>OJNI01000277.1_pt1 | contig 36623 bp, 30 predicted proteins | sample 1597441 | NCBI WGS metagenome assembly OJNI01 (sample SAMEA2452131, study PRJEB22498) | human gut metagenome | reverse complement strand
CCTAGGACAAATGTAAAATAAGATAAGTTGAATTACTTGAAATATTCTCCGTTTATTGTTTTTCATTCTATTGCCTCCTAAAAAATATAATTTATCTTACAATTTTATCTGTATTTCTTAGTCTTAAATATCTTCTATATAATGCAAATATTCCTCCAGCCCAAGCTAATAAAGAAAATGCTACTAATATATAATCTTTGTTTGTTATAGCCACATAATCCCAATAAATAAGGAATCCAAAATAATATATAAAGAATGATATTACATTTATTTTACTAAATATTTTAGCAATTTTATTTTTGTTAAATATTAAACAAATATTTTTTATAAATAAACTAATTCCAAATATCAAAAAAGGTATAACTACTATTCTTGTTAATAAATCCTTTGTTTTAATTATAATATAACCTAAAAATATAGATACCGCAAAAGCCATTATTGTTTTCTTTATAAATTCCAAATTCATTGTTTCCTCCAGACCTACTATTACTACTATATTGCAATTTTTATTTTAGACTTTTTTATTATTGAAGCAATATTGTAATTGTTAAGCAAACATAAAAAATGTTATATTTTTAAATCATTTATGCTCATATCTTTGCTACCAATATATACATCTCTATTTTCTTCTAATGTATGGCATTTAATTATTGCATAATTATCGTATTTGTATAAAATACTTCCACCATCTTTATACATTTCTACTTTTATTTTTCCATTTCTTTCATCTTGATTAGCTTTTTCGATAATTTCATTCATCGTTATTTTGTTTTCTGTTAATACTTGTTTTAGTGAATATTCTTTATTATCAATTCTTATGTTTACACTACCATTGTAGGCATATATATTGTAATCATACTTATCAGATTCAGTTTTATCTAATATTGCATACTTCTTATTGTAACTATCTGTTTTCTGTCTTTCTTTAAAAAGTATTTCAAAATTATCAGCAGATTTTATCTCTACTTTTGTTGCTTTAATCTGTGCCGGATAACTTTCCATAATATTATCATGATAAGTTATTTTTACATTTGTCCCTATTTCATAAAGTGCATCATTATTTTTTCCTAATGAAATAGATATTTTATCAGCTATTTTTCTTTCTCCTTCACCTTCATTTGGTTCTACTATAATATAAGTATTTGTAGATTCAATTACTTTTCCAAAAAAAGAATGATCTTTATTTAAAGTACTATCAGGCTCTGGCAATTCATATTTCATAAACCAATTTCCCATTTTTACACCAATATTATTTTTATAAGGTTCATTTGGAGATAAGCCAACATAGCGAATTACTTTATAACCTAATCCCCAATAGGTTACTTTACTACCATCATAGCTAACTATTTTTATGCAACACTTTGGCTCATGTCCTGTTGTCACTCTACCAGTATCTACATAATTTGTAATAAATGCTAAAACAATAATTATTAGGAAAAAAATCAAAGTAATAATTAATAATTTTTTATTCATATTATACAATATCCCTTCATCTATAATTTATTTCTTATCTTCTTCTCTATCTTTTTTAGCCATATAAGCAACCATTAAAAATGTTCCTATTTTTAATTGATTCATTTAATTCACCTCCTATCTTAAATTATTTCTCCCATATAATTACTTTAAATTAAGTGCATTTTTAGGGCATTCTTTAATGCAGTTACAGCAAAGTATGCATTCAGTCCCATTTTTTCTTTTTCTTGAGTCATCTAACATATCCACATTCATTGGACAATTTTTTATACATTTTTTGCAATTAATACATTTACTATGATCACATTTAACTCTCAAATATGAGTAATAACTTGCAGGTTTTAGAAAAACAGTTATAGGACATATATATTTGCAAAAAGCTCTATTATCTTTAAATATAAAAGCAAGTGATATTCCTAAAGCATAATACACTATATTTCCAATTATAAAAGCCCAAAACATTATATTTTCTAAGTTATCTACCTTAAATATAAATAGAGATGCCACAAATGTTAATGATAGCAAAAACATTATATATCTAATCCATCCTAAATTTTTTCTACTATTTTTAGGTGTTTTATATGGTAGCAAATCTAATACCATTCCTGTCCAACAGGCATATCCACACCAACCTCTGCCAAAGAATAATGGTCCTGCTATTTTAGCTACAAAATAATGTATTGTTGCAGCTTCAAATACGCCTAAAAACAAGTAGTACCAAAAGCCTTCAATTTGCATATTTTCTCTACATATAATTCCTAAATACGCAAGCATATATAATCCAACAGCACATTGAACAAAGTTTCTTGCATATTTAACCTTATGCGACATTAAGTACATTCCAAGTGATATACAAATTCCTATATAATTGAAATTCAACAAATAAAATAAGTTTTTTGTTGAGACAAATAACGATACTGCCACAGTTTCAAATATTAGCATCGTTATTAAAATAATTTTATTTTCTTTAATCCATTTCAACATACTTTTCTCCCCAAATTATTATTCATTTTCTTTTTATTTTTTTTTAGTTAATTAAATTTAATTTTTATCTTCAATTATTTCTATATCCATTCCTTATATTTCTTTATATAAATTTTCTTTGCATAACTTGCTACAATACAATATAAGAATGTGACTCCAAATATCATGAAAATATATTTTAATGCAATTGGTGCTAAGCCTATCGCAGTTCCTAGAGGCGTAAATGGTACTAAAATTCCTATTATAATTAACAGAATTGAAGATATATAAACAGCCTTATGTGCATTACTTTGTATAAATGGTGTTTTTGCCGTTCTTATAATGTGCATTCCTATTAAATTTGATACTATACTGTAAGTGAACCATATTGTTTGAAAGTGTGTAACATCTCTAACTGTGAAAACAAACCATAATAGTAAAAATACAACTATATCAAATAGTGAGCTTACAGGGCCCATAAAAAACATAAACCTTTTTAAGCTTTTTATATTTAATTTTTTTGGCTTTCCAATCAATTCTTTATCTACATTGTCAAACGGAATTGTCATTTGACCAAAGTCATATAATAATCCTTCTACTAATAGTTGAATTGGTGTTTCAGGTAAAAATGGTAGTACAATGCTTGCAATAATTACTGAAACTACTTCCCCAAAGTTGAAGCTTGTTGCCATTTTTATATATTTCATTAAATTTACATATGTTTTTCTTCCGTTCCATTACACCATCTAATAGTACATTAAGGTCTTTTTCAAGTAATATAATATCTGCAGTTTCTTTTGCTATATCAACTGCAGTATCAACAGAAATTCCAACATCGGAATTTGTTAACGCTGGACTATCGTTTATTCCATCTCCCATATATCCTACAACATTTCCATTTTGTTTTAAAACTCTAACAATCCTTGCTTTTTGTATTGGAGAAAGTTTCGCAAATATATTATTTCTTTTTAATAGTCTTGATAGTGCTACATCTGATAATGTATCTATTTTATTTCCAGTTATGATTTCTTTTGAATTTATCCCTGCTTTATTGCAAACACATCTTGTAACTTCAACATTATCACCTGTAAGAACCATAACTCTTATTCCTGCATTGTTTAAACCTTCTATTGCTTCTTTTGCACTTTCCTTTGGTGGATCAAGAAAACCAATAAAACCTAGTAAAGTCATGTCTTTTTCATCAGTACTATTAAAATCTTTTTTATTATTAGTTATAATTTTTTTACAAATGGCAACAACCCTAAAGCCTTCCTCATTTAAGTTTTTACAAATTTTTCTCATGTTTTCTATTTTTTCATTTCTAAGCTTTTCCGTTTGTCCCTTATATTCAAATGTTGTACAAATATTTAGAATTTCTTCAACAGCACCTTTTGTTATTAATTCATCTTTATTATCAATTTCTACTGCTACAGATAAACACCTACGAGAAAAGTCAAAAGGAATCTCATCTATTTTTTTATATTTTTCTACACTATTCTCAATTCCAATAGTTTTAGCTTTAGCAACTACTGCCTCGTCTATATTGCTTTTTAGTCCTGTTTGCAAATAGGCATTTAAGAAGGCATATTTTAAAATGTTGAAGTCTTCTTCTCCATTTACATTTAAGTATTTTTCTAGAACAATCTTGTCTTCTGTTAATGTTCCTGTCTTATCTGTGCAGAATATGTTCATTGCTCCAAAGTTCTGAATTGAATCTAGCTTCTTAACAATAGTCTTCTTTTTTGACATTCTTACAGCACCTTTAGATAAACTTGAAGATAAAATAACAGGTAGCAATAGTGGTGTTATGCAAATGGCTATTGCAACAGCAAAAGTAAATGCTAGAATAATATCATGTTTTTCCACATTTATTAAAAATACTATTGGAATCATAAAAATCATAATTCTAATTAATAATTTACTTATACTTTCAATTCCTTTTTGAAATGCTGTTTTTTCTTTTCCAGAAGTTACAGTATTTGCTATTTTTCCAAAATATGTTGAATCTCCAACTTTTATTACAACACCTTTTGCTGAACCAGATACAACATTTGTACCCATAAAACAGATATTATCAAAATCTGATATACTGTCTAATTCTTCTTGATTGTTTTCTAATTCAACGGTTTTCTTTATATTATCTGATTCTCCAGTTAATGAAGCCTGTCCTACATATAAGTCTTTTGATTCGATTATTCTTAAATCAGCTGGTATAATACTTCCAGCAGACAATAAAACAATGTCTCCTAAGGTTACATTTTTAACTGGTATATTTATTTCTTGGTTATCTCTAATAACTGTAGTAGTTGTTTCAACTATTTCCCTTAATTTTTCTGCTGCCTTATTAGATCTATATGACTCAAAAAAATCTAATAAAGTACTTGCAGTAACTAAAATTGCTATGACTATTATATTTGCATAGCTTGGTTCTATTGCTAAATATATATCTGTATATATTAAGATAATTGAAATACCAATTAAAATGCAGTTAAAAGGTGTTAGTAAACTTTGTAGTAAATAATTATACCACTTCTTAGGTTTAGCCTTTTTTGTTTCGTTAAGACCAAATTTCTTAAGATTAATTTCAGCTTGTTTACTAGTAAGTCCCTTTTCATTTAAGTTATGCTTTTTTAAAAATTCATCTCTTTTTGTAGTACTGTCTTCTCCATACATTTTTAATACATCAACATTTTCTTTTGAATCACTCATATTCACACCTCTTTACAAAAAAATATATAAGCTAACACATAATAATTTTCCTAATATAATTAATAATATTCATGTTTTTAATTTTTTTCATAATCAATCTTCCATTTCAACAAATTTCTATTTTTCTAATTCATATAATACCACAAACTCATTTATCATGTCAAAATTATCCATTGGATAATTTTGCAGGAACAGGGAGTCTCCCCGAATCCCAATAAGAGCCTAAAAGCGTGGCTTTTAGCAGGATACTCAAAAAATATAGAGGCGACATTTTGACGCCTCTATAAAATTATAGAACTATTATATAAATTGATTGAAAAAATCATTTCTATTTTTCTTTGTCAGCTAGTTCGAATACAGCTTTTGTGTATTTTAGTAATTCCTTTTTGTTTTCAAATCCACAAGTTTTTGCAAAATAATCTGCATATATTGTATCTTCTTTTACTACTCCTGTTTGTATTGCTTTATTTATATTATAACTCTCTTTTGATGATATATCTCTTAGTCTTAAGTATTCTGCTACTGTTAGATTATAAATATTATCATTATTTTTAAATTTTTCATAGATCTCTGTTGTTATTATTCCATTGTCTATTAATTCATAGTTATTTTTAAATTCTACAATTTTTTTGTCTGGATATTTTGTTACATTTGCAACTCGTTCTATATATTCTGCTTTACCTTCTTTGTTTATTTTCCCTACATTTATAGGTTTAAATATCATTATAATTGCAGATATAACAGCTATAATCAATAGTAAAACACCAATAGTACATACTAACTTTTTATTTAGCTTTATTTTTTTTCTAGTTTTAGTTCTTTTTCCTGCCATATAATCGCTCCCTTTATTTTTAAAAAGAGAACTAGAAAGTTCTAGTCCTCTCTTATGTAGTATTTTAGTTCATTTTTTTCTTTTTTGCAACTATTGTTGTTGCTACAAGTCCTATTATTGACATACTTGCTATTGCTACATAAAGCATTATATTGTCGCCTGTTTTTGGATTTGAACCATTATCTTTCATTTCTTCTTTATCTTCTGGTTTTGATGGAGTATTATTTTCGTTGTTATTGTTGTTTTCAGCTTTTTTTGCTATTGTAAATGTTGTTTCTGCTTCTCCTCCATCTGCAAATACTACTTTTAATGTATGTTCTCCAACTGCAAGTGTATCTACATAGTCTTTATTTAATACAATTATTGTGCTTCCACTTTTGCTTGTATAATTTGAACTATCTACAAGTACATTATCTACATATAGTTTGTTATTAAATAGGCTATAATCTGCATCTATTCTAAATCTTGCTTCTGTATCTTCTTTTATTGTATATGTTTGTTCTGCACCTTCTATTACTTTGTATTCTATTTTTTCTACTACTACTTTAATTTTCATATTTGATGTAATGTTCTTTAATTTTAATGTGTTACCATCTAATGCTTTTTCTACATCATTTACTAATACTTTTACTAGTTTGTAGCCTGTGTTTGCTGTTATTGTGAAGTCTTTGTTGTCTCCATAACTTACTGTTACAGTTCCTTCTGGATTTACTGTTGCTCCTGTTACTTCTTCTACTGTTATTGTAAATGGTATTTTCTTGTAGCTTACTTCTACTGTTTTTTCTTCATCTACTGTTATTTCTATTTCATTTCCCGTTGCAGTTTTTTCTATTCCATTTACTAATACTTTATCTACCATATATCCTGTATTTGGTGTAAATGTTATTTTTACTTTACTTCCTTCTATAACACCTATTTTACTTGGTGTAATTGTTCCATTTCCACCAGGTACTGATGTTATTACATTAAATGTATTTTTAACATCAACTTCAATATCAATATCAGTTATTGTTTTATAGTTTGTTGTATCAACTGGAGTAAATGTTGCTTTATATTTGGTTTTTCCTACAGTTAACACTGTTGCAGGTGCATTCCAAGTAAATCCTGTTGGTAATGCTACATCTGCTAATACTTTACCTTTTACAGAAGTTAATCCTGTTGGTACTGTATAATCTGGTGTTGCTTGTGTGATAGACCAATTTAAAACTAAATCTGTAGTTGTACCATCTTTCCATTCATAATTATCTTTATCTTTTAAGGATACTGTAATGCTATAATTTCCAACATTAGTAGCCTTAATATTGCCAGAAAAATTCATCTTATTTGGATCAAAATTACTTTCTTCTGAAACTATTTCATCACCTGTATATTCAAAAGTATCTTCAACTAAAGTTACTTTCTCAAGTTGTGCTTTTTTAATAGTGAATGCTACACTAAATGTTCCTGTATAATTTGTATTAGTATCTGGTACTTTATATGTTACTGTATAAGTTCCAACATTTGTTGGTGCTGTATCACTATTATATGAAGTTGTTCCTGTTCCTTGATATTTTACTTCTAAATCACTAACATTTACTGTTCCTGCATTAACACTAATTGTTCCTGTTGGCATTTTAGGATTTCCATCATAAGTAAATGTTTCGTTATTAGAAAGTCCTGAAATATTTACATCAGTTTTATTTACAACATGAACTGTAAAGTCTTTTGTTGTTTCTTTCCATTCAGGTGTATCATCTCCACCAAGGTTTACTTTTACTGCTGTAACTGTCATTACAACATCGCCTTCAATAGCTCCTGCTACATATTCTTCATTTGTAGAATCATATGTAAGTGCTGTTCCTGATTTGATAGTAAAATCAATGTTTCCTACATTTCCAGTTACTGATTGTTCTAAATAACTTAATAATATAGAACCATTAACTTTTACATATTGATCTGCAATTGCTAAAGGTTGTTCTGCACTTGTTACTGTTAGTTTTCCAAATGTATGAGTTCCAAATGTATAATTATCAGTAACATTATCAGAACCTCTCATAACTTTAACAGTAAATTCATTATCAGATGTTCCTACATATGTTTGACTTCCAGTAAACTCTACTACTACCTCTTCACCAGCTACAATTTCACCTGTTACAGTTTTATTATTATTAGTTAGTGGACTACCATCATATGCTTTGTTAGCATCTTCAGATGTTACTGTAATCTTACTATCTTTTTTTGTTACAGTTAATTTACCAGCAGCCTTTACTTTATTAGAGTAACAATCAGTTACATCAACACCTTCTGCATTTGTTATTGTAATTTTTCCTATTGTATTATTTTCAAGAGCTGTATCTTTAACATCTCTTACTTTACCAGTAATTACTGCAGTAACTTTATCACCATTAGGTAATTTATTATCAGTTGCTGGGCTAGCATTATTTGCCCATAATACATCATAAGCATTTTTTGTATGTTCTGTTCCATCATAAGTAAATGTATCATCATAACTTTTTACTTTTACTTCTGTAGTAATTGGTTTAATTTCAAAATCAACACTACTTTCACTTTCAATATAGTTTACACTTGTGATTTTTACATTCACTTTATATTTACCTACTAATATAGGTAATGTATTTCCTATATTTTCATAATTTCCAGGAGTTGTTTCTTTTGAATAATAAATTTCATATTCATTACTTCCTAAAGATTCTAATCCTGTTATACTTAAAGTTGGATTGCTATTATATATCCAATTACTTGGATAATTAATTACTACTCCATCATAATTTTTCTTTTCAACTTTTAATGTAACTGTTGCTGTATAATTACCATTACTATCAGTTACAGTAATTGTTGCTGTGTAAGTTCCAACAGGAAGTCCTTCTATTGCCCTAATTTTATAATCTGTATTTGTTGCACCAGCACTAACTGTTGGTTTTGTACTAGGTCCTTCAACTACAAAATTAGAACTATCTACTGTTACATTTTGAATTTGTAAATCATTATCACTTATATTTTTAATTGATATACCGTTAAGGTTAGGTGTTTCCTTATAAGTTTCATTTATTTCTACATTATTTATTTCAAAGCCATTAACTTTTTTTATAATAATGTACGGATCACTTCCGCCAGTTGCATAGAAATTTCTAACTAAAGTATTTCTATCTGCTTCAGCTAAAACTGGAGCTCCTGTTGTATAAGGTAGCTTTTGAAAGTATGCCTTAGAATTAGGATCAATTACCTCATCTAATTTCATTTCACCCAATTTTAAACTACCTAATTTGCTTGTAAGTCCTAGCACTTTCAATGATTCAAAATTAAAGTTTAATTTAATGTCCGAAGCAGAATTTGATATAGTACCAAAAAGATACATACCATCATTTAATTTAAATACAGCGTCTTTTACTTTTACATCAACATTAAGATTTCGACCATTTGTATAGTAATCTCTAGAAAAGAATTCAAAGAAATTAGGACTTGAACTAATCATTTCATAATATCCACCATCAATAGTTAGTCCAAATTTTTTTATTTCTTCATCATGATTAGTATCATAATAATTAAAGAAAATATTTTGTCTTGAAAGAATCTTACCAGTTTTACTACTACTACTATCCTTAATAGTTAATTTACTATTAAAGTTATAATAGTAATTGTTATTTGATTCATCATAATCAGACTGTCCATAATTAAATGAAAGACCATAGGAACCTATATCTAATGTTTGCCCATTTAATTCAAGAGTAATGTCATTTACAACATAAAAATTTAGGAACTTTGTTAAAGTAATATCTTTTGTCAATTTAATTTCATTTATCTCAGAATCAATTCCTTTTGATGCATTAATTAGTTCTTCTTCATTCTCCACTGTGATTGTTGTTGCATTTACATTAGTAACTCCAATTAGTAGAAAACTAACTAGCATTAATAATATTGCTACTAAATATTTTGTTTTATTTTTCATAAAACCATTCTCCTTTCATTTGCTTGTTTTATTTTTAATTTTATCAATTAAATTTTTTATGTTGGTTCTAAATAGGATTATTCCTATAATTATAAGTACTATAATTATGAATATCATTCCACCAGCCATGTTCTTACTGTCTTGTTCTAGTGCTTTTGCTAGTTCTTCTTTGTTTGAAATTTTTGTTTGATATACATTAAAAGCATACGCTCCTGTATCTAATTTATATTCTTCAAAACCGTTTCCTACTTGTTTGGCAAGTATTGATATGTCTCCTAATTTTTCTAAATTTACATAGCTCATTTTAATTCTTATATCACCAACTTGAGGACTCCATTTTGAATTTGTTAGGTATTCACCTTTTCTCTTAAATCCCTCTATTTCTGGTAGTTCTACTTTTTCATTGTTATTTATTCTTTGTGTTAATTTTTCTGAAACAGTAAATTCTCCTAAATATGCTTTATCACATTTATTTATACTGCTCATTGATTTTTCTGGGTTTCTATATATTCCCCCTGAACCTGATATAATAGACTTTTTTTCAACTTTTTCTTTCCATTCAAAACCAACTTCATCATTACCTTCTTTATATTGATACATCTCTACTATTTTATTTACCCTGAATGTATCTAGTTCTAATCCAAATGTATTATCTTTAAATACTTCACTTGCTTTAAGTTTTCCAGAAACTAAAACAAGTTCGCCTTCGTTTTCTGGAAGTACTTCTGCTTCATCCAAAATAAGTACTTTATCTAATATTTCTGGATTTGCTCCACTTTCCTGTTTTATAGCTTTTGCTATTAGAAAAACTGAAAAAATAACAACTATTATATATATTACAATTTTTATTTTTTTAGCCATATATACTTTCCCCTTTATTGTTCATTCCAAACTCTTTTTTCAACGGAATCTGCTATTTCTTTATATTTAAGTCGATTTCCACTTGCTAAATTTACTGTGCTAGCAATTGTATCTTTCATATTTGCCTTTGCTGTTTCCATACTGCTCTCATCTCCACTTAACTTAGCTTTTGCAAGTTCTCCAAGTGCTTTTATTGCATCTACACTTTGTTTCATATTTCTTTTTTCTGTTTCTGTTCCTGTAAATGATTCTTTTATTCCTCTTGCAAATGATTTAAATCGTGGCTCTCTTAAAAAGATTTCATCCAAATGGTTTATTGGATCTTTTACACATAAATCGCTGTTAACATTTTTTCCATAACAAATTTTTATTGTTTTCACATATGGATGAGCCATTGCTTTTTCTTGTTCTGTCATTCCGACACTGTCTATTCCATTTTTACAATATAAGTTTATTTGAACACCAACTTCTGAATATTTTTTTCCACCTTCTTGATTGTTTAAACTAGAATAGATTTCATAATCTTTTATTTGATCATATCTGAATAACTCTTTAAAATTTTTCTTTTCTGTTTTTGGAGTAATCACCTCAAACATCGCTATACTATCTGCAAAAACTATACCGCTAAATTGATAAAATGTTCTAAGTTTTTCTTCTTTACTTAATGGTTCGAAAGCTTGTTTGTATAAAATATCTTGCTTTTTCATGTATTCAAAGTGCTGCTTTGCATATTCTGAATCAAATTTTGAAATATCTATAAATGCACTACAATTTTTTTCACAATCTCTACATATATATTTCTTATCTCTTAATTTTTTTTTTGATAGCATTCCTACTTTTTTATTACAGAAACAGCACTCCTCTTTTGAAAATATTCCCATAAAATCCCCCCTTTAAATTTATAAATTTTTACTCTATATCATTTTTTAAATTTTATTTTTAACTATTTCCTTAAAATCAAGTTTATTTGAATTTCCTGTAACATTTGTATTGTTTGCACCTTCCATTGTAGAATTATCAAGTCTTCTTCGTTTTGTAACAAATTTATCGTATTCTCTTAAATTTGTCATATTTGTTTTTGTTTCTGTTTCATGGCTATGTCTTGCACCACTATTTCTATATCTTGAATGCATTATCCAGAAATATATAATACCACTTAATAAAAATAGCCATGGCCAATTATTATCATCTGTTTTTGTGAATATCATTGCAATTATACCTAATATTTCAACAAGTGCTGAAATCAATACAAGTTTTGGCATATGTATTGGAACACTTCCCATTGTTCCCTTAGTTCTTGCATTTACAGCTACATAATGAAGTAAACTCTTATTTCCTTTTTTTTGTTGATAGCTGTAAAGCCATACTGGTAAATATGCAGATTTCCATTGTTGTCCTTTTACTTCTAAATTTTCAGTATCCCATCTAACACCACGGTCATAAAATCCTAGAGTTTTATTAGCTGCAAATCTTGCTACATCTTTTGATTGTTCTTTGACTAAACCTTTTAATTCCTCAACATTAGTATCTCTTTTTTCAGATGTATATCCTTTAATGTAGTTTGCATCCCATTTTACGCAATTTTCTGTATCAAATGGCATTATTGAATTGATTATATTGTTTGTTTTATCTTTAGCTCCTGTGTCTAATTTATCTTTGCTTGATTCTACAGTTAATCCTTCTATTGTTAAATCAAATTCTCTTTCTACATCATATAAGTCTGCATCATAGTATGTATCATAACTATTCCCATTTTTTTCTGTCCATCTTTTTGTTTCATGTTCTCCTTGTCCTTTTAAATTTGCATGTGTATTTGCATCAACTATCATATATGGTAAATATACTCCCATTACGTTATCTGTTGTAAATTCTTTTCTAAACATTGGATGTGCAAAGAATTTTCTTTTACCAACAAATTTTTCTATTGCTTCCTTTGCTTCTTTTTTAGGAATGCTAAATGGCAATACTGTGTCTGGTACTGCACCATTTGGTATTTGTTGATTTACAGATAATGTATTTCTACACCAGTGACACCTAGCTTGTGTTGCTTTGGCAGTATCTACTACTACCTCTGCACCACAGCTACTACATTTAAATGTTACCATATCATTTGTATCTGCTATTATATTTGTAGCACCTGACCCTACTATTTCTCCTTCTAGTTTGCTTATGTCTTTTTCCATTGCATCTAGTTTTTCTGGTTCAAATTCGTGTCTACAAAAATTACATCTTAATTTTCCATTTTTGGGGTTCAAAGAGATATCTGTTGCTCCACATTTAGGGCATTTGTTTTGCCCGTCTTTTGCATCTACATCTGTTTTTATAACAGTTGCATTATTTTCTTGTACTTGAGATATTTCTTCTTGATTTTCAACTACATTTTCATTTTCATTCATTTATTAAACCCCCAAAAGTTTTTTCTTTGCTTCATCAAATTCTTCTTGAGAAATAACTCCATCATCCAATAGTTTTTTTAATTTTGCTAATTTTTCATAAGGATCTTCTTGTTGTTGTGTTTGTTGTTGAGGCTGTTGAGGTTGTTGGTTAACTGGTTGTTGAAATCCTCCCATAACATTTCCAGCAGCATTCATGCCCATTCCCATAAATGCCATTCCAGCTCCTCCACCATTTTCTCCAGCTGCTTGGAAACCACGAGCAACTGATTGTTGCATAAATGAATTTCCTCTTGCTCCTGATAGAGCATCTGCCTTTTTTACATCGCTTAATAATTTCTTCGTGTCTTCATCATATTCAATTGCTGTTATTGCAACTTTTACTATTTCTAATCCTCTTCCAGATTTCCAAGTATATCCTTCTTCTACTGCTTGTGATAAACTTTGAGCAAATCCTATCTGGTCACCTTGTATTCTTGATATACGATTTCCTCTACTTGGGTCATTGGTATAGTTTGAAAATGCTGCTGATAAGCTACCTACTACTTCATTAAATAATTGTTCACCTGCTGGATTATCCATATCAGCAAAATCAAACACTTCTGCTCCTGGTCTTAAATATTCCATAGGAACAAAATTTTTCACGAATAGTATTGGATCTACTATTTTCATTGTATATGTTCCTCTTGTTATAGCTCCAACCTGTGTTCCTAAAAACGCATCATCCCAATAAATTTCAGCTTGTGTTCCAAATCTATTTCCTGGTATTTCTTTTAGATTTACATATATAACAGTTTGCTCTCCACCTGGTGTTCCACCAAATTTGAATCTCTCCCAAGATGTTTTTAGTGTTGATGAAAAGAATCCATCTCCTGCTAAAAACGATTGTGAATTTTGATCATCTGATGAATATATAAAACCACCTGGTTCTGTTACACATCCTGTTATTGCTCCATCCTGAAATGTAAGTAATGCTGTTCCTTCTGGTACTACTATTTTACTTCCATTTGTTATTATGTTTTCTGAACCTTTTGTATTTGATCCTCTTCCACTGTCTGTTCCTCTTCTTTCAGCTCCAAAAATTGCTGCTGTTGCTGGTACATCACTTCTTGGTACAATAAAATCCTTCCATTGATCTGCAAATGTTCCTCCTAATGCTCCTGTAAATGCTTTAATAAATCCCATATTTAATTCCTCTCTTTCTATTCTTATATTATATTAATCTTGTGTTGTAAAATTATTTAATACATTATTAACTAACTTTTCTCCAAGACTATCATCTACCCCAACATACTGAATATATAGAAAATCATATACTTTTCCATCTTTTTCAAAATAACCTGCTATCCAAGTTTTGTATTTCTCTGGTGATGAACTTTCTCCTATTGCATGTCTTGATACATCTACTTTAACTTTTTGTCCAAATAATGTATAATCTTCAAATTTCCTTTTGAATGTTTTTTCTTGGTATGCAAGACATGTATCTAAATCTTTGTAGTTTCCTTCATTTCCATAATATGTTAGTCTGAAAGAGGCTCCTTCTCCTTTGTATTTATTTACTTCTTTTAAACCATATATGCTAGTTACACCATTCGAATCCGGATATTGATTAACATAATATTTATTTTCGTCTGGATTTTCTAGATTTTTAACTATTAATTTATGGTTTGATGATATTATTCCATCAATTTTTTTACCTTCTACCTTATCATTTAGTGTCATAGAATTTAAGATATTTTTTAATTCTTCTGTTTTTGCAAATTCTGTTACATCTAAATTTGCTCCATTATTTTTATTTTTACCTATTTTTACTATAACTTGTAAGCAACTGCCCTCTTCATTTTTGTTTAATAAACTTACTCCGTAATAGTTGAATTTATCATAATACTCATATCCACCTAATTCAGTATAATTTGTTTCTGCATAATTTTCTTGGCTAGACTTATTCTCTTTTTCTTTTTTCATTGAACTTTCATATGTTTTTGAAAAATTAAATGAAATTTTGATATTTTTTTCTTCGTTTATAAGTTTACCTGCTACATATGGTGTGTTTTCTAAATCTGCTTCGAATTTATATCCTGCATCTTTTGGATATTTAATTGTAAATTCAAATGGAGCATATTCATCCACTAATTTCGCGGTCTCCATATTTTTATCTTCTTTGTTTTTTACGCAACATACTATTATTATACATAAAACAAGTACACTTATTAATACTGAAAAAATTATTTTCTTATTCATTTTACTTCCCCCTAAAATTAAATTTTACATGTTTTTTATAGCATTTTCATATTCTATTTTTCATAGCTTACTTAACACTATTAATTATTTATATATATTTCTTATTTTCACCACCTTTATTTATAATAATTTCAAATTAAAAACTAATATATTGATATGTCTTTCACCAAGTTTTTATAATCAGTTATTGTAAATTTTCCATCCATACCACTAATCATTAGTGGTATTGTAAATTTTGTATTGCCAAATTCATATTCTACACCAACTCTTGGAAACACTTCTGTACATTGTGTTTTTATTAATAGTGGTGTTCCTACTGCTTCTAATAATAATTTTTCAGAATATAGTTCTCCATTTTCTGATACATTATATTTCCAAATTCTTAATGTGGCATCTAAACTTTTTGGAATGACTATAAATTGATATTCATCTCCTTCTACAACAGTTGTTAAAGATTCATATTCAATATCAGAATTAAAGTATTTTTCTTTAATTTGTGCTTCTTTTCCCTTTTCTATATATCCTATTGCAATACATTCATTATTTTTAAAATTAACTTTTGTTGATAAGTTATCTAAAAATATTCCCTTAAAGAAATTTGCCATTCTTTCTGTTGGACTTAATGCAATTCCTGTTTCTGCATCAAGAGTGTATTCTGCCACTAATTCTGTATTATGATATATTGTTACATATATTATATTGGGTCCTACTTCTGTACAAGTTACGTTGTCTGGTTTATAGCCATAATGCTCTTTATAGAAAAGAGCTATTACTTTTCTCCATTCTTCTAAACTAATATTCTTAATGTCATTTGGTATTTGATTTTCAACATTTTCAGAATTGTTATCATTCTTTTTTGTCATATTACTATTTGCATTATTGTCTTTATTAATTATTTTAGTATAGATAAAATATCCACTTATCATTAATACTGCTGTTAAAACTGCTGTAATTGCAATTGTTATAACTATTTTTTTCAAGAGAAACCTCCTTTGTGAATTTAATATTCCTCTTAATACATTTTCCTGTTATTAATATAATTACAAGAAATTTATAACACAAAATCCATTAAATTACTATTGTACTTTTGGTGCAAATTTTCATTAAATTTTGCACCAAAAGTGCAAATTTTATAAAAATGTTTATTTTTGCAAATTTTTATGTTACAATATACCTTGATGTGAGTGGGTTAGGAGGTTTCGGTTTTGTATAATATTATTGTAATTGATGACCATAAAATGTTAAGAGAAATGCTTTCTGAAACATTAAATGCAAGAGGTTTTAATGTTATCGCTTCTAGCGGAAATGCAAAAGACTCTGTATCTTTATGTGAAAAATTTAAACCTGATTTAATTTTAATGGATATTTGTACTGAAAACAATTCAAGTGGATTAGCATATTCAAAAATAATAAAAGAGAACTTTCCAAGTGTGAAAATTATTCTTATGACAGGTGTACCAGATTTAACATTTATAGACAAGGCAAAAGCTAATAATGTTGATAGCTTTATTTATAAAAATATTAGTAGTGATTCTCTTATAAGCACAATTCAAAATACTATTGATGGTTATTCTTTGTATCCAAATGCTAATAACCCCAAAGCAAATATTCCTGATGTTTTAAAAAACTTAACAGATACAGAATTGAATGTTCTAACTGAGTATTGTAAAACATTAGATAGAGATGAAGTTGTAAAAAAACTTGGAATATCTGTAAGAACATTAAAATCACATATTTCATCTATTTATGAAAAAACTGGTTATAATAATTTAGCAAAACTTGCAATATATTGTGTGGGTAATGGTTTAATAGTTCCAAACCTTGAAACCCCGAATGAGTAAAAGAATAACTGCTATTTCAATGTTAGCAGTTATTTTTTATTGATATATTTACCGAAAACTCTGGAACTGTTGAAATATAGAACATTCCTCCTAGTTTTTTTACTTTTCTTCTCATATCTTTTATTCCCTGATTTTCTGTAATAAATTCGTTTGACTTTCTTCCATCATTAGTTATTATCATATATGTTTCTTCTAATGTTTCTTTTATATTCACAAATACTTTTGAACTCCCTGCGTGTCTTATTGCATTTGTGGTTGCCTCTCTTATTATTTCAAAGAACACTTTTGCAGTTTCTTTATTTAGTGGTAGTTTTCCATCTATAATAATGTCTGTTCCATTTTTCTTGTGTATTTTTATTAAATTTTCTAGGTTTGCATTTGTGTCATCTGTATCTTCAATATCTATGAACATTTTTTGTATCATAAATTTTATTTCTTCAAAATTTTCTTGGGTTATATTTTCTTTATTTAAATATTGTTGCAGTATGGAAAGATTTTGTCCTAATATATCGTGATATTTGTTTTTTAATTTTAGCAGATTCTTTTCCTTTTCTAATTCTTCTATATTATCAATACTTAATAATATTTTTTTATTATTCTCTTTTAACTTTTTATTTTGCCCATTTAACTTTTGATGTAATTTATATTCTTCTGTTATATCAAATGTAATTATTTCATTATTATTTATCACAAATACATAATATTTATCTTCTACTTTTACACAATAATTTTTATCTAGCTGGTCTATACTTTGTTTTATTATATTTGTTATATAGTCTTTCTTTATGTTTAATTTGTCTAGTATTTCATACATTTTATTATTTATTAATTTTGCTCTCTTGCCTTTTAATACTAAAATTCCAAACTCACATTCATCTATAACTTTTTTTATTGAGAAATCTGTAATGGTTTCTTTTTTGTAATATCTAAAATACATATATATAAGTGAAATAATTTCGTATATTATGCCTAGCAATGAAATTGTAAATAAGCTATTTCTTGATATGCTTTCTTGCATAAATAATGCTATAAGTATTGTTATAGAAACAATATATTCTAGTGCATAATCTGTTATATTTTTATTTATTATTCCTTTTTTTAGTATGATTTTTTTAATCTGCCATACTAACAAAAGACACAGTATTCCTATAATTGCTACCATAATACTAATTTTCTCCTCTTAAAATTTTCAATTTTATAGTTGTTCCATCTTCGTCTATTATTTGCTCAATTTTCAATAATTTTTCTAATTGTAATTTTTCTATTTCTTTTTTGAAGTTCTTATGTTTGCTATCAAATAAATATTTTATTTCTGTATATGAATTGTTTACTTGTATATATAGAATAAAATTAGTTTCTCTAAATTTCATTATTGTTTCAAATATGATCTCATAAATATTGGCTGTTTCTCCACTACTTATCTCAAAATTATTTGTTTTCAAAACTCCATTTATTCCTAGTGCTTGTGCTTCTATTAACATTTCATTTATGATTATTTCTAGTCTTTTGTTATCATATTTTTCTTTGTTATAGCTTGATATTACTAAACTACTCATTCTTTTACAATAATTTAGTAGTAGTTTTATATCTTGCATTTTATCTATGTCTGTTATCTTCATTTCTTTTATTAGTTCATTTATTAAGTTTCTTTTCTGCTCTATTTTTACATCTAGTAGCTCTATAATTTCGCTTTTTAATTTTGTTTCATATATTTCTGTTGCAATCTTTCTTTGTTTTTGTAATATTGTTTCTTGTTCTATAAGCTCTTGTTGTATTAATTTCAATTCTTTTTCATACTCGTTTATTTTACTAAAATCTTTTTCTTCTATTGAATAGCCACCACTTATAGCCTTAACATTTTTTACAATATTGTTATCTTTATATGTATTTTTTACCTTATTATCTTTTATATCATTTATTATATTTTCTTTTAGATTTATGGAATGGTTTGTTGCAATTCTAGTTTTTCCATCTTGTGATATAATTTCTAATGGCAAATTTGAATTTTTAAATATCTTCTTATATCTGAAATTATTTGGTATCAGATTAAAGTCAAGCATCATTTCTAATCCCACACAAAATAATGTTCCTATTATTACCGACATATTTGTTTTTCTTATTACTGGAATATTTTTTATATATAAAATTGTATATACTACACCAATTAAAATAATTATTGATATTGAAATTATGTTTTTGTACCCTTTATTTTTGCTTGATTTTATTAGATTTATTATTGCTACTACTATTAAGCATAGAATCCAAGCAACTATTATAAAATACCCTATATTATGATTATAATCATTTATATTGCTTTTTATTTTGAATACAATATTATGTAGGCTATTTGTAAGTACTAATAAGAATAGTATTGTTGATATAATTATTGTAGCAATTCTTCTTTTTTTATTTTTACTGTTTATTAAATAACTACTACAATTATAATAAAATGTTGGAATCAGCAATAGTGGTATATAATACAAATACCACAATATTTCTGTTGCATACCCTGTTGTATATGTTTTAAGCATTCTTACTACCATCCAAAATGCTAATAGCACACCTATTGATAATACATATTTTTTTAGTGTTTTATCAAATATTCTTATATATAATAGTGTTATCCATATTGTATATATTGCCAATGCTAATACGGTTTGTTGAGTCTGTGTCATATTTACCCCTTTTTTATTTTTGATTTTGTTATAATTTCTATTTGTCTACACTATAATAACAGATTTTTCGTTTTTTTTCAACATAAAGCAAAATACTAGCCTCTTATAAAGTTATCGATTAAAGAAATGTTAAGCAATATCAAGCATTTCTGATATTTCCCCAAATTGTATGCTCATACGGGGGTAAAATCTCCTGGATGTGAAAATAGAACTACCCATTTTCCTTTATATTTATTTAATGATATATTTCCCATTGTTGTTGTTGCATTAAAATCTGGTGCAGGCTGACCAATTTTTATATTTCCATTTACCATTAATTCATAGTCCATAATAAAAACTCCTTTCATATTCTATATTATGAAAAGAGTTTTATTTTGTTCACTTATTTTTAATCGAACCTTTCTTATTAAACTTTTTATCTAATAATTTGTTTTCACTTCGCTCTAGCTATTCTCTTGCTTTTTTATACTTACTAATAAATCTATTATTTTTTCTTTTTTAATCCTTTTAAAAGTGTACTTGCTATCCCATTTTCTACAACACCTTTTAGTGTTCCTCTTGTATCAATTCCTAATACATCATCTACTGTATCAAAAGCCCCTTTTATTTTTTCCGTACTTCTCTTGGTAAAAGTAGTTCCTGTAACTGCATCAACAATCTTTCCAATAAATTTATTAGCTTTAAACATTCCATCAAAAGTAATTATAATATTATCTTTTATAGTTTGAATGGTAACTTCAGGTCCTTTTTGTTTTACTTGCACTTTTTCATTGTAAACCTTAATATCTTCTAAATTTATAATATCCATTAATATCTTTTCTTTTTTTACAATTCCTTTTTTTTTTTCCAATATTATTTTTCGTGAAGTTAAAGTTAATTGTAATTTTCCCTTTATTTTATTATGTGTTACCACGTCTTTAAATAAAATTACTTCATCTGATTCTAATTCATAATTTTCCATACTTTCCTCCAATATAAATATTTCAATATAGTCTTTGTAATTTTCGCGAACATACATTGTATTTTTATAATAACACAAACTCATTTATTCTGTCAAAATTATAATTTGGTAGGAACAGGGAGTTATACTAATCCCACTTACCAGCCTAAAAACGAGGTTTTTAGCGTATATGTGTTTTATTTTATGTATGACAATTAGATATACATATTTTTCATAAAAAAAGTAAGTGTTTTTTAGTTTACACTTACTTTTAGCTTTATTTTATTCATTTTAGAGTAAGTTATCAATTAAAGAAATGTTAAGCAATATCAAGCGTCTCTGACTCTAGCTATTCTCTTGCTTTTTTATGCTTACTAATGTTAGTGTCCCAATAGCTACTATAGAAGTTATAAATAGTATTACATTTGTTATAATATTGTCTCCTGTTTTTGGATTCTTTATTTGTGATTCTTCCTCTGTTTCTTGTGTTGGATTTGTTGGTGTAGCTGGCTCACCTGGTGTTACTGGGTTTTCCTGCGAGTTTTCTGTTGGTGTCATCATTAAATCAGGGTACATTCTCCATGTTGTTTGGAATTCATCAATATCTGTTTCTTCTTCCCAATCAGATACTTTATAATTATAATATTTACCATTTATTTTTAATTTAGTATCTCTTGTAAAAGTATATCCTTCTTCAGCTTTAAAATATAAAATGTATTGATATTCTTTTCCACTTTCAAAAGTAGTGATATGATTTTCATAACCTTGATTAAAAAATTCAGCAGATGTTATACCTGCACCGTCTTTATCTTGCCAACATTCAAACTGATATATATATGGTGATTCATCAGGTGTTTTTCCTGTAAATACAGGTTTATCCCCTACATTAAAACTGATTGTTGCATTATTTAACTCTATGACATCAATACGTTTTAATTCAACGGGTTTTGTTGGTTTTATTGTTTGCACAGCAGTTACAAAAAGTACTGTTCCAGAATTAGGTACACTGACACTACTTATTTTTGTGCCATTTACTCTTACTGAACTATTATTTCCAAATCTATTTTCGCCTTTTGCCTTAAGAGAAATACTATACATATAAGTTTTTCCTTCTTCAAAAGTAGTTATTTTTTTATCTTGTGCTAGGGCATTATTCTTGTTCTCATCAGAGTACCAAAACTTTACCGGAACAGACTCACCATTTGCATTAGTTTCCATTTCTTCCCAGCATTCGTACTCTATATCATATAGTTCATCCCATGGATCACATTTATAAGCTTTTGCTTCTGGCTTATCCCCCGGATTATAATTAAATTTTACACCCTCAATATCTATATTTGCTGTACTTAAATCTAGATCATCTGCAAATGATGTTATTGGTGCAATACACATAGTAAATAAAAACATTAATATAGCTGATATAATAATCTTTCCTTCAAATTTTCTAATATTCATTTTTTCCCTCCTTTCTATATTTTTGTTTATTTTATCATAGATGCATATTTATTCCATTATATTTGCCAAAGTTTCATTGTCTTTTTGGCGATTGAGTTTTTTTTAATTTTGTGATATATTATAATCAAATTCACATTGTAATTGTGGAGGATTATTATGACTTTTTATGAACAATTAAATAAATATATAAAACAAATTGAGTGTTCTTCCAAAGAACTTGTATCCGCTTCAGGTCTATCCACTTCTGTTATCAGTCGTTACCGCAGAGGAGATAGAACTCCCGGTATAAGAAGTAAACAATTAGAGCAATTAGTAGATGGTTTATATAAACTTTCTAATGTTAAAGGTTTAAATTTAACAAGAGAAGAAATCTATATTACCTTATCCGCAACTTTGAATGACATCTCTATTGATTTCGAACAATTAAGTAAAAAATTTAACGAACTTATTGCAACTTTAAATATTAATATTGCAGAATTATCTCGTTCTAGTTCCTATGATTCTTCTTTACTTTCTAAAATTCGTACCGGAAATAAGACTCCGTCAAAGCCCAAAATTTTTATTGAGGCCGTTTGTAATTTTGTTGTAAGAAAATATAAATCAGAGGACAGTAAAAAGGCTGTAGCCATTCTTATTGGTTGTAATTTAAAAGACTTAAATGATAGTTCTAGCTATTATAATAAATTATTGAACTGGTTTTCAACCAACTCAAGTCAATCTGATAATTACATAGATAATTTTTTAAGCAATCTAGATAACTTTGACCTAAATGAATACATTAGAGCTATACACTTTGATGAAATGAAAGTACCCACGATTCCTTTTTATAAGGCTATTTCCAAGACATATTATGGCATAGAACAAATGAAAAAAGGAGAGTTAGATTTTTTTAAAGCAACTGTTCTTTCCAAAAATAACGATTCTGTTTTTATGTGTAGTGATATGCCTATGGAAGATATGGCTCAAGATGTTGATTTTGGTAAAAAGTGGATGTATGCCATTGCTATAATGCTAAAAAAAGGCTTACACTTAAATATTATTCATAATCTTGATAGACCATTTAACGAAATGATGTTAGGCTTAGAAAGTTGGCTACCAATTTATATGACAGGACAAGTTTCTCCATACTTTTTTAAAAGATTACAAGATAACATATACTGCCATTTTAATTATGTTTCTGGAGCTGCCGCCTTATCTGGAGAATGTGTTAATGGATATCACGATAAAGGAAGATATACTTTATCTACTAATAAATCTGATATTTCATATTATAAATCAAAAGTAGATTGCTTATTAAAGAAGGCTACTCCTCTTATGGAGATTTATAAAAAGGACTCAGAAAATGCTTATACTGCATTTCTGTCTTCAAGTGTTACCGAGAAAGCTAATCGTAGAAGAATTTTATCATCTTTACCTATTCATACTATTTCTGCTGATTTGCTTTTAAGAATTCTAAAACACAATAATATTTCAAATGAGGATATTGAAAAGATCCAAAAATCCGTAAATTTTCAAAAAGAAATATTAGAAAATATAACTCAAAATTATATTTTTGAAGATGAAATATCCGAACTTTCAAAAGAAGATTTTGAAAAAGCTCCTCTTTCGCTTTTTCTTGCAGATAATTTTTACGAAAATAAAGTTTATTATAGTTATGAGGAGTATTTAGAACATCTAGATTTAACAAAGAAGTATGAGACTAATAACAAGAATTATAAGTTAAGTGTAAATACTAATAATGCATTTAAAAATATCCAAATTTTAATCTGTGAAAAGAACTGGGTTATGATTTCAAAGGCCAATAGTCCTTCTATTCACTTTGTCATTCACCATCCAAAATTAAGAGATGCTATTGAGAATTTTATTCCACCTATTGTTGAATAGAATCAATTTAATTAAGAACTACTTATTTTTGAAGTGAACCTAAATTATTAGACAAAGAAGTTTAATAATTGAGGTTCACTTTATTTTTATAAAGTAGTTCTTTGTTTTTTATCTCTATTTAATTCCTGTTCAAGTTATATTTTATCTTTTTTCTCATTAAATATAAATAGTTCTTCAACAGGCACATTGAATACTTTTGCAATATCCATTGCAAGTTTTAGAGTTTGAGATTTTTAATTAATTTTATATATATAGTAACATTTTTCCCAAAAAGGTTACCAGATGTTATAAAAAAAATAACGATTAGAATTTCTAATCGTTTAAAATGCAATTATGCCCAAATGTTCTAATAGTATTTTTATACCTAGCAATACAAGTATAATTCCTCCTGCTAGTTCTGCTTTATTTTGATATTTGTCCCCAAATCTATTTCCTATCTTTACACCAAAGATTGAGATAATAAATGTTATGATTCCAATTATAGATACTGCTAATACTAAATTAACATCTAAGAAAGCAAATGTGATACCTATTGCTAGCGCATCAATGCTTGTGGCTAATGCTAATATTACCATCGTTTTGAAATCAACCTTGTCATTTTTCTTTTCATCTTCTTTGTCGAAAGACTCTTTTATCATATTGCCACCGATTGCTAATAATAGTATAAACGCAACCCAATGATCAAATTTTGTAACTAAACTTTCAAAAGTTGTGCCTAAAAAATAGCCCAATACAGGCATTACAGCTTGGAACACACCAAAATATAAAGCAATGATAATTGCTTTTTTCCAATTCATTTTTTTCATAGAAAGACCTTTGCAAATCGATACTGCAAAGGCGTCCATTGCTAAACCTACTGCTAATAATAAAATTTCTACTAATCCCATATTTAGTCTCCTTAATTGCTATTATAGCTAATAGTATAATATATTTTCTTGTATTTTTTATATTCCTATACTATAACATAAACCCAGATAATTATCAACTAATTATCTGGGTTTAATAAAAATTTATTAATCGCGCTTGTGTATATTACTAAATAAGATATTGATATTAAAAATCCTCCTAAAACATCACTTGTATAATGCACTCCTAGATAAATTCGGCTTATTCCAATTAAGCAAATCAATATACTAAGAAAAATTATCGAAATCCATTTGATGTATTTGTTTTTTACATATTTGTATATTAAGTATATCAAATATCCATAGAAAGCCATACTTACCATCGAGTGTCCTGATGGAAAACTATAACCGCTTGCCTCAACTATCCTAAACTCATCTGGACGAGGTCTTTGTAATATTGCCTTTATTAATTGGTTTAGTGCTGTAATAATAACTAAATTTGCAAAAATTGATGCTCCAATTTTTCTATTTTTTATTGCGATAAATAGTACAACTGTTACTATTATTAAGAATACTGCTCCTCCAAAATTAGTAATAACTTTTGCTATTGGTGTTGCAAAATCCGATATTAAAAATGTTGATACTAGTTTATACCCTATTATATCTCCCTGCATTATTTCTTTGTGAAATACATCTTCTGCAAATGCTAAAAAGCCGATTAAGCAAATAAACAGTATAATCCATTTTAAGTTTTTAGTAATAAATTCTTTTATTCTTTCTTTCATTTTTTGCCTCTTCTGTATTAATTATTAGTATTTTTTATAATAGCACAACTTTATTATGATGTCAATTTCTTTCAATTAAGAGCAAGTAATTGACACTTTTGTATTTTTAACGTATAATATGAATGAATTTTGAATATGCAATTTACATGGAGGTCATAATGAAAAAAATAGAAAAAGATATAAAAAAATTTGAAAATATAAAAGAATTATTATACAATTCTGCAAAGGTTTATGCTGATAATATTGCCTTTTCAACAAAAGTTATTGATAATGGCTCTAAAAAATATGTAAACCACACTTATGCTGATTTGTTATCAGATATTAACGCTTTTGGAAGTTCTTTGTACAAATTAGGATTGTCTGGCAAAAGGGTTGCTATTGTTGGGCATAATTGCTACGAATGGGCTGTCTCTCATTTTGCAAATGTTTTAGGAGGAATTGTTTCTGTTCCCCTTGATAAAGGATTGCAACTTGGCGAACTTGAGGATTCTTTGATAAGAAGTGAAGTTGAGGCTGTTGTCTTTGATTCAAAAACAGCAGAATTGATGAATACTATCAGAGAGTCTAGTAAAACCAAAATTAAACATTTTATTTGTTTTTCAGATGAGCCAGATTTTCTCTCTTTCTGGGATTTGTTAAACGATGGAAGAAAAGAGATTGAAAATGGATTTCTTGACTTTGTTAATTATAAAGTAGATTCATATTCTATGAGCATTCTGCTATTTACTTCTGGAACCACCGCTAAATCAAAAGCAGTTATGCTTAATCAGTATGGTATTGTTACAAATATATATGATATGCAACTCGTAGAACCATTTTTTGAAACTGACACTAATATAGCTTTCTTACCTTTCCATCATATTTTTGGTTTAACTGGTATGTTAGTTATGTTGGCATCTGGTGTTAAAACAGTATTTCCTGACGGATTAAGATATATTAAGCAAAATCTTATAGAATACAAAGTTTCTTTATTTGTCGGTGTTCCTATTCTAATAGAAAAGATGTATGAAACAATTATTAAAGAACTAGAAAAGCAAAAGAAATTAGGATTAATTAATTTTGCAATTAGATTAAGCAATCTTCTTTTAAAGCTTCACATAGATGTTAGACGTAAGCTATTCAAGCCTTTAATTGATCAACTTGGCTCAGAAATGAGATTTATAATTTCTGGAGGTGCACCTCTTGATAAAAAAGTTGCTAAATTTTTCAATTCTATTGGTATCCATCTTGTACAAGGATATGGGCTTACAGAAACTTCTCCTGTTATATCTGCCGAAAATGGATTTTTCCTTAGAGCCGGGTCAGTTGGATTACCAATGTCTAGCTTAGAAGTAAAAATCGATAATCCAGATTCTTCTGGTTCTGGCGAGATTACTGTAAAAGGTCCTAACGTAATGCTTGGCTACTACAATGACGAAGCAAAAACTAACGAAGTTTTAAAAGATGGCTGGTTTTATACTGGTGACTTAGGCTACTTAGACAAAGATGGGGCTTTGTTCATTACTGGTAGAAAAAAAGATTTGATTGTTCTTCAAAATGGAAAAAAGGTTTTCCCTGAGGAAATTGAAGTGTTAGTAAACAGATTAGACGAGGTCAGCGAGTCTTTTGTTTATGCTTTACCTGACAAAAATGATCCAAGTAATGTTAAAGTCGCAGTCGAAGTTGTGTATGATGAAAAAATTATAAAATCTAAGTACAACAATATTTTAGAAGAAGAAATCAAAAATATTATATGGAACGAGATTAAGGAAAAAATTAACAAGACTCTTCCAAGATATAAATATATTAAACATATGGTTTTAACTAAAGAGCCTTTAATTAAAACTTCTACTAACAAAACTAAAAGAAATGAAGAATTAGCTAAAGTTACTAAACTTGATTTACAATAAACGAAAACGGAGCATTTGATATTTTTCTATCAAATGCTCCATCTTTATTGATGTTTATACTTTTATATTAATATTTTTTCTAGTAATCCAATTCTTACCATCCACAATTCTGGCCACCAACATTGATGCAGCCGAGTCCCCCACTGAATTAAGTACAGTTGCAGGTGCATCAATTATTGTTGCTATCATTGTAAGTATTGGTAGTGCCGCTACTGGATATCCCATCATTGATAAAATCATCATTTCTGAAATGGTTCCTCCACCTATTGGAACTGCTGTAACTAGCAAATTGGCTATTAGAGCAACAATCATTATTTGCCCTATCGAAGCAGTTGTACCAAATAGACATACTAAGAACATTATTTTAAACACTGATCCAATTATTGAACCATCCTTGTGGAAGCTAGTTCCTAATGGCACTGTCGTTTCTGCTATATCTGCTGGTACACCAATTTCTTCCGACGCTTTTGTATTTGCTGGAATTGCTGCCGCTGACGAGCATGTAGCAAGGGCTACAACTGTTGGAGATATAATATTTTTCCAAAGTGCTATTACTCCCTTTTTGCCTCCTGCTATAAAAGCATAAATTGTATACATCACTATGTAGAAACCAACTGATACAATCGTATACAAAGCAAAAGTTTTTGCATATCCAACTGCTATTGATTCTCCAAAAGTTCCAACTAGCACCGCAAAATAGCAGCCTAATCCCACAGGTGCATAGTATGTTATAATTTTTATAAATTTCAATACAACTTCATATGCAGATTCCAGTGTTTGTTCAAGAGCTTTTGCTTTATCTCCCGCTACCCTCATTGCAACTCCAAATAGTATTGAAAATACTACTATTGCTATTATATTTTCTTTTGATAAAAGTTTATTAAAATCTGACACTGTAAGAACATTTACCATTCTTTCTAATATACTGATTTCTTCTGTTGTCGTCTCTACATTTCCACTGCTCTCTTCTAATGATTCTCTGATTTTTACCCCATCTGATGGTTCTACTAGTTTTATTGGGTATGTTGTTACTACTCCCACAATTACCGCTACAAGCGACATTACCACAAATGTTAAAATTATAGTTACAACTATTTTTCCCAGTCTTTTAGGCTGTTTTATTTTTGATATTGATGTAGTTATACTTAAGAATATTAATGGTACGATTGTTACAAATAGCAGATTTAAGAAAAGATCTCCAAATGGTTTTAAGACAGCTGCTTTCTCTTTACATGCAATTCCAATAATTGCGCCGATTATTATCGCAGCTAAAAGTATAATAACCGACTTGTAGGTTTTAAATATTTTTTTCATTATTCTCCCCTTATATAAAGAAGCTTTTTTAGAAAATATAATTATATTCTCTATCTATTTGATTATATTCAAAACGATCTTGTCTCTCTACATATTTTTCATTTTTTTGCATATATTTTTTATATGATTAGTTTTAAAGTTTTTAAATTTAATTATAAAAAGATTCTCATCGTTCTTATTTTACTGCTTGCGCACATTTTTCCTTTGATCCTTGTACATAATTTTTCCTTGGCTAAGAATGATGACTCCATTGCTCTTCCTATTGTCATGTATCATAGTCTTTTAAAATCTAAGTCTGGCAATTATATTGTACATCCAGATACTTTTGAAAATGATTTAAAATACATCCAAGATAAAGGATATACAACTATTACAATGACTGATTTAATTAATTATGTTTATAAAAATTCTCCACTTCCAGAAAAGCCTATCATCATTACATTTGACGATGGTTTCTATAACAATTTTGGTTATGCCGTTCCTTTACTTCATAAATACGATATGAAAGCTGTTATATCAATCGTTGGTAAATATACTGATACTTATAGCAAGAGTGATGAAGCAAATCTTAATTATAGTTATCTTAGATGGAAAGATATAAACGATTTGATGCAAGATGGTTGTATTGAGTTTCAAAATCACACCTATAATTTACACTCAACGTCTAAAAGACAAGGCTCAAAAAAGTTACCTTATGAAAGTGTTTCGGCTTATGCTGATGTTTTTACAAATGATCTTTTAAAATTGCAAGATGAGTTTGAGAAGAATTGTAATGGTTATAAGCCTAATACTTTCACTTATCCCTTGGGAGCTGTATCAAAAGATTCCATACCGTTAATTAAAGAATTAGGATTTAAAGCAAGCCTTTCTTGCACTAGTGGTGTGAACTATATTACTAAAAATCCTGAATGTTTATATTTACTAAAAAGGAACAATAGAGTTGGCTCTATGTCTACTGAAAGATTTTTTAGCAAATTACTAAAATAAGATTCAGCTATTTGTAATAACTGAATCTTATTATTAATTTTCTGCAATTATTTTATTAGCCTCTTCTTGCGTTAATTTCTTATATTTTATCATTTTCTTTATAACTTGATTTCGTCTCTGTTTTGCTAATTTTAAATTCACTTTTGGATTATATACAGATGGGGCATTTGGTATGCCAGCAAGCATAATTGCTTCTCCATCAGTCATTTCTTTAGGTTCTTTATCAAAATAACCTTGGCTTGCTTCCTTCACAGTATAATATCCATTTCCAAAATATGCTGTATTTAAATACAATTCAAGTATTTCGTTTTTTGTATAGTGTTTTTCAAATGTAAAAGCCATAAAAACTTCTGCAATTTTTCTCTCAATTTTCTTTTCCTGTGTGAAATATACATTTTTCGATAGCTGTTGAGTTATCGTGCTCCCACCTTCAATAAAGCTCAATGTTCTTATATCATTAAATGCTGCTCTTCCTATTGAAATTACATCTATTCCATTATGGTTATAAAATCTATGATCCTCTACAGCAATAACAGCATCTAAATAAATTTTAGGCATTTCTGATAGTTTTGTATAATTTTCTTTCTCTGTTATTTGCGATACTTTTTCTGTAAGGCCTACCTCTTTTATTGCTTTTCTATACATTTGGTAGCCACTATTTATAAATAGTAGACAAATGCTTGTTAGTACAATTATTACTACAATTATTATGTTCTTAATATTCTTCATTTCTATTCTCCCTTAGTTCTTTGTATTTATTATTATACTAATCCTAAGTGACTACTAAATGACATATTGAAAAATTTGCAAAAAAATACGCCAATTGTTTTACCAATTTCACACTAAAAATTTTTTTCAATATATTTTCTTGAAAATGCTGTCGAATTTTATTACATTTTTGTAATTATTTATTAAAATCATCATACTCCAAATCATCAAATTGTATATTTTCGATACTCTTCACTTCATTATTACTGTCTAAAACTAATTTAAATACTTCCGGTGAGTTCAGCTTTTTGTTAAATATAGGTTCTCCTTTAAAATTTATTTTTAAAATACGATCGCTACCAATATTTTCAAGTTCACACCATTTTAATAGTAAAAATGTTATTGCATACCCATGCGAAAATATTGCAATTCTTTTTCCTTTATTTGCATTTACAACTTCCATAAGAGCCTCATACATTCTATTTCTTACTTCTAGTTGACTTTCTCCTCCTACAGTTTTATAGTTTTCATCTAAATATTGCTGAGTATACCAATCACTTACTTTACCTTCATTTGGTATTCCAACTCTTCTTTCATCAAACCTGTCATCTATATTTACTTTTAGTTTTTGCTTGTCTAATAAGTATTTAGCAGTCTGTAATGTTCTTACACAATTGCTTGTATAAACGACATCCATATTTTGAAGCTCATCTTCGTTGCTTAATATTTCTGATCTTCTCTCTCCTATTACACTTAATATTATTTTTTCGTTTTTTAATAACTCGCTTTGATCTGTTCTGTAACTTTCAATAAGTTCTGTATTTTTAAATCTTACTGAATGTCTAATAAAATATACTGTTGTATCCATTTTTTTCCTCTTTTCATAATTATTTTTAGTAATTATAACAAAATTTGCTAATTTTTACAATTGTTTTATTTTTAATTTCAAATACTAAAAATAATTAGCACAACTATATGCTAATTATTTTTTATTCAACATTTTTTCAACTATCCATATAATGCTAGCCAAATATTATTCATTATTACTATATATCTTTCTTATATGAACAAATATTTATATTATTATATACTTTTGAGTTTTCGTTTTGATATAATATTTCTGCATATAAGTTAAGTTTTATTATTATTATCCCATTTTCTTCTGTTTTTGTTATTCCATAAAAATTTCCTGGGATATCTTCATTTACAGTAATTTTTCGATCTTCCTCAGCTGAAAACTTATCTCGAGTATTATCTGTTGTTAAAATATATTCTTCATTTTTCGCATTATATTCTAAATCCTCTATTATCATATCTCCTTCAGCTGTAAATTGTATTATTCTTATTTTATCTGATTTTCTTTCTTTTGCGTTTATTTCAGTATTTACTATAAAGTTATCTAATTTTTCTTTGTTTTTAATCTCATTATATACTATTATTACGCAGCCATCTTCTTTAGCCTGGTGTACCGAATATTCCTCTGGGAGTTTTTCCAATTTAGTATATCCATAATTGTCTTTATTTTTTGAGTTATTCTCTTCTATCATTTCCAATGCTTCTGACAAATCCGATTCCTCCCAAATCGGCATCATTTTTGTATAGTATTCATTCTCTGCAATCTTTACTTTTAGTATTTTATATCCTAAACCTAAATATTCTTCATAACCAGATATTGGAGAGTCTGATATATACACATTTGTGACTCTAGTAAATACTGGTTCTTGATTTTGTTTTACTTTTTCCTTATCTACTAATACAAATACCACCTCAAGTGCTATTGCTATTAATAGAATAATTAATACTATCTTTATTGCTTTTTTACTCATGTAATAACTCCTTTTTTCTTTATATTATCATAGTTATATAAATTGCACAATAGCTTTGTAAAAATAAAATTTGATTAATTAATCTTTTTTATACTATACAATATAAATTATTTGATTATTTGGAAATTTTTCTTCTAATAATTTTCTAATATATTGTTCTCCTTCTTTTCTAAGTTCTTGTTTATACATATATTTGCCTTTTCCTCTGCCTGTCATATGTTCTCTATCATATAAGTTAATAGCATTTGGAAATGCTTCTTCGTTTATTCTTGTATGAACATAACTGTATGTCATAAATATTACTTCAAAAAATACGTCTTTCTTTACTTCTTCATTTAATTCTCTTTTCAATTTTTCTATAAGTTCTTTATATAATTTTTTCCAGTTTTCAACAATAATTACTGGTGCTATTAATATTCCTATTTTATATCCTGTACTTTTTAATTTATTTATTGCTTCTATTCTGTCTTTTAACATTGATGTTCCGAATTCTACTTTTTGTATTATTTCTTCTGGATTAACACTCATTCTAATTATAGTTCTTTCATTATGTTTTAATTTTAGCAGTGGATCTACATAAGCAAATTTCGTTGGAAAGGTTATATAACCTCTATTGTTTTGTCCAAACTTTTCTATTGTCCATTCTAAATTATGTGTAATGGTGTTTTCTAATACTAAATCACTATTACTACCAATTTCAAAAGTTAATTCTTGTTCTGATTTATTGGCTGTTTTTATTAGCTTGTCTAGCATTTCTTCTCTATTTACAAACAACCTTAAATACGCACACTTGTTATAATTACATACCAGATAACAATACATACACATTGCTGTGCATCCAGATGATGTATATGGAACTAAATAATCGGATACTTTATGATTTTCTACATATTTATGCGTTTTTCTTGTTCCTATTATTAGATATTGCTTTAATTTTGTAAATTCTGAATTCTGTTTCTTTCTAAGTTCTTCTATATTATTATGATTTTCTATTTCTATTTTTGGCACATCTTTATACTGATCTAATAATTTTCTTCCTAATTCGTAGTTTTCAATTCCTTTTTCATAATAAATAATTTTAGGATAAAACATTTTATCACCTCAGTGTTTATTTTACCCTAAATCCTATTTATCAATACTTTTATTTAATTGTTTTCTAAGTAAGAAATTTTTTTATTTTTTGTCTTGGCATATTCAATCTCTGATTTTGTGCTTTCTCCAATATATTCACCAACATTAATTACATAAATTTCATCTGACATATCAATTTTTTGTTTATGCATTTCGTCTAACATATTCTTGATTTCATTATTTATTTCTTCTTTTTTTACAGAATGAAAAAAATTTGGTGTCAACACTATATTTCCAGCTAAAGTAAGCTCTTCTTGGATTTTTTCAAACTCTTCTTTGAATTTAATTGAACCACATAAAGTTATTACATTATATTTATTCATTATATATTCTCCTTACTTTTGTATTTTTATTACACAATAAATTTATAATCAATATTCATTTATCTCTATTTCTATAAATTTACCCATTCCTCAATATATTCTTTTGGTATTTCTAAGCTTCCAGAACCTCTTCCAATTTCATTATTAGGCTTCTTATCTCCATGAAAATCACTTCCACCACTTATAAATAAATTGTTCTTTCTTGCATACTCAATAAGAATCTCTATTCTATTATCTATTTCAGCTGATGGATGAAAACATTCAATTCCATCTAATTTAACATTTTTCCTTAATTCATCAATAAAACCTATTGTATTATCAAACTTATATTCAAAAGGATGGGCTAAAAATACAAGACCACCTGCTTTATGAATTACATCAGCAACATCTTTATACATTGGCTTTGGTGAATCATCAACACCCATGTAAAAAATACTATTAGGATTATCTAACCCATCTCTTCTAAAATCATTAAAAGATCTTGAACATTCCCCCATTTTTTTAATGTTTTCTTCATGCTTTATCAATTCATAGTACATATATACTACAAAAAAATCAGTAACAGGAATATCTTTTCTAATCGCATTTAAGTCATATGTAAGTTTATTTTTATTGCATATATCAATTATCTTATTTTTAGCACTTTCAAATTTTTCTTTTAATATTTCATATGAAAAAAATTTATTAGACCATTTATTTATAAGCTCAAGGTTTTTGATATTATAAGCAAGAAATTCAATTTTTTTATTATTAAAAGTTGCATTCATTTCCGCACCTTTTATTATTTTTCCAGTAAAAATATTTTTTTGCAGTGCTTCATCTTGATATTGTTTAGTTGTATTATGATCTGTTATTGAAATATATTCTAGTCTTTTTTCTTCACATATTTTTAACACTTCTTCTACTGTTTTATCTCCATCAGAATATAATGTATGCATATGCATATCTACCATTTTCGTTCCTCCATTTAAATATTACTATATATTTTATACTTTTTAATATATATCATAAATTTTCTATAAAAACAATATAATATAATTTAACTTCTTTTCTAGATTTAATTTCTTATTATTTCAATTTAACTATTATAAATATATCCTAATCTGCTATGTATTTCTTTATGACAGTTTGAACAAACTAAAATACATTTTTTTAATTCATTTTTATATTCTTCCCATGACATTGTGTTACCTGATCCTAATTTAAATTCTTTTTCTTTAGGATTTCTATGATGAAATTCTAATGCATCAACACATTTATTATAACCACAAATAGAGCATTTTCCTCCCAACATCTTTATTGCTTGTAACTTCATGTTTCTTCTTAATATTGTTTTTTGATGTTTTCTGGTTTCATTATCATTCCTAGTAGAATTACCACTACATTCATAGCAATATATTCTTGTTGAACTTTTAGTTTCAAACGTTTTGTCACAAATTTTACATTTTCTTATCATACCTATCACCATTTAATATTATATAACATCTTCAAACTTTTTTGTGTCGAATTTTGTCTATTATATAATTTATAATGTACAGTAATAAGTACAGTTGTGACAGAGTATTCGCTTAATATTTTATAATATTTAATTTTTTTCAAAAAACCGTAAAGCCTTGATATTACTGGTTTTTAAAACAAATAAGAGTTTGAGCAAAATTACTCAAACTCTATATTTATGGCTCCTCGTGTCCGACTTGAACGGACGACCTATCGGTTACTGCACTACATTAATTTTCATTAACATTATAATATTTTATAATTTGTAGTCTGGACTTTCTCTTTACCATGTCTTTCGATTTAGGTAGGTGGTGTAAAGTCTCTACACATAGCTTACGCCTTGCTCGGTATTGTCTTCAGCATTACCTGTTAAGAGTTTCACCGACTTAGCCACCTTTATCATCTATAAGTTTCCCTATAGAGCTGCTAACTTCTCGATTTTGCAATCTGCTTGACAGCCGAGCGCTCTACCGACTGAGCTAACGAGGAATATATAAAATCTGGCAACAACCTATCTTCCAGGCAAGGTAACTCACGAGTATTGTCGGCACTTAAAGGCTTGACTTCTGTGTTCGGAATGGGTACAGGTATTTCCCTTTAGGTTATAATCACCAGAAAAGTTTTGTATACTTTCTTTACTTTAATTAATATATCATTTATTCGCACTTTTGTAAATACTTTTCTATATATTTTTTAAAGTTTTAAGCACACTCAAAAATACATAGAAGAAAATTTATTGTAAACCATATCTTTTTTATATTAGTGGTTAAGCCCTCGATTTATTAGTATTGGTCAGCTCAATGTATCGCTACACTTACACCTCCAACCTATCAACCACATAGTCTTTATGGAATCTTACTACCTTACGATATGAGATATCTTATCTTAGAGTTGGCTTCACACTTAGATGCTTTCAGCGTTTATCCAATCCATACTTAGCTACTCAGCCGTGCCTCTGGTGAGACAACTGATACACCATTGGTATGTCCATCCTGGTCCTCTCGTACTAAGGACAGCACTCTTCAAATATCTTACGCCTGCGATAGATAAGGACCGAACTGTCTCACGACGTTCTGAACCCAGCTCGCGTACCGCTTTAATGGGC
>OJNI01000264.1_pt1 | contig 37308 bp, 38 predicted proteins | sample 1597441 | NCBI WGS metagenome assembly OJNI01 (sample SAMEA2452131, study PRJEB22498) | human gut metagenome | reverse complement strand
AGCAGCAGTTACCCTCAAATATCTCATAATCACAACCGATTTATAACCGAGAATAAAAGCTAAGTTTCCTTTAATTTTTACTTACTTTTGTTATGAATAAACTTGGGCAAATATTAAATTTGCCCAAGAAAACTTTAGCTGTTTTATAATACCATATTTTTTAGTTCTCTGTCAACACTTCTTCAATTTCTTGAGAAACTTCAGCTTCTTCACAGGCTGACTCTTCTTGAGGTTCCTCATTTTTTTCTAAAATAACATCGCTGTACCTGTGCATTCCAGTACCTGCAGGAACTAATTTACCGATAATTACATTTTCCTTTAAGCCTATTAAAGGATCGACTTTGCCTTTTATAGCCGCGTCAGTTAATACTCTGGTAGTCTCCTGGAACGAAGCCGCCGATAAGAACGAGTCTGTTGCTAAAGATGCTTTAGTTATACCTAAAAGTACAGGCATCGTTCTAGCTTCTTGCAAGCCTTCTTCACCATTAGCCACTCTTTCTTTAATCTCATTATTAGCTTCCTCGACATCAACCTTATCCGCAAAAGTGCTTGCTAAAAGTTTCGTGTCTCCCGGGTCCTTAACCCTTACTTTTCTCATCATCTGTCGCACTATGACTTCTATATGTTTATCGTTAATGTCAACACCTTGCATACGATAAACTCTTTGTACTTCCTGAATAAGGTAATTCTGTACAGCTGAGGCACCACTTATAGCCAAGACATCATGTGGGTTAACCGACCCTTCTGTCAACCTATCTCCGGCGGTAATTTCTTGACCTTCCTGCACCCGTACTCTAGAGCCGAAAGGTATCATGTACGAGACCTCTTCACCGGATTCTTTGTTACTTATCACAACATGGCGATTTTTCTTAATTTCCTCGAACCTAACCGTTCCCGAAAGTTCACTGATAATCGCCAAGTGTTTCGGCTTACGGCTTTCAAAAAGTTCTTCAACCCTAGGCAAACCTTGAGTAATATCTTCTCCACCTGCTACACCACCAGTGTGGAAATTTCTCATGGTAAGCTGAGTACCAGGCTCACCTATAGACTGTGCCGCAATAATCCCTACCGCTTCGCCTATCGTAACCGGCATACCATTTGCTAAGTTAGAACCATAGCATTTCTTACATACACCGTGTTTTGCTTTACATGTCAATATAGATCTTATTTCAATTTTTTCTACACCGGATTTCAAAATAATTTCAGCATCATTATCATCCATCATTTTATCTTTGCTTACTAAAACTTCCCCGGTTTTCGCATCTACAAAGTCATGGCATAAGTACCTACCCACTAGTCTTTCATTGAGGCTCTCAATAGATTCGTTACCATCCTTTATTTCAAATACTACAAGCCCTTCTTCTGTTCCACAATCGTCTTCACGGATAATAACATCTTGAGCGACATCCACCAAACGCCTCGTCAAGTATCCAGAGTCGGCCGTTCTAAGAGCCATATCGGCTAAACCTTTTCTAGCACCACGAGATGAAATAAAGTATTCAAGTATGTTTAGACCCTCACGGTAATTTGCACGAATCGGGACTTCAATCGTTTCGCCAGACGTGTTCGCGATAAGTCCACGCATACCCGCCAATTGTCTTATCTGACTCATTGAACCACGAGCACCTGAATCTGCCATCATAAAAATTGGGTTATATTTATCCAGGTTATTTTGAAGCGCTGAAGTTACATCATTTGTAGCCTTTTCCCAAATCTTTAAAGTATGCTCTCTTCTTTCTTCGTTCGATACAAGTCCCCTTTTAAATTGACGGCCTATCTTTTCTATTTGCTCTTCAGCATCCTTTATGATTTCCTTCTTAGCCGGTGGAATAACTGCATCACAGACCGCTACAGTAATAGCCCCTCTGGTCGAATATTTAAAGCCCTGCGATTTTATTTCATCTAAAACTTGTGAAGTTATTTTCGTACCGTGCTTCTTCATACATTTTTCTACTATTTTGCCAAGTTGTTTTTTACCTACCAAAAAGTCAACTTCTAACCTCAAAGCATCTTCAGGGGTGTTTCTGCTCACAAAGCCTAAATCTTGCGGTATCGGCTTATTGAAAATAATTTTCCCCGCTGTTGTATTTATAATTCCGGTTATTTTTCTGCCATCAAACTCTACAGTTCTTCTTACTTTAATTTTCGCATGAAGTGTTATAACTTTAGCATCGTATGCCATCAACACTTCGTCAAAGTCTCTAAATACCTTACCTTCGCCTTTTTCTCCGTCTTTTTCCAACGTCAAATAGTAAGAACCTAATATCATATCTTGGCTAGGCACCGCTACAGGACGTCCATCAGATGGTTTCAAAAGGTTTCCTGCAGCTAGCATCAAGAATCTTGCTTCTGCTTGAGCTTCCGCTGAAAGTGGTATATGCACAGCCATTTGGTCTCCGTCAAAGTCAGCGTTGTAAGCCGAACAAACCAACGGATGTAGTTTTAACGCTCTTCCTTCTACTAAAACAGGCTCAAAAGCTTGTATTCCCAACCTATGAAGAGTAGGCGCACGGTTCAAAAGCACAGGGTGTCCTTTTATCACCGTTTCCAAAGCGTCCCAAACTTCCGGTTTTGTTCTGTCAACTGCTTTTCTCGCAGATTTTATATTGTTAGATACGCCGGTTTCAACAAGACGTTTCATTACAAACGGTTTAAATAATTCCAGCGCCATTTCTTTTGGCAAACCGCACTGGTACATTTTTAGTTCCGGTCCTACAACTATAACCGAACGTCCTGAATAGTCTACACGCTTTCCTAAAAGGTTCTGTCTAAATCTGCCTTGTTTACCTTTTAGCATATCAGATAACGATTTCAGTGGTCTATTATTTGCGCCCGTAACCGGCCTTCCACGCCTACCATTGTCTATAAGCGCATCCACAGCCTCCTGAAGCATACGCTTTTCATTCCTGATGATAATATCAGGTGCACCAAGTTCCATTAGCCTGGATAAGCGGTTATTTCTATTTATAACCCTTCTGTAAAGGTCATTTAAATCAGACGTTGCAAATCTGCCACCATCCAGCTGAACCATTGGTCTCAGATCCGGCGGAATTACCGGTAGCACATCTAAAATCATCCATTCAGGTCTGTTTCCCGACATACGGAATGACTCAACTACCTCTAATCGTTTTAAAAGCCTTATACGCTTTTGACCTAATGCTGATTCAAGTTCGCCTTTTATTTCTTTTGCCATTTTGTCAAGGTCCAACTCGCTAAGAAGCTTCTTTATAGCCTCAGCACCCATTAAAGCTTCAAATCCATCTTCATACTTTTCTTTTAAGTCACGATATTCACTTTCAGTTAAAAATTGGCATTTTTCAAGTTCCTTCGCTTCACCAGGATCTGTAACAATATAAGTCGCAAAATATAAAACTTTTTCAAGCATCCTTGGTGAAATGTCTAGAAGTAGCCCCATTCTTGAAGGTATACCTTTAAAGTACCATATGTGCGACACCGGCGCTGCCAGCTCAATGTGTCCCATTCTTTCTCGTCTTACCTTAGATTTCGTGACCTCAACGCCGCACCTATCACAAACCTTGCCCTTATATCTAATCCTTTTATATTTGCCGCAATGGCATTCCCAGTCCTTCTGAGGTCCAAAGATTCTTTCACAAAATAATCCGTCTCTTTCCGGCTTCAGCGTTCTGTAATTTATCGTTTCCGGTTTTTTTACTTCACCATGCGACCATTTTCTAATTTGTTCGGGAGAAGCTAATCCGATCTTAATTGATTCAAATACATTAAATTCCATTATTTCATCCCCCATATTAATCTAATTCTGTCGTTAATTCATCCATATCTTCAAGATCACCATCACCATCGTCAAGTGCATCTTCTACATATTCGTCCATGCTTTCATCCGCGTCATCATCGTCATTCATTTCATCAAAAGCTTCCGGATCAGCTAACATATTATTATCATCGTCGTCTTCGTCAAGCGAGAACCCTTCAAGTGATGTCATCACTTCATCTTCCTTAAAGTCACTATGCTTTGTCGGAATAAATTCTGCAGCATCGTCTTCGCTAAAGTCTCTCTTTAAGTCTATTTCATCTTTGTTTTTGTCTAAAACTTTTATGTCCAGACTCAAAGACTGTAGCTCTTTTATCAGAACTTTAAACGATTCCGGTATGCCAGGTTTAGGTACATTTTGGCCTTTAACTATCGATTCATAAGTCTTTACCCTACCCACTACATCATCTGACTTCACAGTCAAAATTTCTTGCAACGTGTATGCTGCGCCATAAGCTTCCAGCGCCCAAACTTCCATTTCTCCAAAGCGCTGTCCACCAAATTGAGCCTTACCGCCCAAAGGCTGCTGAGTAACTAACGAGTAAGGTCCTGTAGATCTTGCATGGATCTTATCGTCAACCAAATGGTGTAGTTTCAAGTAATACATATAGCCTACCGTAACAGGATTGTCAAAGTACTCCCCTGTTCGACCGTCTTTCAGCCAAGTTTTTCCGTCTTCACTATACCCAGCTTTCCTAAAACATTCAAATATATCTTCTTCATGTGCACCGTCAAAAACCGGAGTCATTACCTTCCACCCAAGAGCTTTTGCAGCGTATCCCAAGTGCACTTCAAGTACCTGACCGATGTTCATACGAGAAGGAACACCTAGCGGGTTAAGTACTATATCTAGAGGTGTACCGTCTGGTAGAAACGGCATATCTTCAACCGGCAAAATCCTTGAAACAACACCTTTGTTACCGTGACGACCAGCCATTTTGTCTCCTACAGAGAGTTTTCTCTTTTGCGCAATGTAGCATCTTACAACTTTATTTACTCCCGGTGCCAGCTCATCGTTACTATTTTCCCTCGTGAATACTTTTACATCTACAACCACGCCATATGCGCCATGTGGTACTCGCAAAGATGTATCTCTGACTTCCCTTGCCTTTTCCCCGAAAATAGCACGAAGTAATCTTTCTTCAGCCGTAAGTTCTGTTTCGCCCTTAGGGGTAACCTTACCAACCAGAATATCACCAGCATGTACTTCTGTACCTACCCTGATTATCCCGGTTGCATCTAAGTCTTTAAGTACATCTTCACCTACATTCGGAATGTCCCTTGTAATTTCTTCCGGGCCGAGCTTGGTGTCTCTTGCTTCTGTTTCATATTCCTCTATATGGATGGATGTATATACATCGTCACGAACTAATTTTTCACTGATCAAAACAGCGTCTTCGTAGTTATAGCCTTCCCAAGTCATAAACCCGATCAAAGCATTCTTTCCTAAGCTTATTTCGCCGTTATTTGTTGCTGGTCCATCTGCTAAAACTTCACCCTTAACAACTTTTTGACCTTCATTAACTACCGGAACTTGGTTTACACATGTGCTTTGGTTTGAACGAATAAATTTTGAAAGAACGTAAATTTCTTTTTTTCCGTTATCATATTTAACAGTAATCTCTCTAGCACTTACCTTCGTAACTGTACCGTCATCTTTTGCAAGCACACAAACACCAGAGTCTACCCCCGCTTGATATTCCATACCGGTAGCTACTATTGGAGATTCCGACTTTAAAAGTGGAACCGCTTGACGTTGCATGTTAGAACCCATCAATGCACGGTTTGCGTCATCGTTTTCAAGAAACGGAATCATAGACGTAGCAACAGATACAACCATCCTCGGGCAAATGTCCATGTAATCTGCCTTATCGCTTTCTATTTCAACAAACTCATCTCTAAATCGACCAATTATTTTAGCATTTTTAAAGCGTCCATCTTCAGTAAGCGGTTCGTTTGCTTGTGCCACTATGAAATCATCTTCCACATCGGCAGTCATATAGACTACTTCTTTTGTGACTATGCCTGTTTCTTTATCCACTTTCCTGAACGGTGCCTCTATAAACCCATATTCATTAATTCTCGCAAACGTTGCAAGGTACGAAATTAACCCTATATTAGGTCCTTCTGGCGTTTCTATAGGACACATTCTTCCATAGTGACTATAGTGAACATCTCGAACTTCAAAGCCCGCTCTGTCTCTTGAAAGTCCACCAGGACCAAGCGCAGACAACCTTCTTTTATGAGTAAGCTCCGCTAAAGGATTCGTTTGATCCATAAATTGAGAAAGCGGTGACGAGCCAAAAAATTCTCTAATAGCTGCCACTACAGGCCTTATGTTTATGAGTGATTGTGGAGTCAGCAGTTCAAGGTCTTGCGCTTGCAGTGTCATTCTTTCTCTTATTACTCTTTCAAGTCTTGCAAAGCCTATTCTAAACTGATTCTGAAGAAGTTCTCCCACGCATCGTATTCTTCTGTTCCCCAAATGGTCTATATCGTCTGTAGTCCCTAGTCCTTCTGCTAAGCACATCATGTAATTTATAGATGCAAATATGTCGTCCGTAGTGATAGTCTTAGGCGTAAGCTCATCAATACGTGCAGTTATAGCTTCTTTCAGTTCATCGTCGCTATCGCAACTTTCTAAAATTTCGCACAGTACTCTAAAAGAAACCTTTTCTCTTATTCCACATTCTTTATGTGCATCAAAATTAACAAAATCGTTTATTTCAACCATGCCGTTTGAAATGACTTTTATTTCTTTTTCTTCTTTTAAAATATAAACAGCATGTGCTCCAGACTTTTCAATTTCTAGAGCTTTGTCATAAGTAACTGTTTCGCCTTTGTCTAAGATGATTTCTCCGGTCATAGGATTTGCAACCGGTTGAGCAAGAACGTTGCCTAAAATTCGGCCCATTAAGTTTAGTTTCTTATTGTATTTATAACGTCCTACTCTAGAAATATCGTATCGTCTTTCGTCAAACAAGAGCATTTCTAAGTGAGCTTTTGCGCTATCAAGTGTTGGAGGTTCACTCGGACGAAGTTTCTTGTAAACTTCTATCAAGCCTTCTTCCAAAGTTTTGCAAGCATCTTTTTCAATGGTAGCTAAAATTCTTGCATCTCTCCCAAAATACTCTATAATTTCATCATCCGTACCAAGCCCTAAAGCTCTTATCAGTACGGTTATGGGGATTTTTCTATTTTTATCTATTCTAACGTAAAGAACATCATTTGCATCATTTTCATACTCGAGCCATGCGCCACGATTCGGTATAACTGTAGATGAGAATAATTCTTTACCGGTTTTATCGTATTCCATTTTATAGTAAACGCCCGGTGACCTCACCAGTTGCGATACTATAACACGTTCTGCACCATTTATAACAAAAGTACCACTATCGGTCATTAAAGGGAAATCTCCCATAAAAACATCCGATTCTTTTATCTCGCCATTTTCCTTGTTTAAAAGCCTTGCCTTAACCCTAAGTGCTGCCGAATACGTTGCATCTCTTTCTTTACATTCAGCTATGCTGTAGTTTGGTTTATCAGAGTCTAAATGATAATCTAGAAAATCTAAAACTAAATTTCCGGTATAATCTGTAATGCCTGAAACGTCTTTAAAAACCTCCTTTAAACCTTCATTTAGGAACCAATTGTAAGAATTTTTTTGAATTTCTATGAGATTTGGCATCTTCAAAATTTCTTCATTATTCGAAAAACTCATTCTTACATTCTTTCCCATGTGCACCGGCTTAACATTTAGCATAGGCTTTACCACTCCATTCAATATTTACTTCATCTTTCTTCAATATGCTTTAGATTTATTATTTTGTTGCACTATAAAAATTAAAAATAATTTATATATTTTTGGCAAAATAACAAGGTTTTTTTGCATTTTTGGGCATACATATCCATTTTGGTACAATAATTGATTGTACCACATACTATTTTTACTGTCAAGTTTTATTTTTATATCTAATGTCCATCTATAATATACAATTAAATTTACTCAGTTTCTGTAGAAATAAAGAAATGATTGAGTCATTTATAAAAAAAGCTCACCTTAATTTTAGGTGAACTTTTTACACAACTTTTTAATAAAATATAAATTTTTCTGCTTTTTCATCATAATCACAGGTTATAGATTTTTTAGGGTCTAAATCTCCCTCTAAAATTTTTTCTGACAGCTTATCTTCTATTTTCGACTGTATTGCTCTTCTAAGAGGTCTTGCTCCATAAACCGGGTCATAACCTTCTTTTGCAATCGCTTTTACTGCATTCTCTGTAAATTCAGCATTTATATTCAAATCACATAACCTATCTTTTATGCCTTTAAGCATCCTGGATGCAATTGCCTCTATGTCATTGCTTGTAAGTTTGTCAAATACTACTATGTCATCCACTCGGTTCAAAAACTCAGGCTTAAAGACTTTTTTTAATTCGTCTAAAACCATGTCTTTTAATCTTTCTTTGCTTTTTTCAGCTGAAGAATCTGCACTGAATCCCAAACTGTTTTGCTTTTCAGTAATCAGCCTTGCACCCACATTTGATGTCATTATAATAATTGTATTTTTGAAATTCACTTTTCTACCTTGAGAGTCAGTCAAAACGCCGTCCTCCAAAACCTGTAGAAGCATATTGAAAACGTCCGGGTGAGCTTTTTCTATTTCGTCAAACAGCAACACCGAATATGGTTTCCTTCTTACTTTTTCGGTAAGCTGACCGCCTTCGTCATACCCAACATAACCTGGAGGCGACCCTATAAGCTTAGAAACTGTATGTTTCTCCATGTACTCAGACATATCAAGCCGGATCATAGCATTTTCGTCTCCAAACATTGCTGAAGCTAAGGCTTTACATAGTTCAGTTTTTCCAACCCCTGTTGGACCAAGAAATATAAACGAGCCTGTTGGCCTTTTGGGATCTTTAAGACCTACTCTACCTCTCCTTATGGCCCTAGATACCAGTGAAACTGCTTCATCTTGACCTACTATGCGCTCATGAAGAATGCTCTCCATTTTCAAAAGACGATCACTTTCTTCTTGAGTCAACTGTACAACAGGTATTCCACTCCAGTTTGAAACAATATAAGCTATATCCTCTTTGGTAACTTCACCTGTAACTTTTTCGTTTTCATCTTGCCACTTTTTTTTGCCGTCCTCCAACTCTTTCTTTAAACTCTTCTCTTCATCGCGCAATTTCGCAGCCCGTTCAAAATCTTGTTCATTTACCGCTGCGGCTTTTTCTGCGTCAAGTTTCTTTATTTTGTCTTCAAGACCTTTTAAGTCATCCGGAACCGTATAAGCCCTTAACCTAACCCTCGATGCCGCTTCGTCTATCAGATCTATGGCTTTGTCCGGCAAGAATCGATCTGCTATATATCTTGAAGATAACGATACAGCTTCTTCTATCGCCTCATCAGTAATCTTAACTTTATGGTGTGCTTCATATCTGTCTCGTAATCCCTTAAGTATTTGCACAGTTTCTTCTTCCGAAGGCTCTCCAACCATCACCGGTTGAAACCGCCTTTCAAGTGCAGCATCTTTTTCGATATATTTCCTATATTCTTTTATAGTCGTAGCACCTATAACTTGAAAATCCCCTCTTGCTAAACAAGGTTTTAAAATATTTGCAGCATCAGCTGAACCTTCAGCCGAACCAGCACCAACTATAGTGTGAAGCTCATCTATGAATAAGATTATATTACCTGATTTTTTTATTTCATCTATAGCATTTTTTATTCTGTCTTCAAAATCTCCTCTATATTTCGTACCAGCTATCATGCTAGTAAGGTCGAGCGAAAATACTCGTTTATCTTTTAAAATTTCAGGAACATCTCTTGAAACTATTTTAAGTGCTAATCCTTCAGCAACCGCCGTTTTACCAACACCCGGTTCTCCTATTAAACATGGATTATTCTTTGTCCTTCTAGATAATATCTGTATAACTCTTTGTATTTCTTCTTCTCGGCCTATGACAGGATCTATGGCTCCAGACGAAGCAAGTGCTGTCAAATCTCTTCCGAATTGATCTAGAGTTTTAGTTTTGCTTTTAGAGTTAACTCCAGGTTTGTGACCTACTCCGCCATTTTGAGAAAATTTAACATCTTCAGCTTCATAGTCTCCCATGGTACTGTTCAGTTTTTCAAGTATAGCTTTTGCACTCGTACCCATCTCATTTAAGAACCTAACAGCATAGCTGTCACTTTCTTCAATTATAGCTATTAGCAAATGCTCTGTACCTACGTAATTATGTCCCAAAGTTGCAGCTTGCATAACGGCCATTTGTAAAATTCTTTTAGTTCTCGGTGTGAAGTCATCTGTGCTCAAAGAAGTCCTGCTTCCTACACCTATTTCAGTTCTTATGATATTCTCAAGTTCAGAATCATTTATACCAAGTTCAGACAAAACAACTGCCGCAACTCCTGTTCCTTCTTTTAAAAGTCCAAGTAAAATATGTTCGCTACCAACGTAAGTATGCCCAAAATTTTCTGCGCTCTCTATAGAATAATTTAGTGCATTGTTGGCCTTTTCTGTAAATCCGTTAAATCTATACATACAAATTCCTCCTTAGTCCGATTGTTCTTTATTTAATGCATTTCTTATTATTTCTGCCCGAAGTTGTTCTCTTTGGTTGGCAGTCAAATCTTTCTTTTCTTCAAGAGACAGCATTGCCGGTTGAACTTTTATTATAAGACTATCTATACTTTCAAGAGAAGGATCCTTGATTTCACCTGCTGCCGCACCTAACCTTACATTAGATACAAGTTTCATAAATTCATTGTTACTCAAAAGTCTTGCATTTTTCAAAACTCCATAAGACCTGTGAATCAAATCTATAAATTCTATGTGCTTTATCATTTCGCCTCTAGCGTTTCTTTCCTTAGATATTAACTGCATTGTTACATCTTCCAAGTTTTTAATGGATGCCTTTTCAGAAAGACCCAGCGTAACCTGATTAGAAAGCTGGTAAAAGTCGGCTTTAGGTTCTGTGCCTTCTCCATATATTCCTCTTAGCACCAATCCCAGTTTAGACAGGTTAGATGAGATCTTCTCCATAACACCGCTTTCTCTTAAAGCAGGCAAGTGAAGCATAACAGACGCTCTCATCCCCGTTCCGAGGTTTGTAGGGCATTGCGTAAGGTACCCCAAGTTATCGTCAAACGCAAAAGAAAGTTTTTTATCTAAGGTATCATCAAGTTTATCCGCAATACTGTACGAATCCTCAAAGTTTAAGCCTGGTTTTATAACCTGAAGTCTTATATGATCCTCTTCATTTATCATTATACTAACAGACTCATCGTCTGATAAAAATAGTCCCCTACCGTAAGTTTCTTCAACAAAATTCGGGCTGGTTATATGTCTTTCTACTAATGAAACCCTATCCACTTTGCTAAGACTGCGAAGATCGACATACTTTAACTCTTTTCCTATTTCATCTTCAGATATCACGTTTTTCACTAAATTAATAACTTCTACCTTTTGCTTTTCTGAAAGTTTACATGGGAAAGGAAAACTGTTTAAGTTTCGTGCAAATCTAATCCTCGTACTAATAACTACATCGCCTTGTGGTCCTGTTTTATTGTACCATTTATTCATTATTTTCCAGCCCCTTTTCTAATTCTTTTATTTTGTCGCGAAGTTTCGCAGCTTTTTCAAACTCTTGTTTTTCAATTGCACAGCCTAATTCCGTTTTTAAGTCATCTATCTTATTTTCCACTCTTTTGTTAGAGTTAACGCTAGCTGCGAGTTTGCCGGCATGCTTAGTGTTTACGTGAATCCTTTTTATGGATGAAACGAGCTTGTCATAAAATACTTTGTAACAGTTTGGACAGCCAACTTTGCCACTACTTGAAATATCCTCAAACGACGAGCCACAATTTTCACAGCGAGTAGAATCTAATCTTAATTTATGAGGAATATTTTCTGTAAAGAAGCTTCCAAGGAAATTATCAAAATTCAATGAAAAATCGTTAAATATATCTCCATACCCCAACTTCTTAGCACAAGCTTCACACAACATATATTCCTTAACATCGCCATTAATCACTTTTTTTATATGAGTATTTGCAGTATTTTTGCCACATGATTGACATAACATACACTTTGCATCTCCTTTTATATTTGTGTCAATAATAAATTTTTAAATAAATTTGCCCTTAAAAAGTCTCTGATCTCCACAGGTACCGGCATGTATGATCGATTCGACACCGCACAAGAAATTAGCTTTGCAATGTCATATGGTATAATTTCTCTATCCACCATATTTTGGAGCATTATTTTACAAGTGGAGCTGTCTATTTTCTCTCCGACAGAGTTTATTATGTGCATTATTGCAGAATCTCTCGTAAATTTTTTTCTAGTTATTTTTATATAACCTCCACCTCCTCTTCTGCTTTCCACAATATAGCCTTGTTCGGGTGTAAATCGCGAAGTTATAACGTAATTTATTTGGCTTGGTACACATCCTATTATTCCGGCTAACTCATTGCGCTGTATTTCTGCGTTGCCATCGCTCCTGTCGAGCAGCTCCAATATATATCTTGTTACTTCATCGCTTATTCTCAAATCAAGCCCTCCTTTTATTTGACTTTGACTTTCTTTGACTTTTATTTTAAATCTATTTCGCAGATTATGTCAAGTTTAATTAATATTTAAAATAAGAAAATAATTTGACTTATTTTAAGTTAATATAAATATATCTCCATAAATTAAATTTTTACATAGTTTTTCTTTTATTTTTTGATATTTTATTTACTGAAAAGTAATAGTAACCTTTCCTCTTAAATACCCGTATACTGTAATGTAATACTTAAGAAGGAGGGAAAACGAAATGTGTAATAACGGTTTTGGTAACGGAAACTGCACTTGGATCATCATACTCATCCTTTTAATTTGCTGTTGCTGTGGAAACAACGACAATGGTTGCTGCTCTTCAAATAGCTGCTGCTAGTTTTTTATTAAAAAGCTCACTGTTCACACAGTGAGCTTTTTTTATATTTTAATCATAACAACGACTGAAAGACACAGTATGGTCATGCCCTAATCTTGATTACACTGCCATCGCCAAGCATCTATACACATTCTTTCTATTCCATATTCTGCTTTAAAGCCAAGCTCTTTATAAGCTTTATCTGCGTTTGCATAAACTACAGGTATATCTCCTTTTCTTCTTTCTCCAAAAGCATATTTAACTTTTCGAGATGTCACTCTCTGAAAAGCATTTATTAGCTCTAGCACGCTTGTCCCTTTAGATGTTCCCAAATTATACACATTTACACCGCTCAATTTCGTCATACCACTTAGTGCACAGACGTGCCCCCTTGCTAAGTCTACCACGTGTATGTAATCCCTTATACACGTCCCATCAGGCGTGTCGTAATCTTTACCAAATATCGTAAGTGTGTCAAGTTTTCCAGCTGCTACCAAAGATATATATGGCATTAAATTGTTAGGTATACCTCGAGGTGATTCACCTATAAGACCACTTTCATGTGCACCTATAGGATTAAAATACCTCAATATGACCACATTCCATAAAGCATCTGAATTGCATAGGTCTTCGAATAATTTTTCAACAATATACTTGGTTCTGCCATAAGGATTGGAGACATCTCCAGTCGGCATCGTTTCATCGTATGGAGCAAACAATGAGGTCCCATACACTGTAGCAGATGAGCTGAATATAATTTTTTTCACATTATACTTTTGCATGATTTTGCATAAGTTGATAGTACCGAAAACATTATTTTCATAATACAAAATAGGAAAATTTATCGATTCACTTACAGATTTTAGTCCCGCAAAATGCATAACTGCATCTATTTTATTTTCCTTAAATATTTCATCTAATTTTTCCACATCATAACAAAGGTCGCATTTATAAAGCTTAACTTTTTTCCCTGCTATCTGCTCTATTCTTCCAGCCACATTCGAGCTGCTGTTGCAAAAATTGTCAACTATAATTATGTCATAACCATTATTTAAAAGCTTTACGCAAGTGTGGCTTCCGATATAGCCCGTTCCCCCCGTAACTAAAACCGTTGACATATTTCTCTCCTATCTTAAAAATATCGGCAAGTACTCTATAACCAAATAGCATAGCAAAAGTAAAAATAATATCTTAGTGTTAACTCCACCATGTTCACTTAGCTTTTTGCTATAATCAAAATTATCATAATTTAAAGATTTTTCTTTTATAGCTTTAACTTTTTTTATGCAATTCTTTAAATACAAACGGTTAGCAAATACCCCACAAAGCACCATAAGTAACGTATCGCAAACCTCCAGAAGCCACAAAGGACCTGTGTATGGTGTTAATAGTGCAGACGTGCTTTGCATATAAGTTAAAATTGAAGAGGGTATCATAAAAGCTAGTTCTAATATGATTATCATCACACCAAGCTTATATTGCTTTCTATATAAAAACCAGGCTCCACTGAAGAAAAATGCACTAAAATTAAATTTGCTTTTATTGTTGTCTTTTATCTTCTTAAAAACCCTCATATAATATGGCGAATTATTTTTTACTAGCTTTGCTATGTCACCAAATTTGACTTCGTCAATTTCTTCATTTGGGTCTACCCCACCCATTGGGTCAAACATAACCGAAATGTTTGGAACCCCCGGAGGTATATCGCTAGACGGTCCACTCTTTTCTCCTAACCAGAATCCACAGTTGTTGCAAAAATTAGCATCTGAAGGGTTTAAGCTGTGGCATCTCGGGCACAAATTTTTACTTTGTTCACTTTTTTCTTCATTTATATCATTTTGCGGTACTTCTTCATTTGCTATATATGAAAAACCCGTTCCGTGCTTATCTTCATAAATACATTTTTTCGTTTCATTATAGCATTCCCTGTGATACGGTGCCCCACAATCCGGACATACTACGATATCGTCGCCGTCTTTAAAAAGATTTTTACAAACCGGACACTGCTTATTTTTATAGTTCATAGCTCCTCCATAAAAAATTTATTACTTTTATTTTACACAACATAAGTACAAAATTCAACTTTAAATAAGTACAGCATTTATTTTGAAAAAGGTCTATACATATCATTTTAAAGATAGTATAATTTTTATTGGATTTTATAGTAAAATTTTATAAGGATGTGTTTTTTTGAATAGTGAAAAATCCACCGGTCAATCGTTTCTAAAAGGTACATTAGTTTTAACTTCTAGCATATTTATCGTAAAAATCTTCGGTATATTATTTCGTATATTTGTCACAGGCATGATCGGCTCAACGGGCGCTGCATATTTTCAATTAGCTTATGAAATATATAATCCCCTATTTGCTTTAGCTACAGCGGGATTTCCTATTGCTGTTTCTAGAATGGTCTCTGAAAACGCCGCAAGAAACCGATTTAAAGACGTAAGGCTTATTCACAAAATATCTATACCTATATTCCTGACAACCGGGACTGTCGGCTTTATTTTAATGATTATCAGCTCTTTTATTTTTCCGAACTTGCCTTCTGTAAACGCTCCAGACGCGTTTTATTCTATATTGGCACTGGCACCTACTATTTTATTTGTTTGCCTGATGTCAATATACAGAGGGTACCATCAAGGTCTCAGAAATATGGTTCCTACAGCTGTTTCAGAGTTAATTGAAGCTGTATGTAAACTTTTTTTAGGTTATGGCATTTCATTTTCGGTTATCACCTTGGGTTTCAAAGAATATAAGACTCATAGTACCGTGTTTGGAAAATTTTACGATAGTTTAAGTTCAGCAACTAATGCCATCATGGCTTTCGCAGCTGCCGGAGCTATAGTAGGCATTTCGATAGGTGCGCTATGTGGTTTTATTTATTTACTTATACGTCATAAGAAGCGTGGTGATGGCATAACTAAAGCTGAACTTGACTCTTCTCCAGAAGCTCAAACCAAATCAAAGCTAGCTAAAACTTTAATAAGAACAGCTGTTCCCATCGGTATAGGGGCTATAATAATGAACATTGCCGGGTTCATCGACATAACATTGATTTTAAATCGTATTCAATACATAATGAACACGTACCCATACGAACTTTTAAACTGCTATAAAGGCGCTATGAGTCCTGAGATTTTAACCAATAAAACAGCTCATATATTCCTCTTAGGGTGCTATTCTATTACACTTCCTCTCATGATGCTTGTGCCCGCAATAACGCAAACTTTTGGAGTAGTTTCACTGCCTGCTGTAACAAGAGCTTACACAAAAAAAGACAGTAATGCCCTCAAAAGTAGCATAGAGTCTGTCATAAAGCTGACTACGATGGTGACTATTCCCGCAGGATTGATCATTTCCATCTTGGGACCTTTTTTGCTTAGAATTATTTATCCACATAGAGTAAACGATGTAAGCATAGCATCGAACATAATACCAATACTTGGCATAGCCACTATTTTCACCGCAACAGCTACTCCATTTTGTAGTATGCTTCAAGCAGTTGGTAGAGTTGACTTACCCGTAAAAATTATATCAGCTGGGCTAATTATAAAAATTATAGTTAATTATTCTTTAGTCGGCATACCTCAAATAAACATACAAGGTGCAGGAATAGGCACCACTGTAGGATACGCTTTCATTTTAATAGTTGCAATGTATTTTCTGTTTAAAGAAACCAGAATAATACCTAACCTGAAAAACACATTATTCAAGCCTTTTTTAGCAAGTTTAATCTGTGGCGCATTTTTATATTTATCTGTACATTTTCTAATAAATTTCTTACCTACATTGATTTCTGTCGCACTTTCATCGGTTATTGCCTTTATAAGCTACATTGCAACTCTAGGAATAATGCATTTAATAACCAGAGAAGATTTAAAATCTTTGCCAAAAGGTAAAAAAATCTTAAAAATACTTGAAAAATGTCATATTATAAAGTAAAATAGTATGGTTGTTAAATTTTAAAAAGATTTTTTATTTTTATATATTACAAATTTTTCAAAAAATAAAAGTTTTGTAAGAAAATACTTGAAAAAGCATTTTTAATAGTGTAGAATAGTTTTGTTTTTAATATAAAAGTTTGAAATAAGTATTTATTCATTGTAACACTAAGATTTTGCTTTTGAAATAAAAAATTTTTTATAGTATGTTCTACCGTGTTTTTCATGGATGAATATAAAAAGTATAATTTTGGAGGTTGTCTAAAATGAACAAAGCAGAATTAGTAGCATCAATTGCGGAAAAAAGCGGTTTTTCAAAGAAAGACTCTGAAAAGGCAGTTGCAGCAGTTATTGATTCAATTGTTGAGACTGTAAAAAAAGGAGAAAAAGTTCAATTAATCGGTTTCGGAACTTTTGAAGTTCGTTCTCGCGCTGCTAGAACAGGCCGTGATCCTAGAACTGGTAAAGAAATAAAAATTCCAGCTTGTAAAGTGCCTGGCTTTAAGGCGGGTAAAGCTTTCAAAGACGCAGTTTCTGAAAAATAATGTAACTATTGAACCGACTTTTTTCAACGAAAAGTCGGTTCTTTTCAATAAGGAGAATGTATGAGATTAGACAAGTATTTAAAAGTTTCAAGGTTAGTTAAAAGGCGTACTATAGCTAACGAAATGTGCGATGCCGGCAAAGTTTTAGTAAACGGAAAAGTATGTCGAGCATCATACAGCGTTAAAGTCGGTGATGTTTTGGAATTATCGTTAGGCGAAAAAAAAGTAAAGGTAGAAATATTAAACGTGATGGAATTCTGTAAAAAAGAAAATGTCCAAGAAATGTACAAAGTTATACTTTAAACAAATGTAATATTGCCTCCTAGTCTATCATAAAATTTTATGAATAGATTTTAGGGGGTATTTTAAGTTGGAAGAGAACAAAAAATTAACTCATAATTTAATTTTGAAAAGCAGAAAAGAATTGTCTATTACTGGAGTTGTTGACGTTGACAGCTTCGATGAGGAAACTGTTATCGCCTACACAGATATAGGAGAATTGACAGTAAAAGGTGAAAATCTTCATATAAGTAAAATAAACCTCGATACGGGAGATTTATTCCTGGACGGCACAGTTTCTTCATTGTCGTATTCAGATGCCTCATGCTCAAAAAAACAGAGTCTATTTTCTAAAATTTTTAAGTAGGGAGTCTTTCGATTGAGTTGTGCATCCACTTCATCTGTGTCAGTTTTTTTCTTATCAATACTATTTGGTGCTTTTTTAAGCATAGTATTCGACATCTTCAAATTTTTTAACATTGTAATCTCAAACAAACCTATATGCGAGTTCATAAATGATGCACTCTATTTTTCTTTTTCCGGCTTTTTAACATATTTATTTTTGTTAATCACTATAAACGGTGAAATAAGATTTTTCGTTTTTATAGGCGAAGTAATAGGCTGGACTTTGCACCACGTTACTATTGGGAGGTATTTTGTAAAGTTTACTTTCCCTATAATATTTTCTTGCAAAAAATTCTTAAAAAATGTGTGGAGTAAAACCGTAACACCTTTACTTAAAACAAGTAAATTTAAAAACTTTAAAATCAAACTCATTAAAGATAAAATTAAATTCTTCCAAAAATCTGCTTGAGTTAAAAACGTTTCAATTGTTGTTCTTATAAAAGAAAAAATTAAAACTTTTAAACTTTTATTGAAACCAGTTTGAAAAATTCTGTTGTATAAAAAATAGTCGGCATACATTTGCCGGCTTATCATTTTTTAAGGAGTGATTAAATGGACTCAATAAGCGAATTTTTAACTTGGGAAGGGTTAGCTACATTTTCCGGTAGTGTAGCCGTTGTAGGCATAATAGTCCAATTTACTAAAAAATTATTTGATAAAATCGTAAAAATACCAACTAAGTTCTACACTTATATCATATCGGTTATTATTTTAGTTTTAGCCGACTACTTTACAGGGAAATTTTCTTTGTCTTATATAACTTTAGACTTATTTGACGCTATCTTAGTTTCCTTAGCAGCCAATGGAACATACCACCTGTTCTCAGATACCAGCAAGAAAACCTAGTTAAAGAATATTCCCTAGAAGCGGCATTTCTGTTGAATTTAAATCTTCAAGACGGCTTATCGTTTTTTGAAGCTCAACGTAAAAGTCTCCAATTTCATCATTTTCTAAGTTTACCTTCATTGCCTCCAAACTGGTTTCAATCTCTTTTAAAGGTTCATGGTCTATAAAAGTAGAAAACAGAGCGTGCTTATCCTTCCAACTTTTAACTAAATAATCATTTTTTTCTATTGCGGCATCTATTTCATTGCTATTATAAAGTTCTTTAATTTGATATATCTCAGAAGAAAAATAATCTGTCGTTGTTTTCAAAGTAAAGTGTTCCCAAACGCAAAAGACTACAACCAACACCAGCAATGAGATAGATGCGATTAAACGCTTCAATTTCTACACCTCTCTTTTTATTATATTAAAGTCTTTATTTTTATTTGCCGTCATAATAAAAACATCTTCAATATCAGTATTTTGCTTTGCTAAGGTGTCTCTCACCCACTTTTCACTCAAATTACATAGCTTTAAGCAAAATGGTGATAATTTTCCATCCCTTACAACTACTGTTTCTATTCCATTGTCTTCCATTTGAACATTAAGCATACTAGCATCAACTTGCTGTTTTTCCGGTTTCTTCACTACACTTAGTTTCCCGTTCGTTTCAACTATAGCGTAAGATACATCAGAAATGCTTGCTACCTCAAGCTGTCTCAGTTCTTCTTCAAGATCTTCTATCCCTATCCTAAGTTCTTTCATCTTCTTTTGATCTAATTTTCCGTCATTGATCAAAACGGCAGGTTTTCCGCATATAAACCTTCTAAAACCTGAGCTTTTAAGCATAAATGTAGATATTAATATTTCACACGCAATAAGCACGATTATGGGTATAACTCCGGTGGCTATAGGAAGTGCAGCATTTTGCATTGGTATGGCCGCTATGTCAGACATCAATAGCGTAACCACAAGCTCTGAAGTTTGCAACTCACTGATTTGTCTTTTGCCCATGAGTCTTACCGCTAAAATAATCACTATATATAGAATTATCGTTCTTATAAAAGAAATCGCCATAATATCACCCAGAAATATTCTTGCCGGTAAAGTTAAATTTTATTCACTTCTCCCTTTAAAGGCAAAATCTTTTGTCATAATATACTTGGCTTGATTTCCCCGGAAATCGGTGAACCTTCAAAATAAAAAATCATATCACAAAGTGAAGATATTTCACTTAAATCATGAGTTATAAATAAAGCCGTTTTATTTATCAATTCATCTTTCAATATTTCTATGGTGCTAAATTTACTTTTTTCATCTAACCCTTTAAATGGCTCATCAAATAAAAAAATATCTCCATTAAAGGCTAAAGCTCTTGCTATGCTGAGCTTCTGTTGCATTCCTCCGCTCAATTCACATGGCATTTTATTTTTATATTCGATTAAATTAAACTTATCTAGATAAAAGTCTGCCAATTCATGTTTTTCTTTTTTATTAGCATTTTTCATCACAACTGTTAAGTTTTCAGCAACACTTAGCCATGTAATAAGTCTAGTATCTTGAAAAACATATGATATTTTTTTATTTTCTAAACCCAGCATAGTTCCTTTATCAAATTTTTCGAGATTCGCAATAATATTAAATATTGTACTCTTCCCTATTCCGGACTTACCAAACAAACACACTTTTTCACTTGTCGGTATAGTTAACGAAAAGTCGCTTAAAATTTCCTTTTTACCGAAGCTTTTATAAATATTTTTTAATTCTATAATATGTATCACTCACTTTACGTTTTTATACTTCACTGCATTAGGGCTAAGCAGCCTTGTTACAACTTTTTCAAGAAATATGCTTAAAGCTATAATTACTATTGTCCATGAAAATAAATTTAAAGTATCTAAGTAAATTTTTGAATCATAAATTTGTGCTCCTATGGACATTTTGGTATTTGCAATTACTTCTGCCGCTACACCGGCCTTCCACGCAAACCCCAGCCCTGTTGCCACGGCTGAGTTAAAATAAGGCAACAGAGACGGAATGTAAATTTTTGTAAGTTTAGTCATTTTAGAAAAACAAAAAACTTGCGACAGTTCTATTAAGTCACCGTCCACACTGCTTATTCCCTCAAGTATGTTGCCATAAATAATAGGAATAACCATTAAGAATGATATCAAAGTTGGCAGATAAAATGACTTTACAAACACTAACGCCAAGACCACAAACGAAGCTACCGGTGTGGACTTTACAGCCGTTATAACCGGACTTATAAAAAGTTTAAAATATTTAAGCTTAAACGAAAAAAACGCCAAAACAATTCCAACTGCCACCGCAAAAATAAATCCACACATTATTCTGCACATAGACAGTAATATTATTTGCCAAAACTCAGCCTCTTCAGCAAGTGCGCTAAGCCTTAGTAAAACTGCGGTCGGCGATACTATTAAAATTTCTTGGTTCACCGTAATATACAACAGGTGCCAGATCAAAACCCAAAATGCAATTGTCAATATTCCTTGAAATAATTTTTTCCTATTCTTTATAATAGAAGTCTTCATCCGGGATTTTTCCTCCTATAGACTTAGGTTCAAAATCGTAGAGTATCTTCAGAAAATTTTCCGTTTTCTGCTGCATTTCGTTTCCACTTATGAAAACAACATTGCATTTCGGCAAAGCTTTTATGGCTATTTCTTTTTGCATTATACCGAATTTGTCAGCTAATTCCGCCGCATTCTCTGTATTTTCACTAACATACTCCACAGACTTTTGATAGTTTTTCAGGAACTTATCAAAGTCTTCTTTTTTATTTTTCAGAAAGTCTTTCCTAACTACTATGGACCCCATAGTTAAAACACTGTCATTCGTTATTTTGTTCCATTCATTCGTTAAGTCCAGCGACACCATTATTTTTGAATTTTTAGTCAGTACTTGACTTACAAAAGGCTCTGGTAAAACCGCTATGTTTACATTTTCAGAAATAACCTGCGCTGCAAGTTCACTGTGTTCTGATTTATATTCTAAATTTACATCTTTCCCGGGAGTTAATCCATTCTTTTTTAAAATATATCTCAACACAAAATCTGGTGTGGCACCTTGTCCTGAAACAAATACGGTTTTTCCCGCTAAATCTCTTATGCTGCTAATGGATTTATCGTTTGTCACCAAATACAACACACCCAACGTATTTATTGCCGCTATGTTTACATTTTTTGAAGTTTTATTATACAAAACCGATGCCATGTTAGTAGGTACCATGGCTACGTCCGCATCTTTGTTGGCTATTTTAGCTACAGCTTCGGAAGGGTCCCCCACCACTGAGATATTGTAAATAGCTTCGGTCTCTCCATTTTCAGAATCTTCCCACAGTTTTACACTACCGAGTGCTGTTGGGCCTTTAAGTGCTACCACATTTATTTTTTCCTTTTCTTTTACCTCTGTGTTTTCGCTTTTCTTGCCACATGCTGCCAAGTTTAACAACAAAAACAAAGTCAAAAACACCGCTAAATATTTATTGCAAACCTTAAATTTCATAGTTTGTTGCCCCCAATTAAATTTTATACACATAAACCGCCTATGAGTTATTACATAGACGGTTTATATTATTTTTAGTTAATTGTTAAATTATTCATCTTTACAGTCACAAGTTTCGCCACATGCGCATTCTGTTTCATCGCATAAATCATCAAAATCAAATTCTAACTTCTCTCCACAATTTGGGCATTCCATCTCACCATCGTCCAAAACATCTTCAGATAGGCAAACTGTCTCTCCGCAAGTTGGGCAAGTTACTTCATAAAACAAATCATCTTCATCGCAATCATCAAAGCCGTAATAGTCTTCCTCAAGAGCACCTAAATCCTCATCAACTTCATCAAGCTGCTCTACAAACTCATCTAAACCGTCTTCAATGTCAGAAATTTCAAGTGTAACGTCGTCCAATAAATCAACCATAGCCTTAATAACTTTAACTTCCGGTTTAGAATCGTCCAAATTGAGCCCCTCTAAAAGCCCCTTAATATAAGCTACTTTCTCTGTAATGTTCATAATTGTGTACCTCCTAAAATTAATATTTCTTATTTACAGTTTCTATATTCTGTAATTCAAATCTAAATTTTTGTTTTGCATTTGGATATTTTTCTTTATCGACTCTCGAACAAAACATATCATACGGTCTTATGTATAAACCGTTGTTTCCATACAGCATCCGATAAATAACATACTTTTCACCGGTTTCGCTATGTATAGCTACATCCTCTAACAAGTAGTAGTCACCCTTAAAGTGCTTGTAAACACCTTTTATCTTAACATCCTGCTTGCACATTTAAGCTCTCTCCATATATTCCCCAGTCCTTGTGTCTATCCTTATCATTTCCCCCTGATCTATGAAAAGCGGAACCCTAATTTCAGCTCCAGTTTCAAGTTTTGCAGGCTTCGTAACGTTTGTAGCAGTGTCGCCCCTAAAGCCTGGATCTGTTTCTGTAACTTCCAACTCTACGAAGAAAGGCGGTTCTACACCAAATACATTTCCTTTATAAGATAAAACTTTACAAATCATGTTTTCCTTTACAAACTTAAAATTATCTCCTAAAACGCTTTTGTTTATCGGCAGTTGTTCATAGCTCTCCATATCCATAAAATAATATAGGTCACCGTCATTATACAGATACTGCATGTCTCTACGTTCCACAAATGCTGGTGGGTATTTATCATTTGGGTTAAATGTCCTTTCAACTACCGATCCTGTTATTACATTTTTTATTTTCGCTCTAACAAAAGCTGCACCTTTTCCTGGTTTTACATGTTGAAATTCTATTATGCAGTATACATTGCCATCCATTTCAAAAGTAATTCCATTACGGAAATCTCCTGCAGATATCATAGCTTTTCCTCCAATTTTCTCATCTTTCAAATATATTCTGTCATACAGGTTTAAGTAAAAACCTACTCCAATATAAGTATTTTAAACTAAAGTAGAAAATTTTTCAAGTATTATTTTCTTAAAGAATTATTAAGTCTTTTGTTAGTTTTGTAAAGTTATAGTACCCATTTTGCTCTACCCTCAGCATATCTTCTATCCTTACACCAAATTTATCTTCAATGTAAATACCAGGTTCTATTGTTATTACCATATCCTTCGCCAATACAGCATCGCTCTTTTTAGAAACAACTGGGCGTTCGTGAATGTCTATACCTACCCCGTGTCCTAAAGCATGGCCAAATTTTCCTTCAAAGCCTTGACTATATATGTAGTCACGAGCCAAATTATCCAAATATGCACAACTTACTCCAGCTTTTACTTCAGTTTCAGCTATCTTTTGAGCTTTTTTTACCGTTTCATAAACTTGCCTTTGCTCATCTGTAACTTTCCCCAGAACAACAGTCCTAGTCATGTCGCTACGATACCCTTCAAATACCGCCCCCATGTCAATTGTTATAAAGTCACCGATTTCTACTTTTTTATCTGTTGGTAATCCATGAGGCAAAGAAGAATTTTTCCCGCTTAAAACTATCGTATCAAACGAAGTGCTTTTAGCACCGTTTTTCTTAATAAAATATTCTATTTCATCAGCAATTTTTTTTTCAGATATACCCGGTTTTATCTTAGTTAAAATATAATTAAACGTAAACTCCGAAATTTCCTGCGCCGTTGCAATTTTCTTTATTTCACTTTCATTTTTTACACATCTTAATTCTTCTATAGTTTCGCTTAATATATCGTTAAAAATCAAGTTTACATCCAAACTGCCAAGCGCACTTTTTAAAAAGTTAAACTTAAACAAAGTAATGTCTTTACTTTCAAGGTAAAGATTTTTAATGGAAAGCTTATTTATTAAGTCTCCCAGTGTGTCGAAAAAACTTTCAACTAAAATAACATCAATACCTTTAGTTTGCCTGCGTGCTAACTCATAATAACGAAAATCTACTAAAAAATATATTTTCTTTTTCGTAATTAAAACCAGCCCATCGGAAGTAAAAAGTCCAGAAAAATAAAACCTATTGTTTATAGAAGTAACTAAAAATGCATCATGCTCTTTAAAATTAATTTTACTTTCTATCTTTTCCAAAAATGCTTCAAATCTGTCAATCATAAAAATCACTCACATCAATATTGGCTTTTCAGTGTTTCTTTTATAGTGCCCAGCCTATATGCCGCAAGTAAAACCTCTAAATCTTTAATCGTCGATAAAAGTTGCTTGCCTACATCGGTCTCTCCAACCGTTATTCTTTCCTTCACCCGTTCGGACACTACAGACGTAGAATATATATCAGTATTTTCCTTTATAGCTTTTTTTGTACCTTCAAAGGGTTCATGAGAGCACAATCTCATTCCAAAAGAGTTATAGATCAAAGTATAGCCTGCGATGCCTGTAGTCGGCTGGTATGCCCTGCAAAAGCCCCCATCTATAACGATCAATCTACCATTAGCCCGTACAGGTTTTTCTCCATCCTTGCACCTTACAGGTACGTGCCCATTTATTATGTGAGAATACTCCTTATTTATGCCAAAAGCTTTGAGCAAAGAAACACACACTTTTTCACGCTTAGACAAAGTATAATATGCATTTTTTTCTTCATGCCAAAGTTCTTTGTCTTTTATTAAAAGCCTCTCGAAGGTTGTCATTTTGTCTTTACCAAAAAGCGGTGAGTTTTTACCGCACCATAAAAACCACAAAAGGTCTTTCCCAAATTCTTTTTCCTTGGAACCTTCCTCCGCAAAGTAAGCATCTCTTGCCACAGATTCCGCATAATCTAGAAATTCCTGTCCGCTTAATTTCTTCCCACCGATTTTAAATTCTACCATCGTCCCGTCCGGGTTCAGCGGCACACACCCATGGAGCAACAAGTTTTTATTATAAATCTTATAAAGATTACCTTTATCATATAAAAACTTTATGTGTTTTTGAAGCTTATCACTATGTAAAAACGCTGAACGCAATTGCCCAATTAAACGTTCTTCTTCCTTACTCAGTTCGTAAGGGTTATTTTTATCAACGGTAGGAAAATCTATATCCTCAATATTGCATATTTTCCCATTTATATCTACTGTTTTTTCTTTGTAATCAATTTTATCAAGCAACAGCCTTGAATCCATTGCAAATAAAGGATTTCTTTTTATTATCTGTCCCTCTAGTTTAAACCTCATAACTGCAATAGCTTTGTGCATTCTTGCAGCATTTATGAGTTCTTTTTCCGTACAGTTTTGGTAAATAAAATTAGTATTTCTCGGCATAAAGCATTTTATGTCTGCATCTTTATAAGTCTCTTCTGCAAAGAGCGCAAGTGGTCTTAAGTTTATGCCATACCCTTCTTCCAAAAACTCAAGGTTATTATACAAAATTGAGTTATTTAACACAACCGCAATGCAAGCATCGCTGCCACACGCTGCGCCCATCCAAATTACATCATGGTTTCCCCACTGTATGTCTAAGCTATGATGAGTCATTATCGAGTCTAATATCAAGTCCGGTCGAGGACCCCTATCAAATATATCCCCTAAAATATGTAGATGATCCACCACGAGCTTCTTTATCGTGTCGCAGATCGCTACTATAAAAGCATCAGCTCTGTTGGTTTTTATTATTGTTAAGATTATGTTGCTGTAATAAAATGCCTTATTGGGGTCATGATAGCTGTTATGTAAAAGCTCATCTATGATGTAAGCAAAATCTTCAGGCAAAGCTTTTCTCACTTTACTGCGCGTATATTTCGAAGCAACCAGCTTACAAACTTCCACAAGCCTATTCAAAGTAATCTTGTACCATTCATTTGTATTTAATTTTTCCTGCGCTATCTCCTGCAGCTTTTCTCTCGGATAATATATCAAGGTAGAGAGTTTTGCCCTTTCTTCACTTGGAAGTATGTTTCCATAAATCAAGTCCACTTTCTCCCTGATAGCCCCAGATGCATTATTCATAATATGTTTAAAAGTCTCATATTCGCCATGTAAGTCTGAAATAAAATGTTCTGTGCCTTTCGGCAAGCTGGATATTGCTTGCAGGTTTATCAGTTCAGTAGAAGCAGATTGCACTGTTGGATATTTTTCAGCTAACAGTTCTAGTCTACCAAGATCATCTACAACTTTAGTTTTATTTTTAATCATTTCTTTGCCTCCTTTTCGATTATAAATTTTTACTTCTTTTAAACAGCTCATTCAAAATTCTTGCCCGCCATTTTAGCATGGTAATAACATCCGCTCGTTTGCCTTTGGTAATGGTTTCATCGTGCCGTCTGTAAAGCAATAAAGTTTTGTTTAAAAATTCAACTTTTCCATATTTTTCAGCTATAAGGCCTATCCATTGGTCATGCATGGGTATTTTTTCAGGAAACGGTAAAATTTTATTTTTCAAGCTTGCCTTAAATGCCATACAGCACCCTATGTACGAGTTTTTTATCACATTGTTAAATAGTCCTTTTTTACTATTTCTTCTTCCAAAAAAGCTCGGAAAAAGTACATTTAAGTTCTCATCTACAATCTTAGCGTCATGCAAAACTAAGTCAACGTCACTTTTTTCAAACATACTCATGACTTCCGAAACCTTATTTTCGCACCAAACATCATCTTGATCACTTAAAAATATGTACTCATTCGAGCAGTTTACAATGGCATTTTCAAAATTTTTTATTAGTCCCTTGTTGGGTCCATTTATTAGCCTTATGCGACTATCATTTCCTCTTAAACCATTTATTATATTCAGCGTATTGTCACAGCTGTCATCATAAGAAATTACAAGTTCATCATCTTTAGAGAGTTGAGCTAATATAGAACATATTTGCTCCTTTATATATTTTTCTCCATTATAAACAGCCATTGCAACTGAAATCATACTTTTTGCCTCTTTATATAGACTTCATCTTCTCAACGTAATTTTTAAAAGTTTGTTGTTTTTTGTCTTTTTCCGACAGTAACACCTGTACATTTTCTTCCAACGGCCAGTCTATACCAATATCTTTGTCATTCCACATTATTCCGCTGTCGTCTTGTGGGTCATAAAAATTGGTACATTTATACACAAACTCCGCCGTGTCCGACAAAACCAAAAAGCCATGCGCAAAGCCTTCGGGAATGTAAAACTGACGTTTATTTTCGTCATTTAACTTTACTCCCGTCCATTGGCCAAAGGTTTTACTGTTTTTTCTTAAGTCAACTGCTACATCAAAGACTTCGCCCTTTATCACTCTAACAAGTTTGCCCTGTGGATGATTTATTTGAAAATGAAGTCCCCTAAGCACACCTTTTTTTGAGCACGATTGGTTATCTTGTACAAACTTCATGCTAAGTCCTGCTTTGCAAAACTCATCATAATTATACGTCTCCATAAAATAACCGCGAGCATCGCCAAAAAGCGTAGGTTCAACAATGTACACATCTTCAATTTTAGTTTTTATAAAGTTAAACTTAGACATATAATCCCCTTTTCTTTCACTTTTAAACAAAGTCAAATTTTTAAATTTCATACATCTTACTATAATATTCCTTATATTGTCCACTTGTAACGTTGTCTATCCAGTTTTTGTGTTCCAAGTACCAGTCTATCGTTTTTTTGATTCCAACTTCAAATGTTGTTTCAGGGTACCATCCTAAGTCATTTTTTATTTTTTCAGGGTCTATACCGTATCTTCTATCGTGACCTTTCCTATCTTGCACATATGTAATCAAATTCTCACTAACAGATGGATCCACCACATCTTTTATATGATTTATAATAGTCTTGACTATAGTAATGTTTGTTCTCTCGTTGTGGCCACCCACATTGTAAACTTCACCGAGTTTGCCTTCTTTTATTACCATATCAATGGCTTTACAATGGTCTTCAACAAAAAGCCAATCTCTGACATTGAGTCCGTCCCCGTAAACTGGTAAGTTTTTATGCCGTAATGTATTGTTTATAATAAGTGGGATTAATTTTTCCGGGAACTGGTAAGGTCCATAGTTATTTGAGCATCTTGTAATATTTATCGGAAATTTAAACGTATCAAAATATGCCTTAACTAGCATATCGGCTGCAGCTTTACTTGCCGAATATGGACTGTGCGGGCAAAGAGGTGTAGTTTCCATAAAGTACCCTTGATCTCCTAAAGAGCCATATACCTCATCCGTTGATACTTGAAGGAATTTACAATTTTCTTTATATTTATCATTTCCTACAGTCCAAAACTCTTTTGCGACATTTAAAAGGTTCACAGTTCCTTTAACATTCGATTCTACAAATATTTCAGGATCTTTTATGCTTCTATCTACATGACTTTCTGCTGCAAAGTTCACTACATAGTCAATGTCATCTTCTAAAAATACTTTCCTTATAGCTTCTCTATCACAAATATTTGCTTTAACAAATTTATAATTTTTGTTGCTTTCAATGTCCTTTAAATTTTCAAGGTTTCCAGCGTATGTGAGACAGTCTACATTCACTATCTTTACATCATCATATTTTTTCAACATATAGTTTACGAAATTTGACCCTATAAAGCCTGCCCCACCTGTAACTAAATACGTTTTCATGTTATTCTCCTCTATTTTACTCTGGCTTAAAACTACTTAAAGCTTCTTTCCAGTTTCTCATTTCATTTCCAACGGTCACCTTCAGCATTAAATTGTTTAAAGACGAAAATTTCGGCCTTTTTACCGGACTAGGAAATTCATCGCTCGTACACGGTTTTACTTTACAGTTAAGGTTAAAATGTTTCATGATCTCCTGTGCGAACTCAAACCACGAACATTCTCCTTCACCTGTACAATGATAAATCCCATATTGCTCCGTCAATGCTACCTTCAGAATATGATGCGCTAAATCATTAACGTTTGTTGGGTTACCTCTTTGGTCATTTACAACCTTTATTTCATCTTTTGTTTTGCCTAATTTCATCATAGTCTTCACGAAGTTGTTTCCATATTTACCGTATAGCCAAGATGTTCTTATTATAAAATATTTCGAGTTTTGCTCTCTAGTATACACTTCACCCAAATGCTTCGACTTGCCGTAAATGCTTTGTGGTGCGCACATATCCCATTCGCAGTAAGAAATATTTTTTTCTCCATCAAATACATAGTCAGTAGAAATGTGCACTATTTTTGCATTTACTTTCTTGCAAGATCTACTCAAATTTCGGGGACCTATTGCATTAACCTTCATGGCAGTTTCTAAAGCTGTCTCACAGCCATCCACGTTCGTCATTGCTGCGCAGTTTATTAAAATATCCGGCATCTCCGCCCGTATAAATCCTTCAACTGCCTTCTCATCAGTTATGTCAAGCTCTTCAACATCAGCACAAACTAAATTGCAATTTATATATTCCTTCGGAATTTGTCCAATCTCACTTTTTCCCGACTTTATAATCTCTATAATTTCCCTTGCCAGTTGACCGTTTGCGCCTGTTATAGCTACTTTCAAAATCGTCACCTTCTTTTGCTTATATCCAGATAAATTTAAAAATTAATTTTCTTCTGCAACTTTATAAAGATATTGCCCATACTCCGTCTTTTTAAGTCTATCCGCTAGTTTTAAAAGCATCGTCCTGTCGATAAACCCTTTCCTATAAGCAATTTCCTCTATGCACGAAACGTACAGTCCTTGCCTTGTTTGCACTGTTTCTACAAAGTTAGCCGCTGCAAGCATTGCTCTGTGCGTACCTGTGTCTAACCATGCCATCCCTCTGCCAAACAGCTCTACTTTTAACTTTTTTTGCTTTAAGTACTCATTATTAACAGATGTAATTTCCAGTTCGCCCCTTGCGGAAGGCTTTACTTCTTTTGCTATTTGAACCACGTTATTATCATAAAAATACAGTCCTGGAACTGCATAATCAGATTTTGGTTTTGATGGCTTTTCTTCTATAGATAAAACATTCCAATCTTCATCAAACTCCACCACACCAAAGTCAGTTGGGTTGCTAACATGGTAACCAAATATGGTAGCACCATCTTTTCGGCTAGCCGCTCTTTCAAGCCTTTCTGTGAAGCCATATCCATAGAAGATATTATCCCCGAGAACCAAGCAAACACTGTCATTGCCTATAAAATCTGCTCCTAATATAAAAGCATCTGCTAAGCCTCTAGGTTCAGTTTGTACCACGTAGCTAAAGTTCATACCAAGGCTTTCACCTGTGCCAAATAGCTCTTTGCAAGCCGGTAAATCTCTTGGCGTAGATATTATCAATACATCTCTGATACCCGCTAACATCAATGTTGATAGAGGGTAATAAATCATAGGTTTGTCATACACCGTCAAGATTTGCTTCGACACACATAAAGTAGATGGATAAAGTCTAGTCCCAGAGCCTCCTGCTAAAATTATGCCTTTCATTATTTTCTCCTACTTTCTACTAAATTTCCATTTACAGAAATATTTTATCATAGATGAAATATGTATGAATAAAAATTTTATTTTTTTCGCACTTGCTCTATTCCAAAGATGCACAACAAACGTGTCCGGATAAAAAACGATTTTTCCATATTGCCTTACCCTTTTGGATAAGTCAGCATCTTCAAAATACATAAAGAATTTTTCATCAAAGCCATTTATTTTCTTAAAAAGTTCTGTTCTAATCATCATAAAACAGCCCGTGGCAAATTCAATCTCAGTTGGTTCTTTAAAGCGAAAATCTTGCATTGTATATTCTGCTCTGATTTTCTCAAAAACCTTAAAGCACCTGTCAAATCTTCCAGATATCACATATTTTATTCTTGGTTCTTTTTTCGGTAAATGCTGTTCTGTTCCATCTTGAGACAGTACTTTAGGTGTTATCATTTTTACATTTTCGTTTCTGTCTAAATAATCACACAAAACTTTTATAACGTTGCCATTAAAAGAAATATCTGGGTTTACAATAACATGGTACTGTGAGTCAATTTTATTCAAAACTTGATTGTGAGCGTATCCAAAACCTAAGTTTTTACTAAGTTTTACTACATTAACTAAAGGGTAGTTTTTTTCTACTAATTCAACAGTCTCATCGCTTGAGTTATTATCTACAAGGAAGACTTCAAAGTTAACATCTTTCGTGTTTTCATATATGCTGCTAATTAAATTTAAAATTTCTTTTTGGTTGTTATATGTAACTACACAAATCGACACTTTAACCATATTTATAAATTAAAATCATCTCCTAATGCAAAACACTTTTATCAATTGTATCACATAAAAAAGTACATCGTCAAGGAAATTCATACTTGGTTAAAGTACTGAACATCAACAGCTTGTAATCAAATTAAAAATAGTGTATAATTAAAAAACAAAAGAGGGGGTATTTAAGTTGGCAGATGAAACAATAGCTTTTCCTGTAGCTAGAAAAACTGAAGAAAACATAAGACAAATATTAACTTTAGTATACGATGCTTTAAGAGAAAAAGGATATAATCCAATTAATCAAATTGTAGGGTACATCTTGTCTGAAGATCCCACATATATCACAAATTATAAAGATGCTAGAACATTGGTTAGCAAAATAGAACGAGATGAATTATTAAAAATATTAGTTAAGTCTTACTTAGACGTAAGGTAATTTAAATTTCTGCGGAGGTGTGTTATGAAAAAAAATGATACTAAAGTAAATGACTTTTTCTGCTATAAGGGAAAACCCCTGGTTCGATGTAAAGATACACTTTATTACGGTAATATGTTCGACAGCCATGTCGTAAAAATTCACATAAAAAAAACTGAAAAAAATAATGAACTTGATATGGCCACTAAAGTTTCTGTTCAGCTTATCAGTACTGACCTCGGCATCAATATTAAAGATAGGATTATAAAATCTGCCGAGAAGGAAAATCTTTATTTCGCAATGGACATCGCAACAGCATGGTTAGAAAAAGCTATTTCAGAAAATCAGCAAAATAACGAATAAAATCTCTCGTAAAATCAATAATATAAACAGGCTTTTAAAAATAACTTGCGTTTGCTATTTTTTTAATGCCTGAATATTAAAAAGTGCTACTGCTTTTAAGTAGCACTTTTTAGTTGCATATAGAAAACTTTCCCATAACGGAGCAGTTTTAAAACACTATAGATACAGAAAATGATAAAAAATTCCTAATATGTTTGACAAGAATACAGTAGAACAGTCAAGCTAATGCAAAACAATAAAATTAATCAAAATTGCCAAGTAGCCAGCTAACTATAAACAAAACAATATCACCCAAGAAACTAAATAAGTTAATTATCATTCTATTTGCAATTTATAAATTTTTTATATTGACATACTCTCTAATTTGTATTAAAATACTTAATATTATGCGGATATGGCGGAATTGGCAGACGCGTATGGTTCAGGTCCATATGAAAGCAATTTCATGCAGGTTCAAGTCCTGTTATCCGCACCATATCTTAACATCAGTATTGATACAATGTTTGATGGTTACTATGAAATTATAAAAGTACGGAACTTTTTATATGTTTGAATAATAGGTAGAAAAGAGTCAAAAACCCCGGAATATTAAGTTAAAAATACTCCTATCGTTATATAAAAATTTCATCTTGCATAATCGAGTGGATTTTCGCGTAAAATTATAATATGATGAAGTTTTATCATATTTTTTTAAGAGAAAGTTCTAATCTTTGGCATGAAGGAAAAAACACATGTTTGTCTTTTGTTAAGCATAGTTTAGAAATAATCTTGAGCACTTACAAATATTTTTCAAATCGAGTAGAGCATTTGCAAAATAAGCCACTATCTAAATCAGAAAAAATAAAATTATTATTTGATTATTCTCTAAAAAAAGATATAAAATAACAATTCCCAGATATAAACATTTTTACGATAGAAGCTGCGCTTCACAATTTACTGAAAAAGGAGCAATGGCTGTAAAAAAACTTGCTCTATAAAGAACTCTATAACATAGTAAAAAACATAAATTATGGTCACACCTAAGAGACGTGGTATGGAAAGTTCTATAAAGGCATAATAGGGCTAATTTTCGCTATGTTTAAGCCTAAGGAGACTGATTCCTTACTACCCTTAAAAGGATCTACGTATTCTTTAGTTTTTAGTTTGTCCATAATTTGATCTTCTTTTTCTTGCTCTCTAATATATTTTTGTATCGTTGCAGTATTAAACCTACTACTTACATAATATCTCTCTTACCAGAAATGTCTGTTCCCAAATTTGTACTTTAAATTTGCATGTCTTTTAAATGCCATCATTGCACTTTTTCCTTTTAGCTGCCCCATAACTTGCGATGTGCTATTTTTTTGTGAGGGGTATTGATAATAGTAAGTGTACATGATCTTACATCATATGTTCTTCTACTATTTCTATTCCTTCCCACGTACATAAATCTTATATTATCTTTGGCAATATATTACCTTCCTTATATATCTCGGTGTGAATACTATATGATACTTGCATAACTATTTACTACGTGATTAAACTTTGTGCCATAAGCAACACCTTTCTATTTCAGTGACTTAAACTTCTCTATTATGCTTTTAAAGGTATTGCTTTTACTTTAGTCTTAATCTCACGCGCATAGCTCGTGGTTTTTGAGCTACCCAAAACCTTGTTCCCTGGGTTAAAACGTAATAAAAAATACCGGAAGAATTTTTAAAAATCTTCCGGTTTAAAATTATACTCTATAAAACGATTCAAAAATTACATTATAATACAGTCGTCAAATATGCTGGTTCTCCTGCGATCTGGTACGCGATCTGGTCCATATTTATCATCATCTGTCGTAATGTTTGGTATGCTTAAATTATCTATCCCAATTTCTCGTATGTCTTCTTTTATAATATCAACCAATTTATCGATATTAGTTCCTTCTAATGATGATATTAATACACTTTTAGTATTTCCACCTAAATCGCGATCTGCATCTGTATACGCTTTCATTTTTCTTTCCGCTTCTTGTCTCTCTTCATTTGACAACAAATCAACTTTAGTACCCACTAATATGATTTTTGCTCCAGGATTTACATCTGAGACCTGCTTTTCCCACTCTAAAAGACTTCTACGTATAGTACTCTGATAATCTAATGATAGATCAATTAAAATCACTACTATGTCAGCGTTTCTTGTTCTTGTGTTTATGACTTGCTCTTTAACACGTAGATCACCAGGAGTGTCCCAAAGGTTGCAATTAATAATATTCCCATCTACAGTCAATTCTGCTAACACTCTGCTTGAAAATGTAGTTTTAGTTCTTTGAATGAAGTCAAAATCTTGGATGTATAAGCCTAGATCTTAAAGCAGATTTTCCTGTACCTGCAAATCCGACAAAAGCAATATCTGCTTTTTTTACAGGCTCAAAAGCAAAGCTTTTCAAATTACCTAAACCAATAACAAAGTTAAAGCAACTTAAAACACATATAGTTGAAATTAATTTTTTGAAAATATTACGCATAATAAAACCTCACCTTACTTTAATTAAATTTAAAATTATGCAATTATACAATAATCTCGCAAATGATGACTAGAAGAATATTGCCTAGAATGGTCTGAATAATCTCGCCCAGAATAGCCTGAAGGATCTCGCCCAGAACGGTCTGAATAATCTCGCCCAGAATAGCCTGAAGGATCTCGCCTAGAACGGTCTGAATAATCTAGCCCAGAATGACTTGAGGAATCTCGCCTAGAATGACCGGAAGAATCTCGCTTAGAATAGCCTGAAGAATTTAGCCAAGAAGAAAATTGATAAGCTATGTTGTCTAGATACTTATAAGGCATAAGCTTAGTTGTAGCAGGAACTAGTCCTACACACTGTCCATCGCATCCTTTGTATTCTTCTGCAACTACTATATTTTCAATGTATGTACAACAAAAATTAGACATTAAATTCAATATTCTATCGGCTTCAATTTGACCTTTTTCTTCATATAATTGTTCACAATTAATAGGGGTAAAAATAATATATCCGTTAATATTATTATTTTTTACTAATCTAAGGTAATATAGCATTGTTTCTTGCCATTCCTCTTTAGAAAGATTAGCATCAAAAAGGACTATAGTTATAGGAAAGTTTCTTAAAGATTCATCATCGTATGGAAACATAGGCCCAACAGAACCTTCTATAGGTTCGATTAATCGATATGTCAGATCATATTCTTTCGCATATTTACCACCATCTAACTCACTTTTACACTTATAACTGCCTTTATATATAACCTCTCCACCGACGAATTTTCCTTCCTTATAAAGACGCTCCATAAAATTTTGCATATTTTCCACGCTTTCCCCTAAAACAGCGATTTCTATTGATGATCTACTACATTCAGATGCAAATGTGCATATGCTCATAGAACAAGTTAATATTATGTTTAATAGAAAAGTAAATAATTTCCCAAAAGCCCGCATGTCTTCACCTCCTCTTAATATTATTTTGATAACCATGTGCCTTAAGTTTAACTGCTGTCAAAAATGATTAATGTTATCACTTTCATCCTGATTCACGCTCCTTCCTTAAATTGAATTTATTTAAATTTCAGCGAACATTACAAATCGGCACATTCTAAAGTAGTTGGCAATGCTTTGTTTAAATAAAGCCAAAAATACCCTTGCATTTACATTATGTTCCAATTAATCCCAAAATGCAATATATTTTCACGAAATTCTCCCTATTTTACATAAATTAAATTCGCTAGTTTCATTAATTATTGCAATGTATCAAGAAAGTTATACAAATTTTATATAAACATTACACAAATAAAAATAAATTGAGAAAAATTCAAAATCAGTTAAAATAAAACAAATTGAGATTGGTTTCATTTTAATTCAGACCCGACTTTTAAAATATACAAATGATAAACCTTTGGATAAACTAGGCTTTTGTACTTTTATTGATATGTAAATTGCGTTCTTCAAAATCAATAAATTTAATTCAAAAATAAAGGTCAGTAATTCAACTACAGGCACATAAAAAAATTTAAAAAGAAAAGCACACTTATTTATTAAGCGTGACTTTAAACATTTTTATGTGAAGTACAATTTTTTAGTATTTTACAACCAATTTTTAAAGTAATCTTCGGTTTTGTTTTGATAATCTCCTATATTCAAGTGAGTACGATCAAACTTTAAACTGTGTTTTATATTGTTAATATCTGTAGAATCTACATAAAATACTAAAATGTTATTATCATTTTTCAAAAATTTTCTTTCTTTAACTTGTTTACAAAAATCATCAAGTAATTCTTTATAAGTTATTTGCTCACTATTTTTTTTGACGTCAATTTTGCCGAATATGAGTTTCCTTATTCCCTCAAATAAACCTTTGTTTTCGTATCCTTGCGAGTTGTCACCACACATTGTAATAATAGCATTACCAATTATTCCTATATCCGCATTGGGATTAGAATCACCTCCTGTAAAATATTCCATCACTTTAATAATCGGATTAAAAATTAACCTTAAAACTTTATTTGGTAGGTTTTACGATTCTGTTATAAGCGACACAAACGACAGGTAAACCTAACCTTCATCCTAAAGAAGTCACCACTGTGATGATTGGAGCAAAGTATATTCCTGTGCCTAGTGCTGCCAAACCTGGGAAACAAATGGTGATTTTATATAAAGAAACTCACGTAATAATAAATAACGGTGATTTTTCCACACTGTTACATAACAACTCTAAATGAGAAATAAGTCAAGCTATTTCTAAAATAAAAAT
>OJNI01000249.1_pt1 | contig 38856 bp, 25 predicted proteins | sample 1597441 | NCBI WGS metagenome assembly OJNI01 (sample SAMEA2452131, study PRJEB22498) | human gut metagenome | reverse complement strand
GATATGAACGTATATCGGGCGGTATTTTTTTGCAAAAAATTAATAGAATAATTATTTTGTCGCTTTTCTTTTTCTTGCGGAAAGCGGCGTTTCGTTTTTCATATATGTATCCCAAACATTAATGCGGTCGTCCTCGTCTATTTGGCGGATAACCCTTGCCGGAACACCTGCGACAATGCTGTTTGGCGGAACATCGCGGTTGACAACTGCGCCTGCCGCTACAATGCTGTTTTCGCCGATTGTTACTCCGCCGCAAATCGTTGCGCTTGAGCAAATCCAACAGCCGTCCTTGATTGTGATAGGTGCGGAATACTCAAGGTCATGCCTGCCGTCGGGATAATCGGCAGGAAGTCGCTCCTCAACAAGAAACGGATGAAGCGGCGTTGCAAGAGTTACATTTGCACCAATCCACACGCCGTCGCCGAATGTGATAGGAGAAATGTCAAGGAATGTGCAATTATAGTTTACAAAACAGTCCTTGCCGACATGAACATTAACGCCGTATTCGCAATAAAGCGGTGCAAAAACAGCAAAATCCTTGCCTTTTGCCGACGGAATGAGTCTTTCAAGCGCACGCTGTTTTGTTTTGAATCTCCAAACGGCGATTTTGTTAAAACGCTGGCATCGTATAAGTCCGAGTGCATGCTGTTTAAAAATATCCTTACTGCCTGCGTTATAAAGTTTGCCTGCGACCATACGGTCCCAATCGTTAATTTTGCCCTTATTATCAACCATAATCAAGCCCTCATTTATTTAATATGGATACATATAGCAAAAAACGGAGTGTGCTCTCACGAACGCACTCCGTTGATTATTTGATTACTAACCTCTGAAATTGCGGCGAGGACCTCTGCCCTCACGGCGAGGCTTGCGCGGTGTATCGTCAATTTCGTTTTCAGCGGTCATACCCTCAACCTCGATGAGATAATCTCTTCTTGAAAGGTTGATTCTGCCCTGATCGTCAATTTCGATGCACTTAACTGCGATTGAGTCGCCAACATTTACAACATCCTCAACCTTTTCTGTTCTCTTAACATCAAGGCGACTGATGTGAACAAGACCTTCCTTGCCGGGTGCGATTTCAACAAATGCGCCGAAGCTCATAATTCTTGTTACAACGCCGTTGTAGTATGCGCCAACCTCGGGATCTGTAGCGATAAGTTTAACAACCTCAACTGCGCCCTTGCACTTTTCGGCATCAATACCGGAAATGTAAACTCTGCCGTCCTCTTCAATGTTGATTTTAACATCGTATTCTGACTGAATTTCCTGGATAACCTTGCCGCCCTTGCCGATAACATCGCCGATTTTATCGGGATTGATTGAAATTGTAAACATCTTCGGAGCGTATTTTGAAAGCTCTTTTCTCGGCTCGCTGATAACAGGGAGCATAATTTCATCAAGAATATAATTTCTTGCCTTGTGTGTCTTTGCAAAAGCCTCTTTGATAATTTCCGGAGTAAGGCCGTGTACCTTAAGGTCCATCTGAATTGCTGTGATACCTTTCTTTGTACCTGCAACCTTAAAGTCCATATCGCCGTAGAAATCTTCAAGACCCTGAATGTCGACCATTGTCATAAAGTCGCCGTAAACGCCCTCGTCGCCGGTGATAAGACCGCAGGAAATACCTGCAACCGGTGCCTTAATCGGAACGCCTGCTGCCATAAGAGAAAGGGTTGAGCCGCAGATTGAACCTTGTGATGTTGAGCCGTTTGATGAAAGAACTTCCGATACAACGCGAATCGCATACGGGAACTCGTCAACAGACGGAAGAACGGGAACAAGTGCCTTTTCTGCCAATGCACCGTGGCCGATTTCTCTTCTGCCCGGTCCTCTTGACGGCTTTGTTTCGCCGACAGAGTATGACGGGAAGTTGTAGTGGTGGATATATCTCTTTTCTGTTTGCTCGTCAAGTCCGTCAAGCTGCTGAGCATCGCTCATAGGACCGAGTGTTGTAACAGAAAGAACCTGTGTTTGTCCTCTTGTGAAAAGTCCTGAGCCGTGTGCTCTTGCAAGGAGGTCAACCTCTGCGTTAAGCGGACGGATTTCATCAATGCCTCTGCCGTCAACACGCTTATGCTCGTCCTTAAGCCATGAGCGAACAACATGTTTTTGAACAAGATACATAATCTCGTCAATCTTTGCCTCGTTGCCCTCAAACTGCTCGTCGAATTTTTCGTGAACAGCGGCATAGATAGGAAGAAGAGCCTCGTCACGAACGAGTTTGTCGTCTGTATCAAGAGCTTTCTTGACATCTTCGATGCAGAACTCTTCGATTTGAGCCATAATCTCAGGGTCGGGATTTGATGACTCGTATTCAAATTTAGGCTTGCCGATTTCATCAACAATACCTTGGATAAATTTAACGATTTTTTTGTTTTCCTCATGACCTGCCATGATAGCGTCAAACATTGTATCGTCGTCGATTTCGTTACCGCCTGCCTCAATCATTGCTACAAGGTCTGCCGTTGATGCAACGGTGAGAACAAGGTCGCTCTTTGCTCTTTGCTCAAGAGTCGGGTTGATAACGATTTGACCGTCAACAAGTCCTACATTAACGCCTGAAATCGGTCCGTCCCACGGAATATCTGAAATTGCGATAGCCGCAGAAACACCGATCATAGCGGTGATTTCGGGTGAGCAGTCGGGCTCAACCGACATAACTGTTGCTACAACCGAGCAATCGTTTCTCAAATCCTTTGGGAACAAAGGACGGATAGGACGGTCGATGCAACGAGAAGTGAGGATTGCCTTTTCGGAAGCTCTGCCCTCTCTTCTTTGGAATGATCCGGGGATTTTACCTACCGAATACATTTTCTCTTCATAGTCAACGCTGAGAGGGAAAAAGTCAACGCCCTCTCTCGGCTTTGCCGATGCCGTTACTGTGCAAAGCACATTTGTTTCGCCGTAGCGAACCATAACAGATGCATTTGCAAGGCCTGCCATTTTGCCGGTTTCAAGTGTAAGCTTTCTGCCTGCAAGTTCTGTTTCCCATACTTTAAAATTCTTGAAAAACATTTTAAATTACCTCTTTCTTAATGTTTTTTATATCGAAGGAGGAGAATAGTAATAAGGTCAACCGACAATCATTTATCGGCTCAGCTTACTACTATTGTCAACTCCTCCTCGGAATACCTTAAAAATGTAAACAAGGCAGGTGATAGCAACATCACCTGCCGTATTTTAATTAGTCTTGAGCTTCGTTGTCAGCCAAGTTACGCTCGATAGTATTACGGATACCGAGCTTTGCGATAAGGTCACGATACTCGTGAACATCGTTTTTGTAGATGTAAGCAAGAAGGTTTCTTCTGTGACCTACCATCTTAAGAAGACCGCGGCGTGAGTGGTGGTCCTTCTTATGAACCTTAAGGTGCTCGGTAAGCTCGTTGATTCTCTTTGTGAGAACTGCAACCTGTACCTGTGCAGAACCTGTGTCACCCTCGTGAACGGCATATTCTTTGATTATTGCTTGTTTTTCTTCTTTTGTCATTTTTACTCACCTCATTAAAATATTTGCATTGCGAAAAACACAGTAGCGGGATAGGTGACTCCCAAAAGGGCATACCCCCGTAACCGAGTAATCCGTCACAGCGAGAAGATTATAGCATATTAACAAGGATTTGTAAAGGTTTATTTTTAAAGGTTATATTTTATCCGAAAACAAACAAATAAATGTGAATTTCGAGCTTTGAAAAAAGTTTAAATAGTAAACTTTTTTACTAAATTCATTAGTAAATTTATTTACTACATATAATTGTAGCGGAGGGTTTATTATGGAATATGTTAAGAGAATTCGCGACTTGAGGGAAGACAACGACAAAACACAGCTTGAAATAGCGCAAATGCTTGAAACATCGCAAACAATGTATGCAAGATATGAGCGCGGAGCAAATGAACTGCCGATAAGGCACCTTTTAGCGCTTGCGGACTATTACAATGTATCGACAGATTACATATTGGGGAGAACAGACAACCCTGCTTTTAAACCCTGCTTTTAATTGAAATATAAAAATGCAAAAAAACATTGACTTTTTACATTATTCTGTTATAATAATTAAGCCGCATATTATGGGCAGTGAAGTTGCGCACCGCGCACGCCTATCGTAGCGAGACTTATGAAGGAGATAATATACTTATGTACGCAGTTATCGTAACAGGCGGAAAGCAGTACAAAGTTGCCGAAGGCGATGTTCTTTACATCGAAAAGCTCGGTGTTGACGCTGACAGCGAAGTAACATTTGACAATGTTCTTGCAGTAAGCACAGACAAGGGCTTCAAGGCAGGCAAAGACGCTGCAAAGGCTACCGTTAACGCAAAAGTTCTTAAGAACGGCAAGGGCAAGAAAATCACAGTATTTACTTACAAGCCAAAGAAGAACGAAAAGCGCAAGATGGGTCACCGTCAACCATACACAAAGGTTGAAATCACAAAGATCAACGCATAATGATTAAAATCAATTTTACAAAATGTGACGATTTAATAACAGGGTTTGAATGTAAAGGTCACTCAAACAGTGCACCGTCGGGCGAGGACATTGTTTGTGCGTTTGTATCAAGCGCATGCTTTATGACCGCAAACACAGTCACCGAAATTTTAAACCTCAATGCCGACGCCGCCGCGACAGACGGATATATGCGGCTTGAAATTAAAGAGTCACCATCCAAAGCTCAGGATATATTAAACGGTTTAATCTTGCATTTAACCGAGCTTGAAAAAGATTATCCTGACAATATCAAAGTGAACATATCGGAGGTGTAATAATGCTTAAGTTAGATTTACAACTTTTCGCTCACAAGAAAGGTATGGGTTCTACAAAGAACGGCCGTGATTCAGAATCAAAGCGTCTTGGCGCAAAGAGAGCTGACGGTCAATTTGTTCTTGCAGGCAACATCCTTTATCGCCAAAGAGGAACTCACATTCATCCGGGCAACAATGTTGGTATCGGTTCTGACGATACACTTTATGCTCTCATCGACGGAACTGTTAAGTTCGAGAAGATGGGCAAGGATAGAAAAAAGGTTTCTGTTTACCCTGTTGAGCAATAATTTCAGTATTATTTAAAGCACAGTGCATGGCACTGTGCTTTTTTGTTTATATAAATATCAATTAACATAATATTTTGCCTGCGCGTTCCAAAGTTCAAAATACTTTTCGCCTGCTGCCAAAAGTTCCCGATGCGTGCCGCTTTCAATAAGCCTTGACTTGTCAAACACGGCAATTTTATCGCAGAACACACAGCTTGAAAGCCTGTGCGAAATATAAATTGCGGTTTTGCTTTGAACAAACGAGTTGAAACGGGTATAAATCTCGTTTTCGGCAATCGGGTCGAGTGCGGCTGTCGGCTCGTCGAGAATAACAACGGGCGCGTCCTTATAAAGTGCCCTTGCAAGAGCAAGCTTTTGCGCCTCTCCGCCGGAGATTTCAACACCGTTTTCGTCCAAATCCTTGTAAAGATATGTGTTTTCCTTATTCGGCAGGCGCTCTGCCCTGTCCCTGATATTTGCATTTTCAAGGCAGGCATAAAATCTGTCACTCTCAAAATCGGAATTTGCACAAATGTTATCCTTAAGCGAAACGGAGAATATTTTGAAATCCTGAAAAACCACGGAATAGAGATTTATAATACTGTCCTTTGTGTATTCCTTAATGTTAGCACCGTTGAGCAAAATTTCGCCGTCTGTCACATCGTAAAGGCGGCACATCAGCTTGATAAATGTTGTCTTGCCGCTTCCGTTTCTTCCGACTACGGCTAAATGCTCGCCGTTTTTGATTTTGAGATTGACATTTTGGAGAGCGTAATTTTCCGCACCCGGATACTTAAACGAAACATCATTAAACTCAATCTCAAAACCGCCCGACAAGTCAAGCACCTTGTCACCGTAGGTCATTTCGTCCTCGGCATTTACAATTTCAAAATAATAATTGACAAGCGGCACCATTTCTGCGGTTTTGCCGAAGGTGACAGCCATTTTCATTATGCCGCCGATTATCTGCATAAATGCGCCGCAGTAAAGCACGAGCGAGCCGATACCAAACAAACCGTACAAGCCCTTAACACCGATAAACAGATAAATACCGAAACCGACGAGCGCGCCCAAAATCGCAACAAATGAGCTTTGTTTTGCCGTGTTCATCGAGGCTTTTTTCAAAATCCGTTCGCCGTCGGTAAGCAGTCTGTCCGTTGCGGTGTGCTTAATTAAATCCTGCTCCTTATAAATGCGAATTTCTTTACCCGTATTATAATCGGAGAACATATTGAGAAAATAGTAAAAGATTCGATCAAGGCGTGAATACTCATCACTCGCCTTAAACCAAGCCTTGTTCATTCTGACGGCTACAACAAGGATAATGACAGCCATAACGGCGATTGCGCCGAAAATCGTAAGCAAAAACGCAGGGCGTTCAAAAAACGAGTCGCCCGTTTTCTTAAATCCGATTTTAAACAGCGGAGCGATAATGACGATTGATATAATCAGCGTCAATGCACCCGAAATAAAATCGCGCATCATCCAAGTGAGCTGAACAAACGAGGAAAAAACTCTGTCCTGCGCCTCGGAATGTTTGTGCACAAGCTCCTTGAACTCACTGCTTTCGAGTTTTTGATACTCGATGCCGAATAACCTTGACGAAATTCGCTGAAGCTCCTTGTTATACATCAGTGAGCGATAGACAAACTGCATATCGCCGAGATAATAATTGATGAAAAACAGCACCGCATTTATACCGACAGCCAAACCGATATAAAGCGCGAGGCTTTTCATACCTGCGCCGCCCTCAAGCAAATCTATGATTTTTGATGTAAACCAAATGTTGACAAACGGCATAACAGCAGTAACAAACGCAACGGTAACAGCGGTGGGAATAAGGCGTTTTTCGAGGCGGTGCATTTCGCGAAACGCCGCAAAAACCGTTTTTATATTTTTCATTCGGCGTCGCCTCCGTTCTCCTTATAATAGTAGCTTTGGACTTGGTACATTCTGTAATACAAGCCTTTGAGCGCCATAAGCTCATCGTGTGTGCCGCTTTCGGCAATTTTGCCGTCCTTGATAAACAAAATTCTGTCGCAAAAGCGAGTGGAAGAAAGACGGTGAGAAATGAAAAACGATATTTTGCCGCTCGTCATTTCGTTATATTTTAGATACAGCTCATTCTCTGCGATTGGGTCAAGCGCGGCAGTCGGCTCGTCAAGAATCAAAACGGGCGCATTTTTGTATATTGCCTTTGCAAGAAGCAATTTCTGCTTTTCGCCGCCCGAGAAATCGACCGCGTTTTTATAAACATCCTTTATCATATACGATTTTTCTTTGTCGGGCAGAGTGTTTATCTTGTCCGATATTCCTGCCTTTTCAAATGCGGCAAAGAGCTTTTCTTTATCATAATTTAAAGTCGTGCAAACATTTTCGGCAATCGTCATCGGCATAAAATAATAATCCTGAAAAACTGCCGAAAAAAGGTTAAAATAACTGTCGCTTGAAAAGTCGCGGTTGTTTTTTCCGTTAATCAAAATCTCGCCCGAAGTGGGATAATATAAGCCGCAAAGCAACTTAACCGCGGTGGTTTTGCCTGCGCCGTTTTCGCCGACAATGGCTATATTTTCACCCTTGCCCACCTTAAAGGACATATCGTTAATTGTACTCTTTTCCGCCGACGGATAGGTAAATGAAACATTCTTAAATTCGATTGACTCAACGCTGTCAAAATTCACGTTGGGCTTATTCTCGCCCTCGTCCGTGCTTTCGACAAATTCACGAAAAGCGGCGCAATCGTTACAGCAACGCTCGAGATTTGAATACTGATACACGGCGTTTAATATCCAATTTGAAAAGCCGGTTATAATACCGAAATAGAAAATAAAATCGGAAACAGAGAGCTTTCCCCTGCACACAAGATATGTAAGATAAGCATAGGCGACAAGCTCACGCAAAAGATTAAGCAATGCCCTTGTGCCGCCTACCTTAAGATTTTGGCGCATAAATTTTTGATTAATCGCCTCTAATTCATAAATTATTTTCGCAACGGCGGACATAAAATAATCGGTAAATCCGTATAGTCTGATGTCCTTTGCGGCGGAAAAATCACGGCACAAATTATAGTAATAATCAAATTTGACAAATATTTTACTTCGCTCGTCCTTTGTTTTCTTTTCCCTGCCATTTAAAAATTTGAGAAGAAAAAACTCACAAACGCATGTGGCAAGAATAATCAAAATCATTATAATATTGACTTTATAAATCAGCGCAAGCGAGGTTATAACGCCAACAATGCTGACACAAAATTGGTTGCTTGAGTCGAGAAAATCTGACGAACCGGAATAATAACTGCGATAAAATTCCATTGCCCTTTTATTTTTCTCTCTGCCGCTCGGGCTTTCGATATTTGTATAATCGATGTTGAGATTTTTTTCAAACGCAAGCACAGCATAGCGCATACGGATAATGCGCGCACTTCCGTTAAGAAGTTCCTGCATAAACGGCGCAAGCCAAGTGGTCAGTACGACAAGCACACTCAAAAGGCCTACAACGAGCGTAAGCCTGCCGACCGTCGCGCCCTCGTTAATACAATCAATCATCGCCTTTGGTATATAAGCTGTTACAATCGGCTGAAACACAAGTGCCGGAACGCGGATAAGAAAGTAAATCAGGCTTTTCTTATCCCACGCGGTCCAATTTTTCAGCATATATTTTATGTTTTCTTTCATTGCTCCTCCTCGAGTCATAAAAACAAAAAATCGCCCCTGCATAAGCCTATGCAAGAGCTTTACTACTGTGTTCGGAACGGGAACAGGTTTCTCTTTTTTTATCAGCAGCGACTGATTATATTTTCATTTTACATTATCAAAGCGCAAATGTCAACAATAATTTGGGACATATCCCACACGATATATCCCAAATTCATTTACAATTTAACTATCACAAGCAAAAAGGCGGTAGTTATGAAAATAAAAGAAGCAGTTGCGCAACGCATCATAAACCTCTGCAAGGAGAGAAATATAGCGGTCAATGCACTTGGGAATTTAAGCGGAATAAATCCGTCAACGATTTACAGTATGCTCAACACAAAGAGCCAAAATCCGGGCGTAGTATCATTGCAAAAAATCTGTGACGGTCTTGAAATTTCAATCCGTGATTTTTTCAACGATGATTTGTTTGACAATATTGAGCAGGAAATTATTTAGAAAATCAAAAATTCCCCTCAATGTGAGGGGATTTTGTTTCTTATATAACCGATATTAGTCAGAAATGTAAGGCATAAGAGCAAGATGACGAGCTCTCTTGATTGCAGTTGTGAGTTCTCTCTGGTGCTTTGCGCAAGTACCTGTTACACGACGAGGAAGGATTTTTGATCTCTCTGAAACAAACTTTCTGAGCTTTGCAACATCCTTGTAGTCGATCTCGTTTGAACTGTCAACGCAAAACTGACAAACTTTTCTGCGGCCTTTTCTTTGACCCTTGTTATTGTATGCCATGGTTTTTCCTCCTTTGCGAGTTTCTTAGAATGGTAAATCGTCGTCATCATCGACGATTTCTTCAAAATCACTGTTATCTGCGCTTGCATAGCTTGGAGCAGGCTGAGCGAATGCGGGGTTAGCCGCGCCTGTTGTGCCGCTTTCCGACTTGCTGCCGCAGAATGAAACATTGTTTGCAACAACTTCAACTTGTTTTCTGTTGTTGCCGTTCTTATCTGTATAGCTGCTTGTTTGGATTGAACCCTCAACAGCTATCATTGAGCCTTTGTGGAAATATCTGCTGATAAATTCCGCAGTTTGGCGCCATGCAACACAATCAATAAAATCTGCCTGTCTGTCTTGACCGGAGCGTTGATAATTTCTGTCGCACGCAACCTGAAAACGAAGAACAGATACACCGCTCGGTGTTGTTCTCAATTCCGGCTCGTAAGTGAGTCTTCCCATAAGGGCTACCATATTAATCATAATTGATAACCTCCTTACTCACCTTTAGCAACGATGAGTGAACGGAGAACGCCGTCTGTAATGTTGATCACACGGTCGAGCTCTGCCGGGAATTTTTCATCGCTTGAGAAATTGATAAGAACATAGTATCCCTCTGCTTCGTAGTTGATAGGATAAGCAAGCTTTCTCTTGCCCCATTCCTCTACTTCGCCGAGAGTGCCATTCTTAGAAATAAGGTCAGTGAACTTTGTTTTCAAAGCGTTTACTGCCTCTTCACCCTTTGAGAGTGAGTAAACCATAACGATTTCATAATTCTTTAATGCCATTCTTCAGCACCTCCTTCTGGACATTTGGCGTGATTTCTCCTCACGCAAGGATTTGTTAGTTATATAACTAAGCCTTGATATTATAACAGCAAAGCACAATAATGTCAAGACTTATTATTCTTTAACCGTTTGGAAAGATATTTTTTCTTTTTTCTGCGAGCGTTGTTTTGCTTGACAGCCTCGCTCCACAAGCTCGGATTAAACAATATCAAAAGCGGAAAAATCTCAAGCCTGCCGGCGAGCATATCAAAAACAAGAACGATTTTTGAAAAGTCATTGAAAAGACCGAAATTTTCAGACGGTCCGACAAGTTCAAGTCCCGGACCGATGTTGTTGATTGTTGCCGCAACGGCGGTGAAATTCGTAGTTAAATCGTTGCCCTCAAATGAGATGCAAAGCACCGATGTGAAGAAAACAAGAAAAAATGTGATGAAATAAACATTTGTGCTTTTGAGAACATCCCGTTCAACAACCTTGCCGTCCATTTTAACCGAGTTGATGCTTTTCGGGTGAGAATATGATTTGAACTCTTTGAAAACACTTTTGATTGCAAGAATAAAGCGCGAAACCTTGATTCCGCCGCCGGTACTTCCTGCGCATGCGCCGATGAACATAAGCACAACAAGCACTGTTTTTGAAGTGCTCGACCATGTATTGAAATCCGCCGTTGAAAATCCCGTTGTTGTAATAATCGACGCAACCTGGAATGACGCCTTGCACAACGCCTCGCTGACGGTATTATAAAGATGAATTGTGTTTGAAAAAACCAATCCGATTGACACTATTATAATTGCCGCATAACCTTTGACTTCTTCAAGCGAAAAAGCCTTTTTAAACTGTCTGAAAAGCAAGAGAAAATACGCGTTGAAATTGACGCCGAACAATATCATAAATATTGTAACAACCCATTGAATATATGGCGAAAACGATGCAAAGCTGTCATTTCTAAAGCCAAATCCGCCTGTGCCTGCCGTACCGAACGCCGTTAAAACAGATTCGAGAAAATGCATTTTGCCGCAAAGCAAAAATACAATTTCAATAAGCGTCATAGTAAAATAAATAACATAGAGCAATGCGGCGGTTTTTCTGATTTTCGGCACAATTTTGCTGACCGAGGGACCGGGGCTTTCGGCTCTCATAAGGTTCATATTTGAGCCGCCGCTGAGCGGAATCATTGCCAAAATAAACACAAGAACGCCCATGCCGCCTATCCAGTGCGTAAAACTTCGCCAAAACAGCGTACAGTTTGCAAGCGTTTCAACATCGCTGAGAATGCTTGCACCCGTTGTTGTAAAGCCCGAAGCAGTTTCAAAAAGCGCATCGACAAAATGCGGGATTTCACCCGTGAGGACAAACGGAATTGCGCCGAAAACACTGAGCACAATCCAACTTAATGCGGTTGCGACACAGCCTTCTTTTAAATAAAACACATTGCTTTTCGGCTTTTTCAGCGACATTGCACCGCCGAGCACAAGACAAATTGCAGAGCTTGCAAGATAAGCATAACCCTCCTGCTCGTTATAATAAAGAGCAACTATGCACGGAAGCAACAACAAAAGTGCCTCCAGGGTCAAAACATACCCCACAACTCTTCTGATAACAGAACCATTCATACAAAAATACTAACCTTAATCTAAAATTTCGCCAATGTCAACCATGCCGACAATTTTTGTAACAATCATAACAGTATCGCCGGGTTTGATGCAATCCTGACCGGACGGAATGATGATTTTGCCGTGGCGGTTGATAAATGAAATGAGAACATTTTTTTTGATATTCAGCTCGCTGAGTGGCTTGTTTGTGACCTTTGAATCCTTGTCAATTTTGAACTCAATCGCCTCAACACGCTGATTAAACATATGATAAAGCGTTTCGATATTACTGCCCCTCGATGCGCTTTTTGCGCGAACATAAGCAATAATCGCCTCCGCAGTTATATATCGCGGATAAATTACACTGCCCAAGTCGAGTCTGTCGATAACATCGTTGAATGTAAGACGGTTGATTTTTGTGACAACCTTTGTGCTTTCGTGCGAAACATGGTTTGCATAAAGTGTGAGCAAAATGTTTTCCTCATCGCTGCCGGTAAGAGGAACGAAAGACTCCGTAGCGTCTATTCCCTCCTCCTTAAGCAAATCCTCGTCTGTTCCGTCGCCGTTGATGATAACTGCCTTTGGCAAAAGATTTGTAAGTTCCTCGCACCTTGTGCGGTCCTTTTCGATAATTTTTACATCAACGCCTGCCGCAAGCAAATTTCGGCTGAGATAGTATGCCGAGTCACCGCCGCCGACAATCATAGTGTTTTTAACGCTGTTTGTTTTAAGTCCGATTGATTTGAAAAATGACCTTGTGTACTTTCGCGGAGCAACAAACGAAACAATGTCGCCCGCATTAATTTCGGTATTACCCGAGGGAATAGAAATTTGGTTGTGTCGCTCAACTCCGCAAAGCAAAACATTTTCGGTGCGTGCGCCGATTTGCGCAACGGTCATTCCGGCAATCATATTGTTTGCCGGCACACGGAATTTTACAAGGTCACCCCTGCCGTTTGAGAATGTGTTGACTTCAAGCGCATTCGGGAGCGACAAAATTCTCGCTATCTCGCGCGATGCCTCCTGCTCGGGGTTGATAATCATAACAAGGCCGAGCTTTTCCTGCAAATATGCAATTTCGAGAGAGTAGTCGGGGTCGCGCACTCTTGCGATTGCGGCGCATTCGCTCACCCTGCGTGCAACAGTACAGCAAAGCAAATTCAGCTCGTCGCTCGCCGTAACTGCGATGATAAGGTCGGCTGTTTTGATTCCTGCATCGATTTGAGTGGTGAAGCTTGCGCCGTTTCCGACAACGCCCATAATATCATACAAATTTGTAAGCTCGGTGACAACATCGCGGTCCTTGTCAACAATTGTAATGTCATGACCCTCTGCGCTCAACTGCTCAACAAGTGTTGTACCTACCCTGCCACAGCCAACAATAATTATACTAAGTCCCTTTGCTTTATTTTTGCCTAACATAAGCAATCCTCTTCGTTGTTTTTTGCCGCGCACTTTGCATGGCGACACTCACTATAAATATATCACTGTTAAATTAAAAATACAAGTGGGAAATATAATTTGTTATTAATATTGAATGATAAGGGCATAGCCTACTCCCCGAGGAGAAGGCGTTGTAACAATTCTAACCAATTTCACACAACAAAAAACCTCCTCAAACGAGGAGGTAATGTTTTTTATTTTTGCAATTTGCTGTTTAAATAATTTTGGAGTTCCTCAAGGCGGGATTTGTCGAGTGCCTTGGTGTCCTTAAGCGGATTGTCGATTTTTAAATTTTCGTATTTGAAAAATCCCATCGTGTGAAAAGCGAGGAGCTCGTATTTTTCAAACTTGAATTGAGCGACAAATTCGGCATATTTGTCCATATCCGCCTCGGTATCGTTTATGCCGGGCACAACAACCGTGCGAAGCCACATTCTTTTATTGATTGAGGTACAATATTTGCCAATCTCGACAAACCTGTCAAAATCGCCCTTGGTGTATTTTTCGTAATCCTGAGGGTTGTAAAATTTGATGTCGAGAATCACCATATCGGCGTTGTCGATAGCGGTTTTAACCTCGTCTGTCAAAGCGACAGAGCCGGAGGTGTCGAGACAGTAGCCGATGCCCTCTGCGGCAATCATCGGATAAACCTCGTTAATGAATTTTGCATTGAGCAAAGGCTCGCCGCCCGAAAATGTGACGCCGCCGCCTTTTTTGAAATAAGGCTTGTAGCGAATTATTTTTTTATAAATCTGCTCTGCGGTGTAATTATTGTCGGATTTAAACCAAGTGTCGGGGTTGTGGCAATAAGCACAACGAAGCGGACAGCCGGTGAAAAAAATATCGTAGCGAATGCCTACGCCGTCAAGTGCGGCAAGCGACTCGAACGAATGTATATTAGCCATAAAATCATCTCTTTCATTAAACTCAATGATATTGTACTATCATTGCCTGAAAATATCAAGAGGATTATTTTTTCGGTTAATGTTTTCAGAAAATCAAAGCGATTTATCCGCATTATCGCTCTGTTTATTGCCGAGGATGTGAGATAAATTGTGTTTTCTTACGAGTGGGTGCCGTACAAAGGTACTGCCCCCGAGCAAAAAACGCAAAGCAAAGCGGTTTATGCACATTATCGGCAATAAAAAAAGGCACGGATTGCTCCGTGCCCCTTTTTATTATTTAGTCGTCTTCACCGTTACCGAACGGTCTGCTGATTTCTTGATTTGTTGAAGTTGTAACAACATCTTCTACTGTGAATTCAGCAACTGTGAGTTCCGGCTTTGTGTATAACTCTTTCATTAAGATAACCTCCACTGTTAGATTTTAATAATTGGTCGCCCCCGAGGGGAGCCTGCGCCTTGCGGTGCAGGCATTTGCGATAATTAATAATTGAATTCGCTGATTATTGAGTAAACAGTTGTAACTGAATCGTCAGCCATGCTCTTAACTGTTACATAAGCAACAGCAGTAGCAGCGGCATCCTTATTCTTAACACCGTAAACAAGACCGAAATCATTAACAGTGTCCTTATTTGTAGGAACAGAGATTGACTTAACCTTAGCGCCTGTTGCAGCAATTGTTGTGCCAACCTTTGTAAGAGTCAACTCATCCTGAGTAGCGCCCTTACCATATACGAAACCACGGTCGATTACTGTGTAGCCAGCCGGGATGTATGATGAAGCAAGGAATGATACACGGTATGAGCCTGCTGTTGCAGGAGCAGCGCTTACGATTGCAGTCATAGGAGCGTCAGCTACAGCATCTGTTACAGGTGTGATTGTTACATCAGAACCAACATAGAATGTGTAAGATGAGCCAACTGCAACTGTTGTGCCGTCGATAGCCCAAGCCTTTGCGTTGTCAGCAGATACAGTAACTTCTGTATCATAAGCGATGTCAGCAAATGTGTTAGCCTTTGTATCGCCGTTAACAGTGATGTTAGCGCCCTGAGCGTTTACTGTGTAGCTGTTGCCACGAGTCTCGTAGCTTGAAGTGATTGTAGCAGATGCATCAAGAGTCTTGATTGCGTCATCTGTCTTGCTCCAGCCTACGAATGTGTAGCCAGGATATTCAGCAGGTGTAGGAATAGCCTTAGCCATTTCAGCCTGGAAGTCAGCAGCTGTCATATTTGTGTATGAAGCTGTAACATTGTTGTACATATCAAGGAATACAACAGTGATTGTTGACTTCTGCTCCTCCTGGAAGATAGGAGTTACAGTGATGTCCTTATACATTGTGAGCTCAAGAGTATCAGCAGTAGAAACAACTTTGCCGTCGATTTCCCAACCTGCGAATACTGCGCCTTCGATAGGCATTGCCTTAAGAGTAACAGTTGAGTTCTTGCCAGCCCATGTAGCCTTGTCGAAATCATAGCCTTCAACGCTACCATATGAGCTGTACTTGCCGTTTACAGTGAGCTTAACGCCGTCAAGCTTAGCTGTATAGTCATCCTTCTTGGTGTGAGATGGATCGTTTTCACAAACATACTCTGTGTAACCCTGTGACTCGTAAGTAGGAGCTACAACCTTAGTTGCTTTCCACTTGTGGCCGAGAGCAGGAGTTGTCTTGTGAGTAGTAGTAATAACTTCGCCGCACTTTGAGCATCTTACAACTTCGTCGTAAGAACCTGCTGCTTCACATGTTGCAGGAACTTCATTTTCCTTAACTGCAGCTGCAGGAGTGTGAACATGAGTGAGTTGCGGAATTTCTTCTGTTTGTGTATCGTCACCGCGAACACAATCACGGTGCTTAGAACCTGGTGCATCTTCTGTAGCCGGTGTATCAATTACCCATTCGCCATACTCGTGACCGAGAGCGTCTTTGTAAGTGTCCTTGGTCTCTTCGCCGCAAACAGAGCACTTGTGCAATGTGTAGCCTTGAGCAGTACATGTAGGAGCAACTACTGTGTCAACAAATTTGTGACCTGGAGCCGGGATTGTCTTGTGAGTTGTCGACATTACTTCGCCGCACTCTGTGCACTTGATTACCTCATCATATGAGCCGTCAGTTGTGCAAGTAGCGGGAACAACATTCTCTTGTGTAGGCTCGCCTGCAGTGTGAGTATGCTGTGCAGCACCGATTGTTTCTTTAGTGTGCTTGTTGTAGCCCATGAAGAAAACGTGTGTTGAACCCGGGCAGTTAGCACGAGGAGCATATGTTTGTTGTTGGTTTTCTGAAAGTTCGTTGATTGTTTCAGTTGTTGCCCAGTCATTTGGATAATCAGGATTTCTGATTGAAATTTGAAGCGGATTTGATTCTGAAATCTCGCCTGTTACAATGAAAAGGAATGTGATAAGGATTGCATCGTTATCACAGTTGTATCCTGTTTCGCCTGTCTTAGGATTGGTAACATAATCAATATCGGTTGTATCAAGAGGTGCAAAGCTTGGCTTTACAACTGTTGCATCAGCAAGTGTACCTGTATAAATCTGATTTTTGCTTGCATTTGCATAGCCTGACTCGGTATTCATACCGTTGCCCGGATAGTAAGTGTCGCAGCTGTACTGAGTTAATACACTTCTTGCAGTTTCTGCAGTTGTACCTGTTTCTTCACTGATGAATGTTTTCTTTGATTTTTTATCAGCTTGATAATCTGCAAATGTGCCAACCTTACCTGTCTGGTTAGTGTTGGATGTGCCTGATTTCCAAACAAGTGCAGGAGCAATATTGTCAGAATACTTCAAAAAGCCCTCAAGAGCAGCAAGTGTGCTGACATTATTAAGAGTTAATGTCATTGTAAATGGCATACCCACTACATAGTCAGTTTGACCGGTTAATTCTCCGGTGTAAGCTGATTCATCAACACCATTATAAGCAAGAACGCCCTTTACCTTTGAATTTTCAAGGTAAAGTCTATTGATTTTAAGTGCGCCGGTATCCTTATCAACACCGCCCTCATAATCAAGAGGGGCACCATTAGGACCGGAAAATGCATCATAAGATGGTTTCTTTACTCCCCACTCAGTCGATGTGAGAGCACCGCCGTTATCTGTAACTTCGCTGTCTTCAACGAAAGTACCAAATCTCATCGTGATATTTGGCTTATAATCGTCACTGGCAGCCAATGCTGAAAATGGTACAGAGAATGTAACCATAAGTACAGCAAGAAGGCAGGCAATTACTTTTTTAAATGATTTTCTCACTTAAAAATTCCTCCATAAAAATTAAAATACGATTAAAATTATTATAGCTCTGCTTGAGCATATACAATTTCTTGATTTAAAAATGACTGAAATTGTATTTTATCAAAGCCGTCAACTTTTGAATTTACTACAATGTCATGATAAACATCATATTCATCATTAGTCAAGTATTTCATAAAGTTGATTTTATCAAAACCATCAATTTCGCCATTTTTGACATAATCACAAATACAAATCGGAACAGCGGAAACGGTGATTAAGCCGTTTGAATCTGCCTTATCGGCTGAAACGACGAGCGTTGCAGTGCGGTCGACAGTTGTTGAGCCGCTGAAGGTGACGGTATATGTGCCCTCCGGCAAAGCGGAAAGGGTGTAGTAGCCCTGAGAGTCGGATGTTGCAGTGACAGTTTTGTCACCCACTGCAACGGAGGCAGTGATACCGACAATTCCGGTTGTGCCGGCTGTGCCGTCAAGATTTGTGGCTATTGTGATTTGACCTTTAACATCGTATGTTTTTACGCTAATATCCGGCGACATATCGTGTGTGATATTTGGATAATATTTTCTGTCGCTCGGAGCCTGAACATCTGCGCTTTCGACACAGGTGTATGCGCTGTCATAGCCGTCGCCGAGATCGGCGCCGATATATGTGCGCTCAGGGTCGGTATTGAGAGAAAAATAATTCGCAAAATCGCCCGGAGTATTAACTGTTATATTAAGTGACACCATTGTTTCGCCATCTGCAATATCAACGGCGGTAATAACGGAATCGCTGTTGTATGCGGCAACAACGGCGTCGAATTCATTATCATTTTCTTTTTTTATTATGTCACGAAATAGAGCCGACTTAGATTGTGCTATCGTTTTACAAGAATTGACGGTGACCGCATCGGTATATGTTGCAGATATCTGCAAAACCGAAACGGTTTTCATTCCATACAGATTTAGGTTGACGGTGTATTCACCCGCAAGGAGCGAATTGCCGTCGGCTGCATTGCCGTCAGAATCGAGAAATGATGCTTTCCAAACCGGATTCTCCGTGCCGAGCGTTCCTTTTTCAGCAAATACAGAAATTTGCGGAACAGCGGCAAGGAGTACCACTATGCATGCGAGTAGGATGGGTAATACTTTCTTTTTTAAAAAGTTCATAGTAAGACATAATAACCCACGGCATCTTATATTGAATTCAAAAAATTCGATGCCGTCCTCTCATTACTGTTTGGCTGCAATAATGCGCATTGTCGCCGCCTTTGCGCTTGCGTTAAGGCAGCGACGCCGCATATTATTGTAGCATAATACATAAAAAGCAGGCTTAAATCTACAAAAATGTAAATACTTGAAAAAATAGATTCGGCAAAGTCGAAAACTGTTTCATTGATTCCGCTATTTGTTTGTGTTGTTTAAACCGATGTGTAAATATTCCGTTTCCATAAAATATTTACCGGCGGAGTATTCACAGCGAAATAACGGTAGGGCCAAATCGTCCGTATCAACTCGGCACAACACCTGCTTTTTACTAAAAGATTAGTTGCAAACGCAACGATTATTAATCAAGTGCTAATGGTGCATAAACAATATCTTTACCAAGGAATGACAAGAATTGAATCTTATCGAAGCCATCAACAGTTTTATTAACAACAATGTCGTGATACAACTCATAAGAATCCATGTACTTCATAAAGTTGATCTTATCGAAACCATCAATTTTGCCATTCTTTTCATAATCGCAGATATTGATTGGGATAACAACATCGCTTACGCTTGCTGTACCCGAAAGAGTAACAGTTCTGTCAACAGTTGTGTCGCCGTAAACAACAAGCTCTGTTGTGCCTGCCGGAACTTCGATAGTGAATGTACCGTCAGAAGCAGAGGTAGCAACGATTGACTTATCTGCTGTTGCAACATTAATACCGCCAATACCGTCTTTGCTTGCTGTACCGTCAACATTTGTGGCAATTGTTACCTTGCCCGAAACAGTGATGGTGTCAGACGGTTCAGGTTCAGCGCTCTTTGCAGTGAGAGCGTTTTCGGCATTTGCAAGATTACACTTAATTGTATAAATCTTTGAAATGTTTGCAGTGCCTTCCTGAGCAACCTCGATTGCTTCAGCAAGAGCATTTACATAATTAGTCCATGATGCATCGCTGTAAACAACATCGCCTTCATTAGCGAGAACGCCGCCAACATACTTACCGTATTTAGCGCCCTTTGATGTCTTATTAGTTACAGTAGCGGCTGTGATAGCCCCTGTAGTGTCATCGCGAGTGATAGAAACGGTGAAGTCATCCTTGGTGAGGATGTCGCTGTCAACAAGGTTCTTGTTTTGAGCGTGATCATAGTTTTTAGTTGTAGCACAAGTGATTTCCTGCTCAAGCTTAGCGCCCTTATAGCCGCGGCTTTGAACATATCCCTTGTACTCATTATACATATCGAGAGCGGCTTTGATTTCGAGTGATGAATGCTCTGTCTTAGGCTCTTGTTCGTAAACAGGGTTGCCTGCAGCGTCGGTAATTTCCTTACCGTTTTCATCCTTAGCGATAATCTTATTGCCTTGTGCATCTTCCTTATCAACATAGTAGATAAGAGATTCTGCATCCTTAGCGATTTGTACCATCTTTTCATATGATGCAACATTGAAGTTAACACTGTTGAGACCCTTGCGTGATTGAACAACATCGATATATTTGCCGTCAGAGTCCTTATTGCCATCGATACGAGAAGCAATTGCAGTATTAACCTTTGATTTAAGCTGAATCATATTGTATGTGATATTATCAAGAGCTTTTTGATAGATACCACGGTTGTCAGTTGCAGTGGCAGCATCGTTAGGAACTGATTCTGTAACTGTTTCAGCAAACTTGTAAGCCCAAGCATCCTTAGAGGTGCACTTCTTACCGTCTTTATCTCTGTAGACGAAGTTAACCTCTTTATAGAGTGCCTTGCCGTTTGAATCCTTCTTTTGAACGCCTGTCTCATAGAGATACGGATATGTTTCATTCAAAGTGCTGTCGACATATGTTGTAGTATCCCAAGCAGTCTCCGATGTAGGAGCATTTACATAGTGATACTTGTTGTCTTCATCACTCTTAGCAACTGAATATCCTGCTGCGTCCTGAGTAAGGTTAGAGCCGGTGAGCTCTGTTGCCGAATAAATCGGAATTGTGCAAGCCTTGTCGATATACCAGAAATCAGAGCCCTTTGTAGCGTCTGCCTGAAGAGCAGCCGGAAGAGCAGTGTCCTTAGAAACAGGTTCGTAAGCAACATCCTTATTAAGGTTTGATGTTGTTTCGGTTGTTTTAGGAACTACCTGAGTCTTGTTACCGAGTGTGGTTGCATTTGCTGTTGTGATAGGTGTAGAAATGAGCTTAACAGAATCTGAAAGCGCATTCTGGAATGCATTATAAGTTGCAGAGTCGCCGTTTGAATCAGCGTCTGTAAAGTCATTTGATGCATAAGTAGCTGATGCCTTAAGTGCAGCGTTATACTGTGTATTAAGGGTTGTAGAAACAGAGTCATCGGCTACATACATATGAACAGTACCCCTGAGGTTCGGGTTGTTTGTAGTATAAACGAATACCGGCATATCGAAGTCTTGAACATCCATATCGGTTGATCCGTCATACGCAAGGAACTGAACATTGGCAGATGACTGTTTAGTAATTGCTGTCTTAGATGTTGCAAAGTAGAGACCGGCAATAGGAGTACCAAACGAAATTGAAAGCTTACCGTTACAATCTGCATTACCCTGAAGAAGGAGTGTTGCTACAGAAGAATTGTAAGTATTGCCGTCGTTTGTTGAAGTCCAAGATACCTCTTTTTCTGCATTGCCTTTCAAGTTAATCATTACAGAATTGTAAACATATGTCTTGTTGCCTTGAGCATCAGGAGCAGCTTCTTCTCTTTGAACACCGAATGCGTAGCCTGAAGCAAGGAATTCATCCATTGTCCAAGCAACATGGGCTCTTGTTGTGAAGCCGTCACTGTTCTTTTCAGGGAGAGCATTGACTTCCTCTGAAGTGTAACCGCCGTAAACGCCGGTTGCTTGCTTTTCGCCGCGGTTCCAAGATTTACCGTTATCTGTTGAATAGTCATACAAGTTATAGTTAAGGATATTACCTGTTGACTTATCAACCGCAACATATGCAACTTTATCGTTAGCAGCCGAAGCAGTTGTAAGTGTATCGGCAATTTTTCCATCAGTTACAGCATAATACTTAGTGCCCGATGAAAGATAGGTGTACATACCGTCGAATGAATATGTACTACCGCCAATAACGCCAAGACCTGTCGATCTACCGCTCTTGTTAGTAACGCGAATAACATTCTTTGTAAAGTTCTTTGAGCCTTTCAATTCAGACTTAGGAATAATGAATGCCTTCGGGAATGTAGCGTAGAGGTTATTACCTGTACCGCCACCAGCAGATGTAAATGTATAATCATTGGATTGGTTTACTCCCGATCCCTGATATGCAGTATTAAATACACCCGAGTTGTTATAAACGGTTTGCTGCCAAGCCTTATCCTCTGTCATATACAAGTATGCAGTAGCCGTGAGGTTTGTTGCATATGTATTCTCAGGAGTAATAGCCGGCTTTGTTGAACCTGAAGTTTTGCCCTTGAAAATTGAGTAATTAACTTTAAATGTATAAAGTGCATTACCCTTCGGAGCAGCACCTGTGAGAGAAACTCTCAGTGTTTCATCAGGAGAAACAACTTTCTCATAATCACCCAATGTAAGGTTTGATGAGGAACCGTTTGTTGATGCAATATCGATACTGTCGATATACATAAAGTATCTGTCGCTCTGATGAACATCACCGTTTGCGTCTCTGTAGAATCTGTTAAGACCCGATGCGTTATTAGTGATGTTGAGGCTGTTTGTACCGAAGGAAGAACCGCCGGTCAAGCCTGAAAGTGACGCATTCTTAACAACTGCAGTAGCAGCGCTCAAGTTATGGTCTGAAATACTCGGAACGAATGACGGGAGGAAGTTATTTACAGCCTCAACCGCAAACATTGCACCGGTCCAAGCACCCTTAGCGCCTGCATGTTTAGTATAGGAATAAGTGTCTGTGCCACCGAAAATTTCAAAGATGTTGTAAATGAGAATACCGAGAACACCTGTCTCTTTACCGTCGGCAGTATCGTTAGATGCCGAATAGTATCCGAGAGTACTTGTTGTTACAAGTGAATCGAAAGGTGAATCCGACTTAGTATCTGCATAAGCATCCTTGTCATACCATGATGAATAAGGGATAACCTTATCATAATGCTGGCCTGAATATCTTCCGCCGAACAAAGCGTTAGCAAACGGAACAAGGAAGTCATCATAAACCATCTTATCTACGCCCTTTGCCGAAATCGGAGGAGCAGTAACAACTGTAAGGATTCTTTCAATAAGATTTGTGATACCCTGCTTGCCTGAAGCGTGGGTGTCAGCGATATCAAGAATACCGTTTACAAGTTCATCCCAGATAAGAGATTTTGTTGATGCCTGACCTGCTTTGCTTGTGTCACCGTATTGGAGAGTACCAACAACGGGGAGAAGCTTGTTAACAACAGCGTCAAGATTTTGCCAAATTGTATTGTTGAGTGTAACCTGGCAGGAGCCGTCAGCGTTTACAACACCGAGAAGTGATGCAACAGCCTTGCCGTAAGAATCAGCCTTTTTGCCTGCTTTGTAACCGCAGTCCTTGAAGGTATCCTGTGAAGCATAGTAGCAAACAACCGAGTTGAGAATGTCAAGAAGGTCTGCCTCGCTTGTTACAGGAGCGGTATAAACATCCCATTCTTTCCAGTTATTGTTTGAATCCTTGTAGAGGCAAGGAACAATAGATTGGATAATATAGCTCAGAGCGTCACGTGCCATCGGAAGAACAGCGCTGTCAAAGAGTGAGCCGTTATTCTTTGCGACAATGTATCCGTTTGAATCATATGTATAGAGAATGGAGTAATCCTTGTCAGGAAGTACGAATGAAAGATATTCCTCAAGTGCAACTACTGCAACACCTTCGGCATCCTTACATGAATCCCATACTTCGTCATGAACAGGATCAAGCATATTGATGTTTTGGAGACAAGAGATAAGAAGAGGCAGCATAGCATCCTCAAAATTGCTCTCGTTGAGGTTACCCGGCTCTTTAATAGAAACGCCGCTTGTCTTCATAGTCAAGTTGTTTTTCTTATAGAAGCCGTTAAGAAGGTTAGGATCTGTTGCATTTGCAACATATTCAACCATATTCATTGTATTTGCTACAAGTGTTGTTGAAATTGTAGAAATACTGTCTGTAGGACCTGTCTCACCCATTGTAGGAACTTCAAGGTTTGTAACAGGCTTGTTATCCTTTGAGCCGTAGCCGATGTTGTCGCTGTTGATAAAGATAGTCTTTGTTACAGCAACAAGAGCATCGTTGAAGCCGGATACCATATTGTTATACTTTGAGAAAGCTGTCTCGAAGAATGAATCAATATCGGCTGTGCCTGTTTGTGTGAAGTAAAGGTTGATAGGACCTGTTTGCATATTGAAATATTTATCAGCAAGCGGGCTGTAACGAAGCTTTGCGAAGAGCTTTGTTGAATCAACATCTCTCCAGTTGCCCTTAGCATTGTCAACAACATTTCTGTCATAAGAAAGATTTGCCTTAACATCTGCAAGGAAAGCATCGGCAGAGCTATATTTGTAACCTGCATATGCAGATTCTGCCCAAGCTTTTACATTAGCAGCTGAATAGTTGGAAGTCCAGTCTGTGTAATTCCAACCGCCGTTTTCTGATTTTTGTTTCCAATAGAAGAAAAGATTATCAAAGTTCTTGAAGTCAGCATTATCGGTTTTAACATTGTCATCATTAACATGAACTGTGCCGAGAGTGTCTTTAAGAACTGTATACCAAGCAAGCTTCAAAGCTCTGAAAGCGAAAGAATAAAGAGTATCATTCTTTGCGATAGAAAGTTTTTCTTCCTGTCCGTCGCTGTTCATATCTTCGATTTTGCCGTCGCCGTTAAAGTCATACTGGAAAAGGTAAACATTCATTTTGTTGTTTTCCTTATCCATGAACTCGTCGGAGTAAACAAGTTTGCTGTCTTGGATTTTTTTATCCTTATATCTTGTATAAGAAGATTCAGGAATGGTTTCGCCCTTATCATTGGTATAATATGTATTATATGTTACTAATACACTTATCTTCTGAAGAAGCGATTTGCTTAAAGCTTTGAAAAGTACATCATCATAGTTCCAAGCATAAGTTCTTCCGCTTGCGTTTGTTGCTTTAAGGTCAGCATAGTAAGCTGTTTTTTCCTCATCGGTAAACCAATCGGTATTTTTAATCATAACATTAGCAACGATGTTATAAACAAGGTTGTACTGATAGCCGCTCCACATATCAAGTGTATCTTGGAGAAGAGCGTAAACGTCCTTTTTCAAAATGAGGTTTTGAAGAAGGTTACCGAGGCTAAATTTACCTTTAACGAACTGACCCAAAATGTTCTTGCCGCCAAGGTCGTTTGAGTTAACATACAACACTTTGGCAAGTGCAACAACAAGCTCTTTTGCGCTGTAGTTCTGACGGTATGATTTGCCACAGTCAGAAGTAACATATTTTCCCGAAGAAGCAGGAGTCAAGCTGGAAATCGGAGAAAGGTCGACATTTTTAACATCGCCGCCTACGATATTACCGAACTGGCTGAGGATACCTTGAGCCTGTGTCACAAGGTCAAAAGCACCGTCAACGCTGTCAAGATAACCGTCAATTGTGATGGTAGCAACAACGGCGTTTACACTGAAGTAAACATGTGTTGAACCGAGAAGCGAAGTAGCTAAATCAGGCAAATGCTTATCAGCGTAGTTAAGAAGTGCTTCTGCTGTTTGCTCGTCGGTGGTTTCTGCCCATGCCATAAAGTTAGCAGCAAGGTTATCGTCATAATAATCTTTATCGCTGTCTTTACTTGCGGCAAACGCATTTAAAGCACCGGTGAAGCAAGTTAATGCCATGAGAACCGAGAGGAACAAAGCCAAAAGCTTTTTAGCAAAAACTTTAGAGTATTTAGTTTCCACTTTTTAATTTTACCTCCATTAAATATTACGAATTGCACTATTAAGAACTGTATGCTGTCGCAATCTCTGACCCATTGCGACAAATTCGCAATAGACTGAGGAACAAGTGTGTTCACAAACAGTTGAACACAATAGCGCATATCACGCATATATATTAAAACATATCAAACCGTCAAAAGTCAATTATTTTTTTACATAATTTGTTCACAAAATGGGCGAATGTATAGTCAAATTTGCCCAAAAGTTGCAAATATCGCATTTTCCCGTCAAATTAACAGCCGGATGTTGATTATCTGCTGATTAAAATTTACAATTTATTAATAATTATTTTACATTTTGTTTGCGGATTTATTTTACACATTTTAAAATAAGTAAAATGTAATGTTGTTAGACTTTACAGCTGTTCAATCCGGTCAACTTATTGCCTTTACAGCGTCCGTATGTTGTGTTTCGGCTGCGATTATCTTTTGATAAAAACAACATGTAGAAGTGTGTTATCAGTCAGTCGTTGCAAACAGCTTTTTCAATAAATTTTGCAAAGCGTTTATATCTTTTTTAAGCAGCAGTTCAAAATTTCTCCGTATCTACAACCAAGCAAAGAATATCAGATGACATAATATGTTATTAATATTACAATAATAGATATAACTGTATTTATTCATAAATAATATTGAATTAATAAATTATTAAAAAATATTTAAAATTCTATTGACTTTTAAATATTTATTTGGTATAAATATAGATGAATTGTTCGTTCACAAGGGAACTTTGCGCTCAAAAATCAAAAGATTGGGCGTTCTTCTCTTGTGCAATTAGGCACGAAAACGGCTATTATGTTTTAATAATTTGCTGCAAATAGTGTTAATCATTAGAAAAAAGGAGAGATGATTATGAAAAAAACGAGCAAAAAATTCCTGAGCCTGTTTTTGGCTCTGGTCATGATCATTACGAGCTGTTCTGTCGGCTTCACGGCATTTGCCGCGGACAAGAATAAGACCGACAGCAACAACGACTATTGGTCAAACGGAACTGATGCAACAGCTGCATACAGTTCACTTAATGACTTGGTTGACGAGTATATCCCGCAATTGCTGAATATACCGAAAGTCAAGAGCCTGCTTGAGGACAAACTCGGCATGACCGTTACCTCGAGCACAACCATTAAAGATTTGGTAGTAGGTGTGTCACCGACAGTTTTGGGTGCACTCGGCAGCAGCGCCAATATCGGCGATGTTTTGGGTGAAAACGCAAATGCCGGTATGAACACAAACTTTAACTACGCATATCTTAACGGTGACGGCAACAATGCAATGAATTTCTATGCATTATATAAGTTCTGTTCGCAAAATCAAAATTCCTCAAACGAAGAACTTAAAAAATATGCACGAGAAACACTTCCGAAACTCACCACGCTCAGAAATGTATTTACAAATGTGCAAACTGACAGGCTTACGGAATTTGCTACAGGTTACGATAAGTATGAGAACGAATACGCTCAGGCTGTTCCTACCGAAACAAAAGACGGCATTGTTACCAAATACGATATCGAAAATGCCAAATACAAAGGCACAAAAATTAAAGACATCAAAGATCCGGACTTGGACATTGTTATCAAATACATGAACACAATGTATAAGGTTTCGGGTGCAGATGACGGCGTTAAAACTCTTGCAGATGCACTTTATCTTTTCTACGGTGATGGCATATTTGACTTAACCGCTAAACAGCTTTTAGGTCTTACCAATATGGGTGGACTGAAAATCACTGACGAAGAGTTCGGCGGAACCACAAAGACCGTACTTACTCCTAAAAACTATCTCAAAGTTTTAAGACCGCTCTTTCCGATTGAGCAATTTTGCACCGATAACGGTCAGGACTACAGCAAAATGTCCGACACAGACAAATCCCGTTGGGAAGAGTACAGAGATATAAATATCTCGATGACGGTCTATGCTTTCTTTACTGCACAAGGCACTCAATTCACTCAAAACAAATTCCCTACCGACTACTACAGTGAATATGCAAAAGGCGTGCTTGTTGCATCGGGCTTGTATAAGAACTCAAAGGAAATTGACGACAAGTACAACATCACAAAAGCACAAATGCAGTCTTTCCTTGACTATGTTAAGGACAACAAACCCGACGGAGACGAAACTGTTTACTTTGCCCAATTCCTCAACTCGAGCAGTTGCACATTCAGCACACCCGCAAAAGAGTATTTGAGAGCAATATCAGACCATAAGGATTATAAACAATATCTTATTCCTTTTGTTCGTCTTGCACAATCAACAGACAATGTTGACGATTTGATGAACTGGAAATACACCGGCTCATATAAAATGCAGTACGGCTCTCTCACAGACGATCTTACATTTGTTGATTTGATAAACTATATGGTCCCCGGTTATGTTGTAAAAACCGAGTTTGCTCCTGCTGCAAACCAGTCATCACCACTTGGCACTGTTTTCGGTGCATATGACTGCTCGGTATATCTCTCAAGCTATATTGAGTTTGTAAGCTACTACAAAGACGATCTCAGCAAGTACAGCTACAATTACAACGATTATAAAATTCCGGACAGCTTAATCGTTTATGCAACAAACTCGCTGCTCAACGATAAAATCGTTAAACTTTTGGAGAAAAAAGGCGACAGCGGCAACAACAATAACAACGACGGCGGATTCAGCCTTGATAGTCTTGACATCGGTGGTATCATCAGCAGTTTGTTTGAAACAGACATTGATGTTGCCGAAACTCTTAAAGACATTTGGCTTGACCTCTATAACGACCCGGTAGCAACAATATTCAAATTGCTCCCGACAATCACTATCGCACTTGATGAGCTTGTTGTTCCGTTGTTATTCAACGCAGACGATGATGCAAAACCACTTCTTGACCTTTATGGCATTCTTTGCACCGGCAAAGGTATTCTTACTAAATACTCACAATCGGTTGGCGATACAGAGGTTGGTATCGGTGCACTTCGTTTTGACCTCAACAAGATTGTTCCGGGTATACTTCACTGGTTACTCGGCGATAAGGACGAAGCATATTTCAAAGATATGTTCGGCTATTATGACGAAGCTCCTTACAACACAGAGCACAGCGACATTCCGAGATTCACAAATATCTATGTTGCGGATAAGGCTCTCTACGGTGCACACTTAAACGGCGGACTTGCAAAAGCTCTTATCAACAAAAAGAAAGAGGAATGCGCCGCTAACAATACAAAGTATGACTCATCATACGATAAGACAGCAAAGGGCATCGACGAAATCGTAACAGAGCTTGCCTCATTCGCTACCCAAGCTGTTGAACAGTATCTTGCAGACCAAAAGGAAAATCCAGATCTCAGATACAACGCTGAATATACAGCAGCAGCAGAAGTAACACAAAAAGGTCTTAATAACATTTTTGTTGCTCTTCCGGAAATTCTTGACAATATGGGCAAGAACTTCATCGCTAAGTACAATATCAAATCCGATTGGACATATTTGTATAACGGCAAGATGAAGAACATCAGCAAAACGTTTACAGACGGAACTGTTAATCAAAAGATTAACGCAAATCTTCAAGCATTTAAAGACACTGCAACGGGTAAGAACGCTGATGGCACATTCAACTCTACCGCAGTATTGGATTCATTTGTTGACACATTAGTCGGCAACTGGTTGAATGCAATCATTGACCTTCTCAATGATACGCTTTCAGATGAGAACAACGATATCACCTCAAAACTTCCGCTTGTTCAGGGCTTGCTTGACTCACTCGGCGGTTTGGGCGAAAAGAGCATCATCACAGATGTGCTCAACGGTTTGTTCCAGCTCAAGCGCACAGATACAGCATCGTTCACTCTTAAACAGAGAGAAACGACAAAATTCTGCGGCTTCAGCAACGAAAGTGGTTTCTACCTCCTTTCAAACCTTCAGTTTAAGAAGGACGGCGAATCAAGAGGTATCATCCCTGTTGTAATGACACTTATCAAAGGCAGCAAGACTAAGAACAGCTATAATGTAGGCAATGCACTCGGCTCAAGCGCAAAGGGCATTACACCTTACCTTACAGCATCAAAGAAATCTGCCGCAGGTACAGATTACAGCAAACTTCTCTCAAAAACAAATACGAAAAACGCGCAGGCACTTATTGATGCTCTCGACAAATTACTTTCATCTCTCCTTGCAAACACTTCTATCAACGGTTTTGACTTGGATTCAACAGAGAACCTGTTATCGGGATTGGTTTCATTCGCATCAGGCTACTTCGGCGGTAAAAACACCAACGATGTTGTCAGATTGCTCAACAACTACCTCTACTTTGTATCGGGCGAAAGCAAAGTTTCTCCGAGCAAGAAGGGTCAGGTAGGCACAAAGGCTACTAAGTCCGGCGATGTTAACGCAAAGCAGGTTTACACCTCTGCAAACCTTTCAAACCTTGTAATTCAGACATATTCACTTATTGAAAATGTTGTGGATTATGTATTCTACAACAGCGAAACAGGCGTGTTGAAGTCGAAAGATCCTAACATGCTCATCGGTGACGCGGTTTACGGATTGATTTCACCGGACGCAGTTGCAGTAAGACTCAGTGATGATTACTCTAAGACAGCAGATATTCTTAAAGGTGAAGATTACCGTAACTGGAATTCATTTAAGGTAGAAATCACCGCAGCCAATACAAAATCAAGCTCCTGGAAGAAAGACTACCTGAAGTTTGGCTTTAAGAACGGCGATAAGAAAGCATTCTATGATGCTCTCGGCGAGTCAGTAAGCGGAATCGCATCAATCGTAAGCGTTCTTCTCACAAGGACTCAGACAGACAACAACGGCGGCAACTATTACAGTGCAATCGTTCAACCTGTTATGAGCAGCATTGCAAAGGCAACCGGCGCAAGCGGCGTTATCAGCGCATCACAGTTCAACAAGCTTTCTGCTCCTGATCAGCTTATCACCGGTATCCTTACTCCTATGGCAAACATTGTTGATAAAATGTATGATGCACCTGTATCATTCCTTCTCAATGTAGTCAAAGGACTTGCAGGTGTGCTTGACGACAAGCATGTAACAAACATTGTCAACGCAGCAATCGCTCCGATTGACAAACATGTCACCGGCTTGATTGATATTGTTAAATATCTTTCACCGACCTTCGCAGATGTTATTGCAAATGTTCAAATTGCAGGTAAAGACACCAAGAAGGATACAACAGACGATAAATTCTTAGGCGGCGGAATCAGACAGCTTATTTCACTTCCGAAGAAGAATGTTCTTGTAACAGCAATCAACGGTCTCATCGGCGGTGTATTCACATTACCGAACATTAATTGGTCTAAACTTGCCAACGCTTCATCACCGGCAGAGGTACTTCTCCTCGTTTACGGCTATGTTGTTGACACAGTCCTTACATCAGACCAAATCATGGCACTTCTTGATGGATTGAATCCGGCAATCTCGAAGATTTTGAAGAATCTTTCGGCTGCCGAAATTCTCAACATTGTAACAGAAGTTATTAACTCTGTTCAAAACCCGACTGATGTTTATTGGACATTCAGCGAGTATGCATCAAAGTTCAGCAAATCATTTACATATCCGACAGGCATCACATCAAGCGACGCTAACGATGCAGTTAAGCAGCTTGACAGCCTTGTTGAAAATGTATTCCCGCTCCTTAACAGCCTCGGCGTAACCGACATTAAGGGATTGGGCGCACTTGTAAACGATAACCTTTACACTAACGAAAACCTTACAAAACTTGCAACAACACTTTACGGTGCGCTTGACGGTAACGACACAGTTGCAACTGTTTTTGACGCAATCGGAATTGATGTTTCAACAAAGGGAATCGCTCATTATCTTACAGACAAGAGCTACGGCAGAACATATTCAACCGCAGCTGCAACTCTTAAGAAGACAAAGAGCTGGAAAAAGGTTAAGTCACTCAACTGGGGCTTCTCAAACGGCTCATCAAAGGCTAAAGAAGGATTTGTAAACGGCCTTGCCGCTGTACTTCGTCCTCTTAACGATGTACTTTCAATTTTCCTTGCAGAGGGTACTCTTTCTCTCAAGAATACCGACCTTAAGGGAGTCCTTAAAGCAATTAATGTTAAAGGCTCTACAAACATTGCAAAGGGCAGCGAATACGGCTGCAAGCTTACTTACATTATCAAGAACGGCGTTGTTGAACTTGATGTAAGAAGCAATGTAAAGACCGGCTCAAATCACAAAAATGTTACAAATGTAGTTAAGTTTGACCTCAATTCGGTTATCAACCAAATTCAGTCAATGATTGACAAGAACTCAACACTTAACTTCGGCACAAACGGATACGAAAGCGCAATCATTCCTGTACTTGAAGCATTTATGTGCGACAATGTTAAAACATACTCACAGTACAAGAAAGATTACAAGAAGGCAAAAGATAACCTTCTCATCAACATCTTTAACCCAATCGTTTCATTTGTTGGCGACGCAGTAGACGCTCCGTTTGACACAATCTCAAAGGTACTTCCGAATGTTGCTTACTTCATCGAAAGCAACGGTATCGCTCAGGTTGTAGGTAATCTCCTTGCTCCGATTACTGCTGATAACGGAATCCTCGGAATTCTCAGCAAGCACGGCATCAATGTTGACAAGATTATCAAGCAACTCACAGGCGGCGACCTCGGCGAGTTAGTAACCAACCTCCTCGACCTCAAGGTTGACTTCCATCTTGAGCTTACACACCTTGAAAAGTGCAACATTCAGGACATCATTGTTCCTCTTGTAAATTCACTTATCAAGAAAACCGGAATTAAAATCCCGAGCATCAGCTTTGCTAAGATTGCAAGTCTCGGCACAATCAGCACTAAATCAAGTGCAGCCAAGAATGCAAACGGCAAATACACAACAAAGCAAGTTAAGGCTGACCAAGGCAAGGTTCTTATCACAGTTCTTAGATACCTTTCAAAGGTACTCAATAAGAATCACAACGCTATCAAGAAGATTATCCTTAACATTGAAACAGACAAGAAGAAGCATATTAAGCTCAGCGCCAACAAGACAGTATCAAGCATCTTGACAGTTGTATTCAACCAGCTTGGTATTGCAGGTCAGGATGACCTCGTTCACACAGTATTCTATCTCTTGAACGGTCAGGCAAACAATGTATTCTTCGACTACACAAACTTCAAGTATAAGGACAGCAGCTTTACATTCGGCGACCTTGATGAGGACTTCTGCCGCACACTTGCTCCGATGCTTGACGGTCTCGTAACAGGCCTTCTCACAGACAAGGGCGGTCTCCTCGGTCTTGTAACCGATATGGTTTATAAAGATGACATTATCAGTTCACTTGCTGTAGGTCTTTATAAAGCAGTTGAGGGCGTTAAGATTAACGACTCAACATCACTCACATCCTTACTTGCTCAAACAGGAATTGACTTCTCAACATCAAATGTTGCGTCACTCCTTACTAATGAAAAGTACGGCAAGACATACGCTGCAGCAGCAAGCGTAATCAAGAACGCAGGTTCTTGGTCAAAGGTTAACAAAAACTCACTCGTTTGGGGCGTAACCGACAGACAAAGCTTCTTGCATGCACTCACAGCAGTTCTTCGTCCGATTTACGGCGTGCTTGATGTTCTTCTCAACAGCAAGTCGCTCGGCTTATTCAATCTTATAAGCGTTCCGGGCTCAGACGGCTACTCATCAGTAATCGTTCCTCTCCTTGAGGCATTCGGTTGCTACAATGTTAAAACACAATATCAGTACAGAGAAGATATCTTCAACGAGTATGACAATATCCTTCTTGACATCCTTAATCCTCTTATGGATAAGGTAGAAGATATTCTCCTTGCTCCGGTTGAAACTCTTGCTGACATTCTTCCAAACCTTGCTCTTTTCTTTGCAAATGACGGTTTGCTCCAGGTTATCGACAATCTCCTCACCGCAGTATCATCTCTCCTTGATTCACTTAAGTCGGTTGTTGATGTAAATGCTCTTCTTAAAGCACTTAACTTTGACCTCAACAAACTCACTGCAAAGGCAGGCTTGAACTTAGGCATTAAGCTTAACATTTATGACCTTAAGGGCACACTCAAACCGCTCATCGGTGCAGACAATGTTGTAGGTCTTATCAACAAGATTCTCCCAATCATCAAGATTAAAGGCTCACCTCTCGGTCTTGAGCTTCCTGAAATTGATTGGCTCGAACTTGCAAGCCACGGCAAAGTTGTTCTCAACGCTGCTTCACAGGCTGCAACACACGGCAGCAGAATTTATGTTAAGTCCGATCAAGACGAAACACTTATCGCTGTTCTCAGATACTTGATTGACACAATCAACTACAAGGGCAACTACGATATAATCGTTAAGCTCATCGGCGGACTTATCGGCGGCGCAGACAGCGGTATATCAGACACCATCAGCCAGGTACTTGGAATGGTTAAGGGCGATTCAGACACAGTTATTAAGAAATTGGTTGATCTTCTTCAATCACTTGCTTAATTAACAGCTGATAGTTAAACAAAAAACGGCAGGTCGAAAGACCTGCTGTTTTTTTGTGCCTATATATAATGTAATAATACTATATAATATATAAATTATAATAATTAGCTTCAAATCAGCCGATATATTAATGATATAATATATAAATTAAAAAATGCCCTTGTAACAAGGGCGTTTTTTTAGTATAATAAATTTATGTTATCTTTGTGGGTCGCGACAAATTTCGACCCGCATTTATCGGTGGTGAAACAATGCTCGGAAAATATGTTAGAGTCAGGGTGACAAACCCAATCGGCTCTGATGATGGGGCGGGCTTCACTTATCCTTTGAATTACGGCACAGTTTATTCAAACGAAAATCAAACTGCATTCATAATGGGAATACACCATCCTGTTCGCAATTTTGACGGACGAGTTATCGCCGTTCTCAGCGACAGACGAAACAAAAAATTCATTTGGATTGTGGCTCCGAAAAGCACCCGCTTCATTATCAACGATATAAAGCAATATATTAATTTGAAAAAGGATTTTCCAACCTATTCGCTTGAATGTCTTTACGAAAGCAGTTGCGGCGCAGTCGTGTTCAGAGATATTAGAGGTGAGGTGCGCTATCTTTTAATCAAAAACAAGCGCTCTGCCCATTGGGGCTTTCCAAAAGGTCATATCGAAAAGGGCGAAACAAAAAAGCAAACCGCATGTCGCGAGGTGCTTGAGGAAACAGGTATTCATCTTAATATAATCGACGGCTTTGAAAGCGTGTCAAAATATAAAATTAAGGACAAGATTGAAAAACAGGTTTCAATTTTTGTCGGCACAACAAAAGATGTAAACACTGTCATTCAGCCTGAGGAAATCGAGGATTATATTTGGCTGACATATGACAGAGCAATGAGCCTTTTGAAATTTGACAACGACAAAAACATTTTAAGCTCCGCCCATACCTTTTTGAACGAAAACAATTATATTTAAAGCATTAATTAACAGAATGAATAGAGAAGAAAAATATTTAATATCAATTTGCAATGCTTATTTAAATCGGCAAACACTAAATCTTGATAAGAGCGTTGATTATTCAAGGCTCTTTTCTGTTTGCAGGGAGCAAAATTTGATTGCCGTTGCATTCAGCGTAATCAAAAACGCCGCAAACAAAGATATTGTGCCAAGTGATATATACAGCCTTTTTGAAAACGGTTTTTATGAAACGATAATGCGCTTTGACGACCAAACAAAGGTGATGACACAGCTTGACGATGCGCTCTGCAAAAACAAAATACGCCATGTTTTTTTCAAGGGCGCCGAAATCCGCACATACTACCCCGTTCCCGAGGTGAGGGCTATGGGCGATATTGATGTGCTTATCGACGAAAAAAACCGTGATTTGACAAAGCAGACGCTTTTAAACAATGGATTTGAAATAAAAAATGCCAACGGCCCCGTTTTTGATTATGTCAAGGACGGCGTGCTCATTGAGGTGCACACAAAAATCATCAGCGGCAAGGTCGGCAACAGCAATGCGGAAAACGGCTTTCTCGACGCTGTTAATTATGCCGAGTTTGACGAATACCGCGGCAAGTTCGACCCAAGCTATCATTTTGCGTATTTAATCACTCACATTGCGCACCATTTTTGGTTTTACGGCGCAGGAATCAAGCTTATACTTGATTTGGCGGTTATGGAGCGCAAATTTAATATTGATTATGACGAGGTGCTAGCATTTCTCGACAATATCGGACTTTGCGAGTTTGCCAAATTGATTTTGACGGTTTGCAATAAATGGTTCGGCAGCGGCAAAGACTACGGTATCGACACGTCAATGACTGAGGAGTTTTTGTCCTCGTTCGGCGCATTCGGCAACGCAAACAGAAACACTGCCGCAGTTGTTGAGCGCAAAGAGCTTGAAAGCGGCAAAAAACCGTCAAAATTCAAAACGAAATTAAGACTGCTTTTTCCATCATACACGAAGATGAAGGATTTGCCGTACATCAAATTCATAAACGGCAGGCCGTGCCTTCTTCCACTTGCCTGGATTTGCAGAATTTTTTATAACCTAAAGCATCGACGCGGCTTTGTTGCATCGACCGTGGCTGAAATCGGCACTGCCGAATCATTCGAGGCGGCACAGCGTGAACTTGACTATTTTAAGGAGATCGGTTTGTTATGACATTTTTAATCATACTTGCTGTTATTTTAATAATCGCAATAATTGTCTTTGCCGTGTGGTTTGCCGCAATGAAGGCAGACGGCAAATGCCCGATTTGTGCGCTAAAGCACCTCGGCTCGTCAAAGCTGACAGTAGATATTGAAAACGAGGACGATTATGACAACGGCGTCTCCCCTTCTCCGCTGATGGGCTGGTCAAGCTGGAACACACTGCGCAACCATATCGACGAGGACACTATAATCGAAACCGCAAAGGCAATGAAAGAAACAGGGCTAGCCGACGCAGGATATAAATATGTAAACCTTGATGACTGCTGGCACAGCTCAATGCGTGACAAAAACGGCATGCTCCAAGGCGACCTTGAATCGTTTCCCTCAGGCATTGAGGGCTTGTGCAAAAGAATAAACGCGCTCGGACTTAAAACCGGCATTTATTCGTCAAATGGCACACTCACCTGCGAGGATTTGCCCGCATCGCTCGGCAACGAGCTTTTGGATGCAAAAACCTTTGCATCATGGGGTATTGAATATCTCAAATACGATTTTTGCCACAACAAAAAAATATCCGGCTTATCGCCGATGATTGAATATCTCGACATTAACAAGCCGGGTGAAAGAGCAAGCATCCGCCTGACTCCCGAAAAAGCGGCGTACACAGGCATGGCAAGAACAGTAAAATGCAATGTGCCGAGCGGCAAGGCAATGGCTTATTTAAACCACAATGCAGGCACTGCGTCATTTGAATTTGACGCACCCGTTTCGGGCAAATACATTCTCACCGTTCACTATCACAAGGCAAAACTCAACTCACGCCAATACTTGCAGGTTGTAATAAACGGCGCGGTTTACGAGCTGTTTTTCCCAAACGGGAGATCGTTTACACCCGATGCAAGACTTCAAGCCGAAATTCAGCTTGAAAGCGGCGTAAATACGCTTGTTTTGCAAAATCCGATAGTAACCAAGGCTGACTCGGCATACACTCAATACAAGCGAATGAGTGACGCGCTCAAAACCGCGTCGTACGAATGGGCAAAGCTGACCGGCAGCGAAATCAAACCAATCACATTTTCAATATGCGAATGGGGATTTTCAAAGCCGTACATTTGGGGCGCAAAGGCAGGCAATATGTGGCGCACAACGCCCGATATTGCACCGAATTGGTTTAGCATTTTGCATATTTACAATCACAATATCAAGCTTTATAAATACGCAAGACCGGGACATACAAACGACCCCGATATGCTAGAGGTCGGAAACGGAAAACTCACATTTGAGGAAAACAGGTCGCATTTCACCCTTTGGTGTATGATGGCGGCACCGCTTGTGCTCGGAAACGACATAAGAAAACTCCTTGACGGCACAAACGACAGCAAGGTTATACTTGACATTGTTACAAACAAAAGCCTCATTTTAATCGACCAAGACCCACTTATGAAGCCGGCTAAAAAAATCGGCAAGCAAGGCTCGGTTGATATTCTTGCAAGGCCGCTAAACAACGGCGACACTGTTGTTTGCTTTTTCAACAAATCAAAAAAGCCAAAGTCCGTTGAACTTAATATTGACGATTTGGCAAACGAGGAATATCTCAGCTTTGAAAAAGCGGCAGATTATCAAATCCACAATTTGTGGGACAATGATTACACGCATAACGATGCGATTTCGACAAACATTCCGCCGCACGGTGTAAAAGTTTTCAGAATTTCGCAATAAAATTAAATAACACATAAGAAAACAGCGTATGCAGTTGAACACACTACATACGCTGTCTTTTGTTTTCTTTGATTTTAACATATAAAACCGAGCCGATTATCGAAAGTAAAAGCACGGCAAACGGCATCAAATATCGCCAAAGCTCACTGTTTAGCTCAATCATAGCGAGCAAGGCGAAAATCATCGGGTGGAACAAATAAACATAAAGCGAGTATTTGCCGCCGAGTTTTTCAACAGGCGACGATATTTCCCTGTCCTCATACACTACGCATAGCATAAACACGCCGCCGACAAGCAAAATCGAGGTGTCCACCTTGCATACACCGACTGCTCAACGATACTGCCTATCGCACCTGCAACCGTAAACGGCAAAGCAAACTTAACGCCGAGGCGCTTAATTCTTTTCTTGTGCTTAAACAGCAGATTTCCGAGCAAAAAGAACGGCAAGCCCTCTAAATACGCGTTTCTGTAAAAGCATGTCGGCACGGCTTTGCCGAACAAATCAGCCGCGTGCAGTAAAACATAAAATGCAACAAACAATATCGGCATCAGCCGATAAAATACCCCCAACAAATTAAGCTTGTTTATCACATAATACAAGCCATAGCAATACAAAAGAGCAAAGAAAAACCACAACGCCGTATTTATCGCATCCGTATTATTAAAAATTAAAAATTGAAACAGCCAATCGACGGTGAATTTCCCTGTCCATGCATAAAATGACGACTGCGTGAGCAAAAGTTTCACCAAATCCCACACAATATACAGCACCACTGCGCCGATTGACAGTCTTGCGATATGCCTTATTTTCTGCGGCAGGCGTTCAAAGAGCCTTTGTCGGTCGCCGTAAAAGCCAAAATAGCCCGACACCATAAAGAACAGGGGCACAGCCGCCCTTGCAATGCTTATCACATACCTTCCGACCGGTGGCGGAAATTGGCAGTGTATAAATACAACAAGAATGCACGCAACGCCTTTTGCAAAATTAAGACATTTATTTATCTTTTTTTCAGCCATAAAATCAAAGCCTGACGGGTATTCC
>OJNI01000247.1_pt1 | contig 38877 bp, 37 predicted proteins | sample 1597441 | NCBI WGS metagenome assembly OJNI01 (sample SAMEA2452131, study PRJEB22498) | human gut metagenome | reverse complement strand
ATGAAACTACAAATTTTTCTGTCTACCAATGATGGAACTATCTTTATTTTTGTCACACAAAAAACAACGATATTAAAAGTCAAGCAGAGGAAAGCGTCATGCTCGGGTTAACCCGGGCATCTATTTCTTAGATATTCGAGTCAAGCCCGAATATGACAATTATTTATTCGTCGTTCCCGTGTTTTTTTCTTTTCCTCTCTTCTGTCATGTTCGTGCTTGCCCCGGACATCCAACCGTAGCGTCACGCTGAGCGTATGATCCGAATATCCAGAGATCCCCGGAACGCGCTGCGCTTGTCCGAGGATGACAGAAGAAAATAATACTGTCATTGCCGGACTTGATCCGGCAATCAAGGAAAGAGATGTCCGGCTCAAGGCCGAATATGACAATTATTTCCTGTCATTCCCGTGCTTGGCACGGGAATCTGTAAAGGAGATGCCCGGGTTAAACCCGAACATGACATAGAAAAAAAGGTCGAACATGATAAAGAAAAAGCCCCTCATTTGAGGGGCTTAATAAAAGGCTTCTTAAATGTTTCCGAACGGATTCAGAACCTTTTCATCAGGTTGTTTCCGCAAGTCAAAGAAGTTAAGGAATACCGCCGATACATAAATTGACGAATATGTACCGATGATAATGCCCCAAACCAGCGTAAACGAGAAGCTTCTCAGAACGTCGCCACCCCAGATTAACAGTGCGATCGAAGCCAGCAGTGTTGTCAGGCCGGTCAAAATCGTTCTGGAAAAAATGTCGTTAATGCTTTTGTTGAGCAAATCATATTGCGGCATTTTTTTATATTTGCGCAGATTCTCTCGGATGCGGTCATAAGTAACGACCGTATCGTTGACCGAATAACCTGCCAGCGTCAGGATTGCCGCTACCGTCGTCAGGCTGAAATCCATGTCAAACAATGACAGAAGGCCGACTGTGATAACGATATCGTGGATTAGTCCGAGACAGGCGCCAAGGGCAAACTGCCATTCAAAACGAACCCAGATATAGGCCGTAATTGCCAAAATGGCGATGACTGAGGCGATAATGCCGTCCTTTTTCAGCTCGTCGCCGACCTGCGGGCCGACCAGTTCGACTTTGCGGTACTCATAATCGGCTCCCAGGGTTGATTTAATTTCGTTGACGGCGGCCATTTGTTCTTTTTCGTCCAAACCTTTGGCCTGTGCCCTGATCATGACTTCGTCGCCGATTTCGCCGATGGTCTGAATGTTGACGTCATCCAGATCAATATGGTCAAGCTTGTTTCTCATTTCCTCGACGTTGATTTTGTCTTCGGCTTTCAGCTCAATCAAAATGCCGCCGGAGAAGTCAATGCCGTAATTAAAGCCTTTAAAGGCGATGCAGGCAATGGCCAGAACAAACATGCCGACAGACAGCACATAAGTCAATTTGCGGGCGCCCATAAAATTAATGGTCGTATCTTTGGTTACCCAACTGAAAATTTTCATCATTTCTGCAATTCCTCGTCTTAAATCGGCAGCTTGGTCGGCTTATACTTGTTAAGCCAGCTGGTAATGATTAATCTGGTTACGGTTACGGAAGTAAACATTGAAGTCGCGATACCGATGGCCAGCGTAACCGCAAAGCCTCTGACCGGACCCGTGCCGAAATAAAACAGCACGAAGGCCGCAACCAGCGTGGTCAGGTTGGAGTCGACAATCGTACCCCATGCTTCCGTAAAGCCTGCTTCGGCGGCGTCCTTGGTGGAACGGCCGTTTTTGACTTCTTCGCGCATGCGCTCGAAAATCAGCACGTTTGCGTCAACCGCCATGCCGATGGTCAGTATGATACCGGCAATGCCGGGCAGCGTCAGTGTTGCGCCCATAAAGCTCAGTGCGCCGAGCATCAGGAACAGGTTCATCAGTACGGTTACGGTCGTGAAAATGCCGAACAGGCCGTAGGCCAGAACCATGAAGACGATAACCGCAATCAAACCGATAATCGAGGCGGTAATGCCTTCGCGGATAGAATCCGAACCCAGACCTGCGCCGACGGTTCTTTCTTCCAAAACCTCAAGCGGGGCGGGCAGGGCGCCCGAACGAAGCAGCAAAGCCAGGTCATTGGCCGATTCCAGCGTAAAGTTGCCGGAGATGATGCCGCTGCCGCCGGTAATGGCGCTTTGAACGACCGGGGCCGAAATGACCTCGTTATCCAATACGATGGCCAGTCTTTCGCCGATGTTGTTTTTGGTTGCCTCGCCGAATTTTTTGCCGCCGATGGTGTTGAATTTAAAACTGACAACCGGCTGTCCTTCCTGAAAAGCAGCTTGGGCGTCAACCAGATTTTCACCGCCGACGACCGGTTTACGGCTGATGACATAAGTTTCGCCGCCTTCGCCCTTGATCAGGCGGGATGAACTGCCGAGCTTGCCGCGGCGGGCGTCCGCAGCGGTCGACCGGCTGTCAACCATGTGAAACGACAGCTTTGCCGTCTTGCCGAGCAGGGTTTTGACATATTCCGGATTTTGCAAACCCGGCAGCTGAACGACAATGCGGTCGGTTCCCTGGCGCTGAATGACCGGTTCTTTGGTGCCCAGTTCGTCAATGCGGCGGCGGACAATCTCAATCGACTGGTCGACGACTTTCAGGCGCAGCTCGTTCAAAGCCGCTTCGCTGTATTTGATGACCAGCGTGCCGTCCTCATTCTCTTCAACCAGAATGCCGTTGTCTATTTTCTTAAACAGGCCGCGCGCCTGATTGCGGGAATTCAGGTTTTCGATTTTTACCTTGACCGATTCGGAACTGGCGTTCAGATTCTGATAGCGGATTTTGTTCTCGCGCAAAAGCTGGCGCGCGGAATCTTCAACCATTGACATTCTGTCTTTGAGAACGTCGTCAAGTTTGACTTCCAGCAAAAGGTTTGAACCGCCCTGCAGGTCAAGTCCGAGGTTAACCGGCTGCCACCATTTCGGCAGGGAGGAGGGATCCTTCATCATATTTGGTATGGCAAAAAAGATGCCGATGACACAAATGGCAAGAATCAGGAAAATTCTGGTTCGTGACAGTTTATACATAACTAAAGCCTCTTGATAAATTACTTTTTGTGCTTTTCTTGAGCATTTGAATTAGCCGGTTTGGCGGCTTTGTTTTTGGCCGGTTTGGTTTCAATCTTTGCCGGTTTGAAGTTTTCTTCGTTTACCACGTCGCGGATGGTTGCACGGTTGACCGTGACGTTCAGCCCGTCGGCAATCTCGACGACCAGTTCCATGCCGCCGTCTTCGGCTTTGACGACTTTGCCGTAAATACCGCCGCCGGTAATGACCTTGTCGCCCTTCTTGATTGCCATGAGCATGGCTTCGTGCTGTTTGATTTTCTTCTGTTGCGGACGAATGAGCAGAACATAGAAAATGACAAAGATAAGTCCCAGCTGAATCAGAGTTCCGTAAACCGAACCCTGCGCCGCGGCTGCGTCGCCTGCCTGAGCAAAAGCCTCACTGATAAACATTTTTTTCTCCTAATTATTAATAAACTGCAATGACTATACACCAAACTCCGTTCTTAACAAGAGTCTAAAGTCATTTATTTAACAAATTTTTTTATTATTTAGGTATTTAAGCCGGACGAATGCAAGCCTTGGTTCATCAGGGCAGATAAGCCGTCGGATTCAGAGCCTTTTTGCCTGAGCGGACCTCAAAATGCAGCTGCGGCGTGTTGACTCCGCCGGTAGAGCCGACCGTAGCGATTTTTTCGCCGCGGGCTACCCGTTGCCCTTTTTTTACAAACAGGCGGTCATTGTGGGCATAGGCGGTAATCCAGCCGTCGTCGTGCTTAATCAGAATCAGGTTGCCGAAACCTTTCAGTTCGTTGCCGGCATAAGCGACCGTGCCTTTGTCGGCCGCCTTGACGTTGGTGCCGAGTGCGGCTTTGATGTTTATGCCGTCATTGGTGCGGCCTTTACCGATGGTGCCGAAATGCGAGATGACGGAGCCCTTAACCGGCCACAGGAATTTCGTCTTGCGGTATTTGGAAACGGGTTTTGCCTTGCTTCGGGAGCTTTGGGCGGTTTTTTTGGCGGTTGTTCTGGCTGAAGAAGACGATTTCCAGCTCCAGCGGCTCGGTGTGGTTTTGGGCGTAGCCGCTTTGTATGAAGCCGTTTCCGTATTGCTCAGGCTGCCCGGCAGTACCAGCCGCTGGCCGATGGCAAGGGTGTAAGGCTCGTTCAGCCTGTTAATCCGGCTCAGCGAGCGCAGGTCGACGTCATATTTTTTCGATATGCTGTACAGGGTGTCGCCTTTGGCAACCGTATGGTATCTGGCTCCCGGCATTCTCAGCACGCGGCCGATAGTCAGCGTATAAGGCGGCGTCAGGCCGTTGGCTTCGACCAGATCGCGGCACGTTGTAGCGGCGCGAAATGCTGTAGAGAGTGTCGCCTTTGCGGACGGTAACATAATCAGGATGTGAATTGAACAAATCGCTGAAGTTAATCAGCCGGACTCCTCCCTGGTGAAAAGTGCACCCCGAGGCCAGCAATATCAGCGGCAGCAATATTATCCAAACTCTTTTGGCCATAAATTAACCTGAATAAATCGATTCTTCAGCCCCCAGTCTACCCGCAATACTTTAATTTTTTGTGAACGGCTTTTATCGGAAGCGGCGGTAAGCAGTTTCCAAATCGGTCAAAAATCGAAAGTAGTCATATTTATAAATGTTGAAATAAAACCTTATGCAGGAGCCGAAAAGCTTGTCTTCTGCCAAAAAACAGAGCTTTTTCGGCAGAGGCTGCTTTTCCGGAAAATTGTTTGGTTTGCTTAGATACAGCGCGACGATGCCGGAACGGATTTGGAAAGTTAAAACGCCCTTGTACGACATTTGCGTAAAACCGCAGATTTCATTCCAACGGAGTTCTGCGGAGCGAAAAGGACGATTCAGGATAAAACCGTGTTTGCTGAGAATGATTCCCGGTTTGGTATAAAAAATACAGATTAGATGCTGCAAGGCCGCTGCGCCGAAAAATAGCCCCAAAACCGCACCGGTCAGAACATATCCGGAAATAAAGGGAAGGAAGCCCAAACCGAAACAGCAGGACAGATAAACCAGAAATCACCCCAGACATTTCGGCCGGCTGTAATAAATTTCAAGTTTTGTTTCCGGAACCGCCTGTTTTTTCATGTCTTAGTCCTTGCTGTCGGAGGATCTTATGCCGTAACGGTGGCTGCGCAGCGCGTTGCCGATGTGCCGGCGAACGCGGCCGAGCATGTTGTCGGCGGTATCGTTGAAGTTTTTGCGGTCAGTATACGAAACGGCAATCATTTCGGCGTTGTACTGGTCAATGTTCAGCTTGCGAATTTGCTCGATAACCGATTTATAAAGCTTCTCCGCGCCTTTGGCCGCTTCCTCGCGGTTGCCGCGGCTGAAAATAATGCCGATTTTGGTCTTGTCGAAACGTCCGATATGGGTATCGGGATTTTTGAAGGTTGTGACACAGTATCCCGCAGTGTTCTTCAGAATGGTGTCGCCGGTTTCAAAACTGATGCCTTTGTTGGCGAAGTCGTAGATGTCTTTGAGTTCGATGACCAGCATGGCAAAGGGCTGGTTGTAACGTTTGGCGCGGTTGAAGTCGTGTTCCAGCCGTTGTGTAAAAGCCTCTTCGTTGAGAATGTCGCCGATTAAAAAATCGTGGCTGGCATAGGTGCTGAGTCTTTGTTTCCAGATTTTCGTTTCGGTAATGTCCTCGCAAAGGTAACTGATGCCGGTGCATTTGAGAATTTCGTTCAAAATCGGGCGTTTGCGGCAGCGGACGTTAAATGAGCTGCCGTCTTTTTTGAAGAGCAGGCCTTCTACGTTCAGCGTTGCCTGGTTTTTGATTAGCCGGTTAAGGTTCTCCTTCATTTTTTCGCGGCGGCTGTCCGTATCTTCAATCAGAGTGCCGGGCATCGGCTTGCCGATGAGCTCTTCCGCCTTAAAGCCGGTTTTTCGGAGCGTGGCGTCATTGACGTAGGTAATGTTGAAGTCAAGGTCGGTTTTGAAATAGATGTCGCCGTCGCCGGTTTCGTTGCTGGCGGTGGTGTGCCTGTCGTTTTCAACAATCATTTCCTTGAGACTGCGCCGGGTTTTGCTCCAGGCATAATGCAGATAAGCAATATAAGCCAGCAGAACGATGCACAAAACCGACAGATAAATCATAACAAACCTCAAACTGGTGGAGCCATATCGGCGATTATATCCATAAAAGCTAAAGATTCGTTAAATAGAGGTTGCAATTTGACTTTAAAAACCTTAATTTTAGGAACAGATTATGGAGATTTTAGAGTATGGTTAAGGAAAAACCGGAAATCGCCGACGAAAGCGGCGATAAGTATAAATACGGCTTTGTAACCGATATTGCCGCCGATACGGCTCCCAAAGGACTGAATGAAGATATTATTCGGTTGATTTCGCGCAAAAAAGGCGAACCGGAATGGTTGCTGGAATGGCGTTTGAAAGCTTTTGATTTTTGGCAGACCATGACCGAGCCTTCCTGGGCCAAACTTTCTTATGAAAAGATTGATTATCAGGATTTGTATTACTACTCGGCGCCCAAACGGAAAGCCGCGCCGAAAAGTCTGGACGAAGTTGACGCCGAACTTTTGAAAACTTACGAAAAACTGGGTATCCCGCTGAAGGAGCAGGAAGCGCTGGCCGGGGTTGTTGCGGTCGACGCGGTTTTTGACAGCGTTTCCGTCGCCACCACTTACCGCGCCAAACTGGCCGAAATGGGCATTGTTTTCTGCTCAATCTCCGAAGCCGTGAAAGAGCATCCGGAACTGGTAAAAAAGTATCTCGGCTCGGTCGTGCCTTATACCGACAATTTTTTCGCCTGCCTTAATTCTGCGGTCTTTACCGACGGCTCTTTTGTGTATATTCCCAAAGGTGTCCGCTGTCCGATGGAACTTTCGACCTATTTTCGCATTAATGCCAGGAACACCGGACAGTTTGAGCGCACGCTGATTGTTGCCGAAGAAGACAGTTATGTGTCTTATCTGGAAGGCTGCACCGCGCCGCAGCGCGATGAAAACCAGCTCCATGCCGCCATTGTCGAAATCGTGGTGCTGAAGAACGCCGAAGTCAAATATTCCACCGTGCAGAACTGGTATCCGGGCGACAGGGACGGCAAGGGCGGCGTCTACAACTTTGTAACCAAACGCGCGGCCTGCCGCGGCGAAAATTCGAAAATCTCCTGGACACAGGTGGAAACCGGTTCAGCCGTAACCTGGAAATATCCGTCCTGCGTGTTGCAGGGCGACAATTCGGTCGGCGAGTTCTACTCGGTGGCCATTACCAATAACAGGCAGCAGGCCGATACCGGAACCAAGATGATTCACATAGGCAAAAACACCACTTCCAAAATCATATCCAAAGGCATTTCGGCCGGTTGTTCCAATCAGACCTACCGCGGTCTGGTCCGGGTGGCGCCGAACGCCCGCGGCGCGCGCAACTATTCGCAGTGCGACAGCCTGCTGATTGGCGAAAATTGCGGTTCGCACACTGTGCCCTATATCGAAAACCGCAGCAAAACCGCGGTTGTCGAACATGAGGCCACCACCAGCAAAATCAGCGACGAACAGCTTTTTTACTGTCTGCAGCGCGGTATCGGCGAAGAGGAAGCTGTCAGTCTGATTGTTAATGGCTTTTGCAAGGAGGTTATGCAGCATCTGCCGATGGAGTTTGCGATAGAAGCGGCCAAGCTGATTAACATTTCGCTGGAAGGGAGTGTCGGCTGATGATAAATCCGGTTTTGAAACGCGCCCTGCAAACTTGGGGCGGACAGGCGCAGATGTTGATGGTCGTTGAGGAAATGTCCGAGCTGACCAGGGAGATTCTTAAAAACGTAAACCGCGGAAAAGACAACGTCGCGGCCATTGTTGAAGAAACTGCCGATGTTGAGATTATGCTTGAGCAGCTTAAGGAAAATTACGGCATTGCCGAGCGGGTTGCCGTTTATAAGGCTGAAAAGCTGAAACTGATAGAACGCCGCTTGAACGAATTGGATAAAAAGACAGTATAAGAAAGAACAGAAAATGACGAAAACACCGCTATTGGAAATTGAAGACCTTTGCGCCCGCGTCGGCGACAGGGAGATTATCAAGAACTTCAACCTCACTGTCAACGAGGGCGAGGTGCATGCCGTTATGGGGCCGAACGGTGCCGGAAAATCGACGCTTTCTTATGTTTTGACCGGAAAACCCGGATATGAGGTTACTTCCGGAAAAATCCGTTTCAGAGGCAAAGACTTGCTTGCCATGTCGCCGGAAGAACGCGCCCGCGAAGGCATTTTCCTCTGCATGCAGTATCCGGTCGAGATTCCCGGCGTGCCGACAACCACCTTTTTGAAACATGCTGTCAATGCCGTGCGCAAACATCGCGGCGAGCCGGAACTGGATACGCTGAACTTTGTCAAAATGGTGCGTGAAGAAGGCAAGGCGCTGGGCATAGACAACGAGATGATCAAGCGTCCGGTAAACGTCGGCTTTTCCGGCGGTGAGAAAAAAAGGCTCGAAACGCTGCAAATGTCGATTCTCAAACCCGATTTTTCGATTCTTGACGAGGCAGATTCCGGTCTGGATATTGACGCGCTCAAAGTTGTGGCCGACGGTGTCAACGCGCTGCGGGACGGCCGGCGTTCCATGCTGGTCATCACGCATTATCAGCGCCTGCTGAACTATATCGTGCCCGACTTCGTCCACGTCTTTGCCGACGGACACATCGTCCGTTCCGGTGACAGAAATCTGGCGCTGGAATTGGAAGAAAAAGGTTATGCCGAATTTGTGAAAGAGAAGTAAAATGGCCGGACTGATACAAAACGTAAAGCTTTTCGGCGAAGATATTCCCTGGTTTCAGGGGCTGAGGGACAAAGGGCTGGAAGCCTTTCGCCGTCAGGGGGTGCCGACTGCCAAAACCGAAGCCTGGAAATATACCAAACCGCGTGATTTGAATGCCGACGACTTTGTCATGAACGAGTCGAATTTTCTGGCCGAATTGTCCGAAACGGCTGCCGCCGGCGCTGATGCCCAATGCGGGCAAAATCATCATTGCAATGGGCACGACTGTCACTGCCGGCGCGGCGAAGATTGCGCGTCCGGCGGTCATTGTCATGAAGAAGGCTGCCGTTGCGGCGAGGAAATAGATGTCCATGTCGATTTGCCCTTCGACGGCTATCAGCTGCATTTTCTGAACGGACAGTTTATTCCCGTCTATCCGGTGTTGCCCCGGGGCATTGAAATTATGACGCTTATGGAAGCGGTCGTTGCGCAGGAGGCCAAGCCGTATCTCGGTCGGTTGGTCGATATGGAGCATTATCCGTTTGCGGCGCTGAATACGGCTTATATGGAAGAGGGCGTTTATATCCGCATCGACCGGAACGTCAAACTGGATAAACCGGTTATTCTGGTCAACCATACGAGCGTCGGTGCCGAAAACCTGTTTTATAATCTTCGCAATCTGATAGTGCTCGAAAGCGGCGCCAAAGCCGAATTAATCGAATGGTATAATTATGCCGGTGCCGAAAAGTCGCGTTATTTTGCCAATGTTGTCAACGAAGTCTTTGTCGAACGCGGCGCCGAATTCCGGCACTGTAAAATGCAGGACGAAGCCTTTAAGGCCAACCATGTCGCGCTGAATATGGTTCGCGTCAGAGGCGGCGGCTCTTATAACGCCTTTTGTTTGCAGCGCGGCGCCAACATCGGCCGCAACGAAACCAAGGTTCTGCTTAAGGAAGAGCAGGCTTCCGCCGAAGTCAACGCCGCTTACGTCATGCACGGCTGGGCAACGCTGGATACTACTACCGACATTGAACATCTGGCACCGGAAACTTTTTCGCACCAGTTGGTCAAGGGTGTGGTCGGCGGCGACGCCAAGGGCGTTTTTCAGGGCAAGATTCATATTGCCAAACATGCGGTCAAAACCGAAGGCATGCAGCTGCACAAGGCTCTGTTGCTGACGGATACGGCCGAAATTGACGTTAAGCCGGAATTGGAAATTTTCGCCGACGACGTCAGGTGTTCGCACGGCGCCGCCAGCGGCGAACTCGACGAGGAAACCCTGTTTTATATGCAATCGCGCGGTATCGGCCGGGAAGAAGCCAAACAGATTTTGATTGACGCCTATCTTGACGACGTCGTCAACAAGGTTGCGGACACGGCAGTCCGGGAATGGTTCCGCGAGCGGGCAAGGGCGTAATATCCGAAGTGTTAAGTTGAAGAAAGGCTTTCCGAAATCTACATTAAAACGGTAGAAATGGGAGCGGGAGCAAAAAGATGTATGATGTTTATGAAATACGCAAAGATTTTCCGATATTAAGCGAACTGATTAACGGCAAACCGAACACGTTTCTCGATACCGCTGCGTCGGCGCAGAAACCGCGGCAGGTTATCGAAAAAATGAACGGGGTTTATTTCGGGCAGTATGCCAACGTGCACCGCGGTTCTTATTATCTGTCCGAGCAGGCGACCGCGGAATATGAAAATGCACGCCGCATTGCCGCGGATTTCATCAACGCCGCTTCGGAGAAGGAAATTGTTTTTACCCGCAATGCCACCGAGTCGATTAATCTGGTTGCCGCCTGCTGGGGACGCAAAAACTTGAAGCCCGACGACGAAGTTCTGATTTCCGAAGCGGAACATCACGCCAATCTGGTGCCCTGGCAGATGTTGCGCGACGAACTCGGTTTCACGCTCAAAATTTTTAAGATGGGCGATGACGGCAGCTATATCCATGAAGAGTTTTTAAACAACCTGACCGATAAAACCAAACTGGTTTCCGTAACGGGAATGTCCAATATTCTCGGCACGGTGCTGCCCGTAAGGGAAATTACCGCAGCCGCGCATGCCAAAGGCGCGCTGGTTTTGGTCGACGCCTGTCAGATGATTGTGCATCAGAAGGTTGATGTCCGGGACATCGGCTGCGATTTTCTGGTCTTTTCCGGTCATAAAACCTACGGCCCATCCGGCATCGGCGTTTTGTACGGCAGATACGAGATCCTTGATTCGATGCCGCCTTATCAGTTTGGCGGCGATATGGTCGATACGGTTTCCTATCAGCATACCACTTTTGAAGAGCCGCCGGCACGCTTTGAGGCCGGAACGCCGGCCATTGTCCAGGCCGTCGGACTGGGCAGGGCCTTGCAGTATATGTCGGATTTGGGCATGGATAATATTGAGGCGCATGAAGTGGAATTGGTTAAATATACCAATGAGCGGCTCAAAGAGGTCAAAGGCCTGAAAGTTATCGGCAACGCCGATAACAAGGGTGGCGTCTTTTCGTTTAACGTCGAGGGCATTCATCCGCAGGATTTGGCTTTTATTCTCGATAAGGAGGGCGTTTCCGTACGCACCGGACACCATTGCGCCGAACCGCTGGTGCATCGCATGGGATTTGAGTCGGTTGCCCGCGCTTCGCTGGGCTTGTATTCGACCAAAGAAGACATTGATAATTTTGTAAAGGCTCTGAACAAGGCCGTGACTTTTTTCTGAGGAACTACGCAGATGTCGGAAACAGACGATAAGAAATTGGACGAACAAATCGAAAAAATCAATCAAACCGAGGCGGACTTGCTGCGGGCAATGGAAATTCAGGAACAAATGAAGGATTTTGTCGCCACGGCCGGGCAATCCAAACCCGCTGACGAAAAAACCGCTTCCGAAGCCGACGTTGTTGAAGCGCTTAAGACCGTCTGCGACCCGGAAATCATGATAAACGTCTACGATATGGGGCTGATTTATAATATCGAAATCCGCGATAACGGCGACGTGTTTATCGCCATGACCCTGACCGCGCCCGGCTGTCCGGTCGCCGGCATTCTGCCTCAGCAGGTTGCCGACGCGGTTGCCTTGGCTGAGGGAACAGGCAAGGTTGAAGTTCGCATTGTCTGGGAGCCGGCTTGGACAATGGAGCGCTTGTCAGACGACGCCCGCGCTATGATAGAATTGTTCTGAAACAAAACCCCGCCGTTGCGGGGCTTTGTTTTCTAGGTCATGTTCGGATTTAACCCGAGCTTCTCTCTCCTGTCATTCCCGTGCTTGACACGGGAATCCAAAAAATACAAGGCACTTGCGTACGATATGCACACAGAAAGCAACGCGCTTCAACAAAGGTTCGTGCCGCAGTCGGTGTTGCGGTCAAGCTGGCAACAGCTAGTCATGTTCGGCCTTGAGCCGAACATCTCTTTTAGTCCCGTATCAAGTACGGGAATGACAGAGGAGAAGAAAAAAGCCCGGCAATGACGAAAAGAAAAATAAGCACGAACATGACAGGAAAGAATAAAAGTCCGGCAATGACAATATTGTTTTTTCTTATGCTTGACTTTTAATATCGAGGCTTTTTCAGGCGTCTTTTTTGCGGTCAAGACCGCTTTCGCCTTTGAGCAGCCTGGCAAAATTAATCGTCCGCTCATAATAATTCAGCAGTAAAAGAACATAGCCCCAACGAACGTCTCCTTTGCCGATTTCCAGCCGGTCGATGTCTCTGGCCGGAACGCCGGTCTTTTCCTGAACGTGTTTCAAAGATTGCCGCAGTTGCTGCCGGCAGGCAAACAACTGTACGCCCATCGTGCGCCGCAGGGCGCGTTGTTTCTGTTGTGATTGTGAAACATATTCTATTAAACTCATTATGTTCAACTCCTTCAATGTTTTGTTAAAACAAAACCGCTCTCAAAAGAGAGCGGAGGAGTTCGAAACTGTATAGAGACAGTACGCTTATTCGTCCGCAAAGCGGCTTATTTCGCGTCATCCTCCATGGGGAGGTTATAATCGGTTCTCTATAAGGAGTTTCGACACTCCGCCGTCGGTCTAACCGTTTCCGTCGGCAGAAATGATTATAAAGGCTAAAAGCTATTTTGCAACGCCTTTTTTCATGGATGTCCGAGAGATTGTCGGGTCAAGCCCGACAATGACAATTATTTATTCGTCATTCCTCGGTTTTCCTCTTTCCCTCGTCATATTCAGGCTTTTCTCCCTCTTGTCATTCCCGTGCTTGACACGGGAATCCAAAAAATACAAGGCACTTGTTCACGATATGCACGCAGGAAGCAACGCGCTTCAATAAAGGTTCGCGCCGCAGCCATCGATGCGGTCAAGGGCGCCTCCAGGTCAGCAGACGCGGGCGACGGTCAGAGTGTCAACGGATTTGACGCCGGCTTTTTTCATGGCCAAAGCACATTCTTTAAGAGTCGATCCGGTTGTCATAACATCGTCAATCAATACGATGCGTTTGTTTTTAAGACGTTCCGGGTGCCGGACGCTGAAAGCGTTTTTAACATTGGAAATTCGGGCGTGACCGCTGAACTGCACTTGCGGTTTGGTGCGGCGGTGGCGAATGACGGACGTATAATCTACTTTTATGCCGGTCAGCTTGCCAAGTTCGCGCGCGATTAGCGCCGACTGGTTGTAGCGCCTTTTCAAAAGGCGCGTAAAATGCAGCGGCACGGGAACAATCAGGTCGACACCTTCTTTGAAAATATCTGCGCCGGCCAGTTTGAGCCATTTGGCAAAAACCGGGGCGTTTTCAGTCTTGTCCATAAATTTGAAGGACAAAAGCATGTTTTTGGAAAACTCGTCATAACGCAAAGCCGAACGACTGAGCCGGAAAGGCGTTTTGGTCTTGCGCAGGCAGGTGCCGCAAAGCATCTGCCGTCCGTCGGGTGCCTCGTCAAAAGGATGTCCGCATTTGGCGCAATAGGGCTTGGTAATAAAGCTGACCTCGTTAAAACATTCGGCGCACAGCCCGTCAGCGCCGCTGACAATTTTGCCGCAGCATATGCAGCGCGGCGGCAGCAGAAGGTCGATAATCCGGGACAGAAAGCTAATCATGAGCGGGAAAAAGTTTCATCAGCTCGACATGAATGTTGTTGATTTTATTGACGACGATGATCCCTGCGTCGCTCATGGCGTCCTGCTTGTCCTGCGCGGTAACGTGCCCTTTGGTAATCACGTCGCCGGCGTATCCCATTTTGTGCCCGAAAGGCACGGCGTTTCCCGCGACAAAACCGACCACCGGTTTTTTTACTTTCAGATTTTTGTAATATTTGGCGCAGACTTCTTCATAAGTGCCGCCCAGCTGTCCGATGACGACGACGGCATCGGTGTCCGGATCGTTCATAAACTTATCGAGCGTTTCGACAAAGTCAATGCCGATGAGCATATCGTCGCCCAGGCCGATGACCGTGGATTGCCCCAGCCCGGCGCGGTTGGTTTCGATGACTGCTTCATAGGTAAGGGTTGATGAGCGCGAAACGACGCCGATACGACCCGGACGGTGAATGTTTTCCGGAAAAATGCCCAGCCGTGCTTCGCCGGGCGTAATGATGCCCGGTGTATTGGGGCCGATGAGCTTGGTTTTGGCACCGCGCAGCATTTCCTTGATTTCAAGCATGTCTTTAATCGGCACGCCGTCGGCAATGCAGACGCAAAGGTCAAGTTCGGCTTCCGCTGCCTCGCGTACCGCGTCCTTGACGAATTTGGCCGGAACATACATGACTGAAGCGTTGGCGCCGGTTTCTCCGATTGCTTCACGCACCGTGTCAAAAACCGGCACGTCCAGATGCACGCTGCCGCCTTTGCCCGGAGTAACGCCGGCGACGACATTGGTGCCGTAGTCCATGGAGCGCTTGACGTGGAAAGACGCTTGCGTACCGGTAATACCCTGAATCAGCACTTTTGATTCCTTGTTGACCAAAATGGACATCAGTCGCTCTCCTCCATGGCCGTAATCAGCTTGTTGACGGAATCTTCCATGTCTTCGGCAATGATAATCGGCAGTTTGGAATGTTCCAGAATATCTTTGGCTTCGTCTTTGTTGGTTCCCTCAAACCGAACCACCAGCGGTACGTTCAGCCCGACTTCCGAGGCCGCGGCGACAATGCCGTCGGCAATCAGGTTGCAGCGCAGAAAACCGCCCAGAATATTGATTAAAATTCCCTCAACCCGCGGATTGGTCATAATTATTTTAATGCCGGCGGCAATTTTGTCTTTGTCGACGCCGCCCTTGACGTTCAAAAAACAGGCGGTGCCGTTGTCGCCTCTGGTGCGGATGAGATCCATGGCCGCCAAAGCAATGCCGTCGCCGTTGACGATGCAGCCGATGTTGCCGTCAAATTCGGAATATTGGAAACCGTATTTTGCCGCTTTCAGTTCGCGGTCTTCCTCTTCGTATTCGTCTTGCAGGACGCTGATTTCCTTGTGGCGGTAGAGCGCGTTGTTGTCAAAGCTCATTTTGGCGTCAAGCGCAACAATCTGTCCGGTTTTGGTTACGCCGACCGGGTTGACTTCAATCATTACCGCGTCGTAGTCGACAAAAGCCTGATGCATGCCGTTGATGAACGTTTCCAGATTCTTGGCGACTTTCGGCTCCAGATGCAGAAATTCCATAACCTGCTGAATCTGCTCCGGGCTGGCGCCGGTAATCAGATCAAGATGCACGCGCAGAATTTTGTCCGGCGACAAAACGGCCAGCGCCGTAATGTCTTCGTTGTTGGTGTCGGCCACCAGCAGCGTAATGGCCGGAATCATCCGGTCAATAACCAGACTGGCGTAAAATGTCTTTTTGACTTTGCTGTAGGCTTCGACATAAATGCGGCCGACCAGTTTGCCCTTGGGGCCGGTCTGCACCGTTACCAGCGTTGAACCGAGCATTTTTTCCGCTTCCGGCATAATGTCGCGGCGGCTGCGTACCAGCCGGATCCCTCCGCGGCGCCCGGCCTTTTTGTCCGTAAAGTACCCTTTGTTGCGGGCGCCGGACTGAATTTGCGCTTTCAGCATCCACGGGCCGCGGAACGAAACCTGAGCCGCAGCTTTTTTTGCTTCGTGCGGGGTATAGGCAATCATGCCCTTGGGAATGGATATTCCGTATTGGCTGAGAATTTTCTTGGCCTGATACTCGTGGATGTTCATGGCTTATTCCTGCAAATGGGAGGCGTAAAAACGAATTTTTTCGATCATCGAAAGCAGGCCGTTGCGGCGGCTGGGGCTTAAGTGCTCTTCCAGGCCGAGCCGTGCAAAGATGTCGTCCAGACTGAACGCGGCAATTTCCGCCGGCGTTTTGTCCTTGAAAATCGTCAGCACCACGGCTATCAGCCCGCGGACGATAATCGCGTCGCTGTCGCCCTTAAAGGAAAGAACGCCGTCTTTAAGCTCGGGAACCAGCCAGACCTGCGACTGGCAGCCTTTAACCTTGAACTCTTCGGTTTTGAACTTTTCGTCAAGCGGTTCCAGCCCGCCGCCGAGGTCAATCAGATAGCGGTATTTGTCTTCCCAGTCTTCAAGCAGTTCAAAATTCTCGATTAATTCGTTGATTTCCATTCCTGCCTCTCATTTGTCAAGCTTGCCGAAAATCGCCAGTTTTGACCCGGTCAGACGAGCCCAAAGCCGGTCTCCGAAAGAATAGTGCCACCATTCCGACGGATAATTGACCAGACCGCACTTGGACAACGCGTCCCTTAGAATCTCACGGTTGCGCCTGGCTTCCGCGCTGATATGCGGACAGTCGAAGTCCGCCGTATCATCAAAGCCCCGGACTGAACCGCCCATGTCATATTCCCGGCCTTTGTCGTCAATTAACGAAATGTCCACGGAAGCGCCGGACTGATGGCCGCTTCCCTGACGATAGGGATTGGCGGCAAAAACGTCGCATATTGCGATGAACTCTTCCGAATCAACCGGCAGCCGGGGATGTTTCTTTTTCTGTTCCGCAACAACCGAATCCCAGAGCTTTATTTGTGCCGACATGGGGCGGTAAGCTTCGTAAACGACAAAATGATAACCCTGCGGCAGGTTTCCGGCAGCTTTTTTGAGCAAGTCGTAAATATAGGCCCGGACGAGCCGGATGTTGGTAAAGCGGGAATTAAAGAAGATACCGTCTTCTTGTCTTATTTCAACCAGTCGAACCGGATTTTCGATCTCGGAAATAAGCAGCGGTTCGGGCAGATTTGCATCGCTGAACATTATTTTGAACTTCTTTGGCGGTTTATTAATACGGCAAAAAGCCCGGACATTTTTTGATTAAACGGCGAAGTGCGGTAAAAGTCTTCCTTGTGCACTTCAAAAACAGCGCGCGGTTCTCCGTGTCCGTAATGGGACGCCTCGTTATAACCGACCTGTTTGCCGCCGATGCGTTCAATAAGTTTGCGGGAAAACTTGTTGGCCGGATGAGCCGTAATGTCCAACTTTCGGTAAGCTTTGAAAAAATGATGAACCAGTCCCCGCACGGCTTCCGTCGCATAACCGTGTTCGCCGTATCGGGGGTCGATGAAATAACCCAGATCGCCGTATATCTTTTTGCCGTTTTCCTCTATGGGAAGCATGTCAATCGTAACGTTGCCGATGAGCTTGTCGTTCGGCAGACGCACGGCCATGCGATAGGTCGAGCGGGGATCCTGCCGGCGCTCCCTTTCCGCCTTGATTAAAAAGTCCGAGACTTTGTTTCTGATAACGTTGTCTCTTTGCGGCGTGTCCCGATCAACCTGAAAAGTGTAAAAAGGGCAGTAGCCTTCGGTTGCCTTAACATCGGCATTGTGGTTAATGTTAAAGGCAATTTCCTGCAGGCGGTGAAAGTCTGAAGTTTTAAACTCGTCTATAATCAGGCGATCGGTTTTGATGGGAACGAAAATTGACTCGGGCATTCCAAAAATCCTTATTTTGCTTAATATATGCCTCAATAGCATTAAATTGTTCAAAAAACAACTTTTTTCTTTGAAATTTAAACTGAAATCTAAATCCTGTCTGCCCCATCGCCGGTCAAGCCGGATCGCGCGGCTGCCGGAGTGCATAGAACCTCGTAGATAAATGGTCTATGTGTGTTGAAAGCGCCGAAACAATGACTATCTCTACAGTGTCACGATGGTGATATATCAAACGAAAGTTTCCTATATCAGCTATGAGTGGCAGATGAAAAAAACAACAGATGTTTACAGTACCCGGAAAAATTTATTTTTTCTGCGGTTACAGACAACAGCTTTCGTTTTTTTGGGAGGGGATTGTAAGAGCCCCTCCTTTTTTTATTCTTCGCCGTCTTCCTTGACCCGCTCAATGTCGGCACCGACACCTTTCAGCTTTTCTTCCAGTTTTTCATAACCGCGGTCAAGATGGTAGACGCGGTTGACGACGGTTTCTCCTTCCGCCGCCAGTCCGGCCAGCACCAGCGCGAAAGATGCCCGCAAATCGGTGGCCATGACCGGCGCGCCCGACAGCTTTTTTACCCCGCGGACAATTGCGGAAGCATGCCCGTGTACGTTAATGTTTGCACCCATGCGCAGAAGTTCGGGAACGTGCATGAAACGGTTTTCAAAAATCGTTTCGGTAACCATGCCTGCGCCTTCCGCCACGGTCAGCAAAGCCATGAACTGTGCCTGCAAATCGGTTGGAAAGCCCGGAAACGGTTCGGTAATGATGTCTTCGCCGATAAGCTTTTTTCCGGTCGCGTCGACCAGAATTCCCCGCTCGGTGGGCATGACTTCCACGCCCATTTTCTGCAAAATCTGCATCGGTGTTTTAAGTGTATAGGTCTGCGCGTTAATCAGCTCGATTTTTCCGCCGGTAATTGCCGCGGCCACGGCATAGGAGCCGGCTTCGATACGGTCCGGAATAACCTTGTGCCGCGCGCCGTGCAGCTTTTTGACGCCCTCAATCGTCAGAATGGAAGTGCCGATGCCCGAAATCTTGGCGCCCATGTCGTTCAACAGGTTGATTAAATCGCCGATTTCCGGCTCTTTGGCAGCATTTTCCAAAACCGTAATGCCTTCGGCCAGTGTTGCCGCCATCAAAACATTGCAGGTTGCGCCGACCGAAACCGTACGAAAAACAATGTGCGCGCCTTTCAGTCTGCCGTCGACTTCGCCGTAGACATAGCCGTTGCGAATATCGATTTTGGCGCCCATCTCTTCCATGGCTGCCAGATGAATGTCCATCGGACGCGTACCGATAGCGCAGCCGCCCGGCAGTGAAAGTTCAACTTTTCCAGCACGGGCCAACAAAGGTCCCAGCACATAGTAGGAGGCGCGCATTTTGCGTACATAGTCGTAAGGTGCGGCAATGCTTGTCAGCTCTGGCGTACGGTAAGAATAAGTCTTGGTCGGGTGTCCGTCGACAAAGTCGTCAAAGGAATCGATTTGCGTGCCGAGCTGTTCCAACAGCAAATTCATTGATTTAATGTCTGACAAAATCGGCATGTTGGTCAGCGTAACCGTTTCGTCGGTCAGCAGACTGGCGCAAATAAGCGGCAGCGCCGCATTTTTGGCGCCGCTGATGAAAATTTCGCCGTTCAGCTGTCTGCCGCCCTTAATCTTAATCTTGTCCATTGGTCTTCTCGTCCTTGTTTTTCAGTTTTTCGCGTTCCTGTTGCTGCCGCCGGCGTTTTTCCAGATTTCTCTGTAAGGCTTTGGCTTCTTTTTCAAAGCGGATTTCGCTCGGCTTTTTCTTTTTTTCCATCAAAAATATCCTTTCCGGTTTCAGAGATTCTCAAACTATAAAACCTCTTAACAAAAAAAGCCATAAAATATTTTTTTCGGATGCACAGTTGCGGTTCTCTTTTTTCTGCCATTCTCCGGAACATTCTTCCCCGCTTCGCTATTGTCAAACTTGATCCGGCTGTCCGGAAGGGAAGATGTCCAGGCGGCCGAAGAAAAGCAGGGAGGTTTGCCGCATGGATTCTCTGATGTAAATTCCGACAGTGTCGGATCCCTTCTGTCCGTAAGCCTCGAAGTCGCTTGTAAATGATTGTAATGTAAAAAAACAGACATACCCATGCTATATGAGTATGTCTGTAACACCAAAAGATTTATTTAACCATATTATTTTCAGATTAATCCTTTACTATAAAGGCAATGAATAATCCGGAGCCGGCGTTGGAGAAACTTTTCTGGTCGGTTTCTTTTTTTCAGCTTTAGGCTTAGGATGATAATCAGGGAAAATATCTGTTAAAATCTTTTCTGCGGCTTCTCCGATTGCTCGTTCAAATAAAAGTTGCTCCACATTAGAGCAAGAAGAAAAAGCCCCGTCTTTGCTAAATGTTTTTTCAGTAGAACCAACAGAAACAATTTCCATGGTTGCGGCCTCCAAAATTCTGTATGAAATTTTTAATTTAGATGAACTTGAATAATTTGTCTCACCAGTCAAAGCAATAAAATTTTTACTGGTTGATGCTGTAAAATTATCAACTGTACCAACTAGAATATAATCAGCAGCTGCAAGATTTTTTAATTTTACCTTATTTTCAGGCAAAGTCATATCACCTTCAATGATTGACATCTCAGCAGCATAATCATCTAAATTATTACGGTCAACCAAGTTAAATTTGCGGCTGGGAGCTAATTTTTCAATAAATGTATTGCTGATTATTGTGTTTAGCTCTTTAACGTCAGCTTTTTTTCCCTGGCAATTTATATTTTGAGCCATTTTAAAAGGCATGATAGCTAAAGAATAATCTGCTTTTTTTACAAGACTTTTAGACTTATAGTCATGAGAATCATATTTGAAAACAACAGCTTTAATTTTAACTTTATGCTTTCCGTTTTCTTCTGAATGTTCCAATACTTCATACGATGAAACACTACCTTTATATTTAGCCATAATATCCTTGGAATTATCACGGAACCTTGCGGTTACAGTTTCATCGGCGTTTGCCTTCACTTTAATTTGTGCATTTTCTTCTGCGCCTAACTGTTTTGTTTCAGGCAAAAGATTGTCGCGTTCCTTAATGTCAATATTTAACTTATCATTTGCATTGGCTTCACCTTCAAAACTTGTATTGTGTTTTACGGTCGTTGAAACGTCAACTTTATGCAAACCGTCGCTTTGTATGGCAATGTCGGAGGTTTGCCGAACAGCATTTTCAACAGCGTTCATCACGGCCCAATCATAGTCTTCACCTTCCCCGTAAGCAGTGACAACTATTTCTTTTGCGTTTGCATTAAATGCTGTTAACAAAAACAATAGGTACAATATTTTTTTCATATGTTGTCTCCAGATTACCAAGTAACGGCATTTTTATCTGCCAGTTTTTTTATTTTTTCTTCGCCTTCCCATAAAGTCAGACCGTTCCTTAAATCTGTAATGGACATGGAGAAACGATATTCGATGCGTTTTTTGCCGGAAACAATAAACTCTCTTTGTGTGATTTTTCCTGACAGGCTTAACTCAGGAGCTGCCAATGAGCCGGACTTGCGAACATTGGACTGGTTAAATTCTTTGGACTGTCTTAACTGTCCTGAAGCCATAACCATAGCATCTTCCTGAAAAGCCGTAACCCTAACTTTTCCGCTCTTCATTAAAGCAATGCGAATGGATTTTGACAGTTCATCCACATCAATTCGTTGCATAGTATCATTTTCTATGCGAGAAATGACTAAAATATACGGCTGTCCGTTTGGTTTACTTAACGTTCCTAAATCCAACATATCCTGGATCATGGAATTAGAAGCGCTTTCAAAGTCACGACCTTCTAATGCCGCGGCACGTTCTGTAGAGTCGTTTTCTGTATCAATCAATTGAGTCTCGGCGGCACAACCGTTCAACATCAGGGTTACAGCTAAACCACATAAAATTTTCATATAATTTTTCATCTTAAGTCCTTTTCTGATAATTATTCAATTATACCGTTGCCTATATCGTCTGTGATATAAACCTTATAAGTAACTGCTCTTTTGGAGGGAGCGGCCACATTCCAGAAAAATTCGGCATTTCTGCGCAAATTGACTTTTTTCCATTGAGCCAATTTCGTGGAAATATTTATCCCGTTTACATCAAACCATTCTATTTTGTAATATACAGATTGATTTTTACGGCCGCTTCCGGAAACCTGAACCAACATCTGTCCGTCTCTTTCCCGTATCGTATTAGATGTATTAATGTTCAAAAGTTTCACATCCGGACTAATCGAAAATTTGGTATGATCATATTCCAAAGGAGTGGCACATGACCACAAAAATAGCAAGACGCTGAATATAAATATTTTCCTCATATCAATTTTTTCCTCTATAAATCTAAGACACTGATTACCGGAGTGGCTCCTGTTGCAGGAACTCTGACATAAACTATTGAATTTCCTTTTTGAGGAACTTCAACTTTGTAATCTTGACCTCCGATATTTAATGTCAGCTTTGTTCCTTTCTTGGCAATTTTAGCCAACTGAACATTTTTGGGTAAACTATACCAGCTTCTCGTATCTGCACCGGCCGTCATAACTGAATATGCAGACATCGCAATACCGCCTAAATCTCCAAATTCATTTTGGGCAACAGCTTGAGCAACCGTTTGTAAAGTTAATTTTGTTACGGCTTTGGTAACAATAATCGGTAATTTCTTTTTAAATTCAGCCATAAAAATATTGTCAACATCGGCTAATAGTTCCGTTGTAACTTTTTTATTTCCGTTAGAAACAGAAATATTTTTATACGCAATCTCTCTTTCTTTAGGGTAAGGCAATGCCAAAGAAGCAGTCTTAACATTGTTTGTTGCAATAAAAATCGGCAAATCTAAACGAAATTCCTCAAAGTTTGCTACCAAACCGTTTTCAAACACAACCCAAGCTGTCGGTGCTAAATTTTTCTGAGTGCCTGAAGCTAATTTATTAGCTAAACTTAAATCTTGTTTTACAAATTTATTATGACGAACCATACCTGAAACACGTTTCAAATAATTTGATGCCGTTTCATAATCGCTGTTGGAATGTCCATTAGTCATCAAATATAAACCGCTCATATAGGTTACATATGGATTGACGAAGTTCGCATAACCGTTAAAACGTTCAAATTCTTTATAATTTGCCATAATATCAGAAATGTTTTTCTGATTTGCCTCTTGCGCCTCTTTCTGCATTTGTGCGACATCTTTAGCGTTTTCTTCATTCTGCTTTTGTATTTCTTTGCTGAATGTTTCTACCGCTTTTTGCTGAACATTATATGCTCTGTTAACCTGGATCTTTGCTTCATCTTTATTGTTTTGAGCCAAAGCATTAAGGAGGGTATATGAGTGAAGATAAATTCCATCCATGATCATAGGGTTATAATCTACAATACTTGCATTTGCCACCACCTCAACGGCGCCTCTTGCGAGTCCCATAGATTCTAAATCCTCTTGAATCTCTTTTGCGGTTTCTTCAAAAATTTTATTTGATAAATCAGTCTTTTGGGCTAAAAATAGAGCCGTTCCGCCATTAAGCTTTTCATCAATATTAAATTTATCAGGTTTTATATCTTCAGCAGACATTTGGCAAACGTCGCTTTTATCTAAAGCCCTGTCAGCAGCTTTGCAATAATCAGCCAGTTTATATGCCTCCGTATAATCTGCAAATTTCATTTTATGTGTCGTGCCACATCCTGCTACCGTTATTGGCAACATAACAGCAAGTATGGCTTTAAAAGAAATTTTATTCATAGCCCCTCCCGGATATTATTTTAACAGACCTTTAATTACGGTAGCTGCAAGCTGAACTGTTGAATCGTCATGTTTAATAGCAGCTTTAGTAGCACAAGATGCTGCAATTTTAACCGCCTGAGCGTCAATATTGTCTTTTGTTAAAGTTCCTGCCGCCAAATTCTGTTCAGCTTCCTGTAACATACAAACTTTTAATTTTGTCTCTTTGGGATCAAGAGAGGCCGTAGAAGGAAGAGAGAAAGCCATTGCGGAATTCGCTAATAACATTACCGAAAACAAAGACGCTGTAAAGATTTTCATAATTTAGTCCTTTCTAAAAAATATATAAATTGCAAGATTTATTGTATTAAAACTAATAATAAAATCAACCGCTTTTTACAAATTTCGCACTTTTTGTTTTTGTAAAATTAAGAAAAAATAAGGGCTTGTTTTTTTGTTCTGGAACGCAGTTTTTACAACTAGCTACAAATGGTGGCGCTTTTCTAAAAAGTTCGATTGTTTCGAAAAAATGAGATATTTAATTGGTATTGAATACAAAACTGAAAGAAAAATCTTTGTTTTTCAATGGTGGAACATTCAACACTTAGCTTTGGGATAAAGCCTGATAACTTTATCCCAAAATACTCTCTTGAAAATCTCAAAACTGACAGGATAAGCCCTAATTTAAAAACAAAAAATCCGCAATTAAGGAAGTTTTCTTTCAAGCAAATTGATATATTTACCTTTATTTTCTAAGCCATAGTGCAGACCTTTCCAATTATTGGTTATGTCTTTAGCGCTATCTTTGAAAATATTGCCAACCCTGCCATAACGCTTTCAGATATTAGAGCTTGGAATTTTTTTTGCTAAATCTATAACTTCTTTGCCAAAACCAACAGTTCATCCAACGGTCGTTTCTAGCTTTCCGCCTTTTCCAGCTAGACAACTCATATACTGATGTTTATTTTCATCTGTCACATTATTATCAATAAGTTTATCTAAACCAATCTGAATTGTTGGTAATCTGATTTTATTATATAAATTTCAGCAATGTTATATTATCATAAAAGTATAATATAGTTCTTTATGAAAGATGATTTATAATGGTTTTAGAAAATAAATTAAATATCACAAACCAAATCGAGCTTAATAAAGTTGAAGAAAGACTCAGTAAAAAAAAGGCTATAAAGCTTTTTGACAGCGGTAAAATAAATACTCTTAAAGTTGGTACGTTTGCGGGTTTGAAGCAGATTCACAAATTTTTATTTGAGGATATTTATGATTTTGCCGGAAAAATGCGTGATGTCAACATATCCAAAGGTAATTTCAGATTTGCGCCGGTAATGTATTTGGAACAAGCTTTAAAGCATATTGATAAAATGCCTCAATCAACATTTGATGAAATTGTTGAAAAATATGTTGAAATGAATATTGCTCATCCTTTCCGAGAAGGAAACGGACGCTCAACAAGAATTTGGCTGGATTTAATATTCAAAAAAGAGCTACAGCGGGTCGTTGATTGGAATAAAATTGATAAAGCAGACTACCTGTCAGCAATGGAAAGAAGCCCGGTTAAAGATATTGAAATAAAACATCTCTTAAAAAATGCCCTTACCGATAAAATTAACGAGCGGGAAGTCTTTATGAAAGGCATTGATGTAAGTTATTATTACGAGGGCTACGATGAATACGATATTCACAAGCTATTGTAAGTTCCATACAATTATTGGACTGAAAATTATGAGGATTTTAAGGAATTAACAAGTAAAATGTAACATTTTTTACTTTAAGATTGCATACTATATACGCCTTACCCATCAAATAAGGATACCATCTATGATAAAAAACTATATTAGATCAAGCTTGGCATTTCTATTATTTTTTTTTATTCCCCACAATGGCATTTGCTAATGGAGGATTACCCATATGGATAAATACAATCCAATCTGTAGCAGCTACTTCAGGAATTAGAGGATTGGGGGGGCTTCTATCAAGCTCCGTAATTACACTCATTTGTTTAATGCTAATTATATTTTGTGAAACTTTATTTTTGAAAAAAAGATATTTTAAAACAACAAGTACTGCAAAAATAATTGAAGCGGTTTCTGTTTCAAACATTGTTTCAACTGTTCTAGGTGGCGTATTTTTGTTGGAAGCTTTCTATATTGCTGAAGATTCACATTCATTAGGATACTTACTGCTTGGACCTTTATATGGAATATTAGCCGATCTTCCTCATAATTCTATTGCTGCTACATCGGGTTTTGTTTTTATCCTTGTTTTTTATAATGTTTTCTTTTGTTTTTTCTCATATTTTATCGAGCGATTTATAACAAAAAAGTATTTACAAAGTGCATATAGTAACGAAGTCATTTCCAAAGGAATATTACGCGCTAATATTTTAAGTTACGCTATGTCTTTCTTCCTGATGTTGCCAATTTATATCATGTTGCACGGAATATTAAGAATATAATTAACTATAATAAATTGCGATTTTCGAAATGTTCAAAATCGGACTAAACAAATACTTGTTTAAAAAGAAAAAATCCGCAACGAATGCGGAATTATTAAAAATGGTGCCGCTGGCAAGAATGTAAATTCCCATTGCTTAAAAGCAACGGGTCCCTTTCGCGTCGTAAGGTTCAAACTTCGTGTTTCACTAAGCTATTCGCTAAGTTCAACACTCGTTTTCACCGACTATCCGCTCCGGACGTTGCTTCGCAAGTCTGTCCTCGCCCGATAACCATTAAAAAAGCCCTCCATAAAGGAAGGCTTTTTTAATGGTGCGCGATAGTTTGCGAGTATCGGACTAATTTTTATGAAGAATATAAGCAGTTGGGATATAAGTTGGAGTTACTTTTAGACCAAATTGAAGATACAAATGCTGATAATATGCAACTTCTTTCGGCTTAATCATCAAAAATCCGATTATATGACGTTGATGTCACTTAATGAAAAAAATATTGAAACTACGGTTTTACTTTTTCTTAAAACAGCATAAAGTAAGATAAAAGTAAGGAGTTTTGCCAATGAGTGACATAAAATCAGATTTTCGGGAATGGCTACAGGAACGTTTTAGCAAATCCACCGCATACAGCTATTATGGCTTGGTGCAAAAAATATTTGATAAAAATTTTGGTGATAATAAAGATTGGCAACAATATTCTCAATACATTATGCCTTTGTTGGTGCGATATTTTGAATTTGCAAATCGGGAATACTACCTTGACCGCGTAACAATTTGGTATGCGTTGGATTATTTCAAAAAGATTGATGACTATATACAATCCGGACACTTAAAAAGTACAAAACCTGATGTTGACATATATATTTTTGATGGTGATAAAAACTATTTTATCTGCTCAACCGGTATAACTGAATTATATGACAATGTTGCATTTATCCAGCGTTACCTTTTCGAAAGCACTGATAATTTACCATATAATTCGGAAAACGTTTCAGCAGATGCCGCTAAACTTGTTATTTTACTGTTAAATATAAAGGGAACAACCAAACTTGATGACCTGAAGAATGCAGCAATTCGCATTGTTTATAATAATGAAAATAATAGTGCCGAAAAAACAGCTTTAAGCCGGTATAGCGATTTTTTGTATGCTTTGACAACAAATCCGGCATTTGATTATAAAGCAAATCCATTCGTTTATATGGCTACAAATGAAAACCCTAACAATATGATTGGTGGAAATTATTATATTACTCAACCTATATCAGGCAAACAACCTTTACAAATTAAAATAAAGGACACCAATAGAGTTTATTATCATGATGACAATGATATTCCTGATTTTATTTTAATAGAAAGTGATATGGTTGATATTTTACATATAGACAGAAAATCGGTTGTTAAACATTTTGTTGGCAATAATACAATCAAAAACATGAAACCCGGTGCCGAAAAAAATGAAAAAATATATGGAATTGCTAAAGAAAAAACGGTATTGCGGGATTACTTTAGCATATATTCTACAAATAAATTTTTGGAAGAACACCATCATTCCGTTTATAAAAAAAATTATCCGGTTAATTACAACCGAGAGGGCTATGATTACTGGATTTTACAAAGCGAAGCAATAAGAGAACTAGCAATTAGTCGTAATGCTTTTCACAACTTAGTAACAAAAAATAATTGTTCATATTTAGATTATATAAAAGAATATAAAGAAGGTAAAAAAAATAAGGATTATAAAAGATATTACTCTGAAGATATAAAATATTTAAAAACAAGCCATCTTATTGTGTCAGCACGAAGAAGAAAAAATGTATATTTGCGTAAAAACAATAAGATAAAAATAAACTAAGCAACTTCCCGAATGTAAATTCTAAAAAGAAAATTTCTCCTGTAAGGTAAAGTTAGCTTCGGCAGTAAAGCTGAAGCTAAAGAAATAACTTAAACTTTTAGGAGAAAATTAATGACATATTTAAATAATATATTAAATACTATTTCTAACGATGATTTGGCAAGTGGCGGTAGCGCTTTGAGCAAAGTCTTAGAAAGAAGAAACAACTTTATAAATCATGGTAATACAGCCTTGAAAGAAGAAGTTGAAGATACACAACCGGAGACAGTTACAGATGTTGTAGTTGACATGCCGGAATGTATAAAAAACTGGTCTTTGGAGGAGATTTGGGAAAAAGGCAAACTCTCAGAAGAAGACTTGAATAAGTTGGTCGCCAGTCATGCAAACGATAATTTTGACAATTTTCCGACCGACCCGAACGAAATGGCCAAGTTCTGGGGATATGTTGAAAAATCGGTAAAGGAAGAGATGTTCATTTTGAAAACCTATCCTTTGGACGACGAAGAGTATGATAAGCGTTATAATCGCATTCAATTAAACCGCGCCCACCAGTTGTTGGCCGAATTTATAATTGGTCAAGATTTATTGAGCATTGACAGACAATACGGGGTTAAAAAAGGCTCCAAGCGTCGTACTGAAGATGGCAAGGTTACTAAGGCCGATGTCATTAAACAACGCTATCCTCGGTTAGGAGCTCGTCAAATTCGGGATTTTCAACATTTGGAGTTGAAATGTATTTGGGCAGCAATCAAATACGCTTTTGAAACCGGAGTGGAATTAACTCGTTCTTTAGCCTTATCCGATAAGATTAAAAGGTTTGTTAACAATAAACCGAAACCATTGCCATCAAACTTGAAACGTTGGAAAGCAAAAGAAGAAGACTTTGAAACCGAATTCAAGAAGTTGGAATTAACCGAAGAAATGGGCGTTACTTCATTGTTTGCCAACATTGGGGTAGGAACAAGCTTATTGGAAAAATATACAAAACTTCGGGTTACAGTTGCAAATGAATGGGTTGACAGGCGCGCCAAGGCACACAAACGCTTATATCCGTCTTGTGAAGTTATTCAAGGCAGTATTTCCGACAAAGACGTTTTTGATAAAGTAGTAGCAGCTCATAAAGCGCACAACAATAAAATCGTATTTTTCAGCTGTCCTTGCCAAGATAGCAGCAATTTCAATACTGCTGCAAGTAAGGGTAAAGGCGAAAGAGCAGCCTTATTTAAATCCGCTTTAGATAACATAGAAGCGACTAATCCCGACTATGTTTTGTCCGAGAATGTAGCGCACTGGTTGGAAGATAGACCGGAATTTGCAAAGGATATTCTCGGCGACAAAACCATAGGTGAATATGTTGTTAGTGAATTGGACCGTTTCGGTTATAACGTTTTAGTTGCCATTTTATCGGCTGCCGACTACGAAACCGGAGAAGATAGGCCGAGAGCTATTATTTTGGCCTGCAAGAAGGAATTAGGTTTTTGGAAATTTCCGAAGAAGCACAAGTTCCGTCCGACTATATATGAAGTTATCGGCTCTATGAAGTCGCTTGAAGCCGGTGAGGTTGATACTGATAACAAATGGCATTATGCTTTGCCGTTAACTGCCCATGAAATTGAGTTCTTAAAGCACACTCCGACAGGCTGGTCGGCATGGGACAACTCTAAGGCTTATCAACCGAAAAACAAAGACGCTTCACCGGCAGGAGCTCAGTTTTCAGCCAGCTATAAGAGATTGGACCCAGCCTATCCTTGCAAAGTGATTGAAAGCGGCAGCGGTGGTATCGGCGATGTTTACGGGGTGCATTTTGGTCGTCCGTTAAGCGATGGAACTTATTCTGATAGCCGCGTTCTCTCCATTGCCGAGATTTTGAAGCTTATCGGCTTAGAAGATGACTTTTTAGAGCCGTTGATTGCAAAGGGCACTTCGGAAGAAGATTTTGACGGTTTAACCTTTGAAAATGGTATGCTTATCGGTCCTGATGAAAGATTTATTCGCGAGGTATTAGGCGAGCACGTGTGTCCGAAATTCTTGCTCAATTTGGTTAGCACAATGCCGTTACCGGCAAACGACAACAAGACTCCGGGAGAAACGAAAGCAACATCAGAAACTGCTGATATGGTTGAAAGCGACAAGGCAGAATAAGTTGTAAACCTTGTAAATTTGAAAGAGAGGTGGCTTCGGCTGCCTCTTTTTTGTTGCCTTATTTGTTTATTTTTACTTCTATCTGTTCGGCAACAGTTAAACCATCTTTATTTTTCTCTGCCATCAAAAACAGCCCTTTACCACCTGATTTAGCTTGCCACAAGTCACCTATCTGTTTTTTCTCCCTTGTGTCTGTGCTATCAATTAAATGAGCACCTTTGTATTCAACGATAAGAATTCGTCCATCATTAAGCATGGCTACAAAATCGGGATAGAATTTATCCGTTGAGGTCGGAAGCCAAAATGAATTCGGGTGTTTAGCAACATTTCGTATCCAATATTTTACATTTTTATTCGTATCAATAGCTTTGGCACATTGAAACTCTTCGCCATCAACACCACCATCAAAATTGGGAACATTATTTGCACCAAGATAATGTTTGGCAAATTTGTATCTTCCCCTGTATAGCAGCTCATTAGCATACATATTGTCAAAAAATTCAAAACCATTATCAAAATTCAGTTCTACTCTGGACTGTGGAGCAAAGAAAGAAATTTGATGAGCTTGTTTCCTAGCCTTAGCATAGGCATCTTTAATCTTATTTGATAACTTAGTCGCAAGAGCATATTTTGCAAGCATTAGCTCGGCTATTTTGATTCCTCTGTGCTCTGTTAAATATGAAACAACGTTAGTCAGCCATTTTAGCATAGTTGCTTGCGAAAAGCACGAATCTCTTAACTGTTTATCTAACCATCGCACTAAATTTTCTGGTGTCCAGTTATCAATACTCATAAAAGGCATAGACAATTGTTCTTCACCCGCAGGAGAATATCTTAAAGCATGGTCATCAATATCAATCGTAAAACTATTGCCTTGTCTGGCGATTTTAAATTCGTTTTCGTTTAACTGATATGGTGCATACTCATTTAAATCCCAATCAAAATATTCAAAAACAATTTCAGGATCTGCCAATTCAAGTTCGCCCTGTAATTCCACAAACATTTGCGGCACTTTAAATTTTTCGCCATTTTTTGCCGGTGTTGGCTCTTCCTGTCTGTTTTTATAATTTTCGAATTTTGTCTCCAGCTCAAATTGCTCATTTTCGTTAAGCATCGGCTTAATTTTCTCAATATCGTCTGAGGTTGTCTCATTGCTGAAAACAAGACTATGCGAACCGTTACTTTCCTTTTGTAAAGTTATTGTTTTGGGCAACTCTTGTGTCTTGATAATAGTTTCTGAAGTAAGAATAATTTTATTAGGTTGCGGATTACTGCTGAATAAGTCATTTGCCGGAGTTCTTTCTATAACATTTTGGGCTTCTTCGTCAGAGAATCCTTTATTTTCAAGTTTTTTAACAATACAATCCGTTGCCACGCCGAACTTTGGCGATAAAACATAAGCATAGGCTCGGTTTAAGGCACTTATTTTGCGGTTTTTCGCATACGGCATACGCATAACCCGTCCAAGCAGCTGTTCAACAGCAGTATCACTTTGAACATTTGCCAAAGAGCATAAAACATACGCAAACGAACAGTCCCAGCCTTCTTTTAAGGCTTGAACAGTAATGATATAACGGATAGGACAACTACAGTCGAAAACATTAACACCATCCAGTTCTTTTTGTTCTCCGGTTGCTATGGCAATTTCATTTTCCGGAATATTTTGGACATTGATTAAATTTTCTTTCAGTCTTTCGACTGTTACTTCACCTTTTATGTCTTGCGCTTGAAACAGCAAAATTGGACGAACATACTCTTTTTCATATTGAGCGGCTTTTTCCAGTTCGGCACGCTTGGCAATTGCTTCCGTTACAGCCAACTCCCAATTATTATGCTCTGTTAATGCAATCGGAAGTTTTATCATCTCTTCTTCTTTTAGTTCCGTTGCATACACATTATACAGAGTATTATTTTGCAATCTCGGAGTAGCTGTTAATTCAATAATCGCAGACGGATTGATACGCCCTTGCATCTCAGCACTTAGATTAGTCACCGCATTATGAGCTTCATCAACAATCATAATCGGTCTATGAGCAAATAATAAATTGGCAAACGAATATTTGAGATGACCGTTTTCATCTTTTTCCATCCCCTCTTGTGCAGAGATATGAGTAAAATGCGGCTCTAAATTTTCATTATGTTTGTAAACATTATATTTTGCGGTATCTTTTTTGCTGAAAGACTGAATAGTTGAAACAATAACACATAAATTTTGCTCTATATCTGAAGGACGAATATTAAATTTTTCATCAATATCAAACACTTTAACATGACCGCCAAACTGTTCATCCAAAGCTTCCCGATATGGATGACGGGGATTTTTAAGAGCTTCTGCCGTTTGTTGCCTGATAGTATCAGAAGGCGTAAACCACAAAACAACAGGAAATTCCCGCTCAAGCCATACTTCGCTTGTAATTTTAATAGCATGAGCCGCGATAATTGTTTTACCACCGCCCGTCGGGACTTTCAAACAAACGCGCGGCGTATTCGGAATTGTTGACCATACAACATAATCACTTTTAAGCTTTCCTAAACGATGGCTTATTTCGGGGTTAGATACAATATTCTCATAAGCCTGCTTATGCCCGCATATACGTGCTTGTTCAAAGAATTTGTGTAAAACATTCAGCGTATTATTTTGATAGTTCTTCAGTTGCATATTATAGAACCTTTGCTATATCTAACAATTTTTGAATAGTCTTATTTAGTTGTTCATATGGTGTCAAACTGGATATACTTATTAAGAATGTCAAATAGTCAACAAGAATATTCGTATTCTTATTTTTACAAATTATCTCCAATATCGATATGGTGTAATCAGACCAGGCTTTTAATAATTCCTTGTCAACATCCTTTTTTAATAAAGAAATTCCTTTCTCAACAACTTGAATTAATATTTGAAAGTCTGAATTATACATGAAAATTCCCCCTCTTTCCTTGCAGATTTGGTTTCTTTTTCTCCAGTAGTTTCTTCAGCTCTTCATTATAGTTATTTATACTCTTTTTCTCTGCTGTACTTAAATCTCTTGTTTCTGTTTGTTGTTCTTTTTTATCTAATTGTTTTCCTTTTTGAAAGAAATCAAAATTTGCCTTTACTCCACAAATGTCTAATTCTTTTACAAAAGGTAAGATAATAAATAATAAAAACATAACAAATATTAATGAATAACCACTGAAAGGTTTAAAGATCATTACCTTTTGCCAAAAGATAATTGTTAAAATTAGGAAAATAACAAACCAAAACAAATAGTAACATAATATCAAATTATTCATCTTTGTCTCTTTAGAACAATAGATAGAAGCATGTAACTTTGCTCCTATCCATCCTAATATAAAAACGGAAGAGGCAAAAAATATTGTTAATGTCTTACAATCCCATAACATAGATAAATAATTCAAAAAACATTCCATTTATTCCTTCTCCTTTTATATAGGCTTTACTAAATCGCCAATTTGTGCATTATCGAAAGGAGCATCTTCTTCGGTTGACATTGTCCCTCCAAACATTATTCCTCTACTAGTTCTAATAATTTTTTTACTTGTAGATTCAATTGTTGCCATTTTTGCTTGCAAATGTATCACTTTTCCTTTGCCTTTTACAATTTCCAATCTACCAAGTGATTCATTTGTATCTGGATCAAAAAGCTCTTCATCTTCCTTATATACAAGAAAAACTTGTCCTACTTTAATTCCATCATTTGCACCTTTGTTTATGACAATTTTATATTCATCAAGGAGTTTAACAACTTTGATTGATATGTTTTCTTCTTCACTCATTTCATTCTCCTTTATTAAAATGTTCCACTAATGTCATTATCTTTTCATATGGGCACGTTGGCTTAAGTATAATATTTTTTCTATTTTTTGACATAAACTCAAAATCATAACCATCATTAAATTCTGAAACAATTATCTGTAACATACCATTATCTGATTTTACTGTTTCAACCTTACCATAACCTATCATTTTTTCATAATCATCTAAATAAAAAATAGAAACAAAACACCCTGTAGAAAATAAATCAGATGAGCTAAATAAACATATGTCATCTTTAATAGCCTTTAATTTTGGCAGTTCTCTACCTAAGTCTTGCTTACTCCAATACTTTATCTGCTGAGGAAAAGTGACTATCATATATAAACCTAAAGGAACTATAGTATAAACAAAAACTTCAGCCGATATAGTATCTTCTGGAGAAAGTTTCCAAAACAAGATACCTGTTACTATAACACTAATTAATGCAACAATATATTGAGATAAAAATCTTAAGATTTTTTCCGCCATCATCTACCTCGCTTTGATGTCATAAGGAGTTTGTTTGAATTCTATATTGAGGCTTTTGAGGCGGGATTGGGAAATACGGGAACTTTCACCATAAATCACCAGTTTTTCGTATGGTTGGTGCTTTATATCGTCAAAAATCACGTTTAAGGTCTTGTTTGTTAAGACATTACCGCCATCAACTCGTTTATCTCTCAAAATACCATTATAAAGCAATGCGTATGAAACATTGTCGCAAGTTCCAAGATACGTTGATTTCTGTGCAGGTTTGTTAAATGGTGTTTTTGTTTCGGTAAACCATATATGAGCAGATAAGTTTTCAAAACTAATATTTTCGTTAATACAACCATCTGCATCAAAAACTTGTTCACCTAGTTTATAAAACCAAAAACCACCGCCACCTTGCCAATTAACAGATTTTGAAATGCCACCTTGTTCACCATCAATAACAGCTTTCAAACGAGGCACACAATGTGTTATAGCGTGATTTCCCATTTCTATACCAATATAACGACGCCTCATTTTATGAGCCACTGCTGCTGTAGTTCCAGAGCCTAAAAAAGAATCAAGCACAATGTCATTTGGATTAGTAAAATAATTTAAAAGAAGTTCAATTAATATTTCAGGTTTCTTACCACCTTTAAAATCAGCATTTCCTTCTAAACGACAATTACCAAAATTACCTGCAAAATCATAGAAGTTAGTAACAGGTAATGATTTATAGCTTGTCCCTTGTTTTAATTCTTCTTTTCTATCTGTAGGTATACCAGAATAAAATTTACCTTTATTCGCAGTTACTTTTTTAGGACCACTAATGTATCTATATCCTAATCCATCTTCACCAATACCATAAACTTTGTATAAACACCCCAATCCATCTTCATTTTTTCTTGAAGCTAAGTATAATTCAAAAAACTCTCCAGCACTAGCTCTTACTCTTGTTAAAGAACCAGTCGCCCAAGTTTCTTTTAAACCATCAATAGAAGGCTCTATTTCTTTGATTGTATATTCATCTTCTTTAAATATTTCGACTTTTTTATTACCAAGTTCAATTTGTCGTCCAGATTTCAGCTCAACTATTTTATATTTAAATTTATCAATACTATATTCTTGAATCGGACGATTAACTTTTGCTTTAACTTTTGACTTAGCATATATATGGCATTGTTCAATAACTTTTTGATAATCGCTATCCTCTGCCAATGTTTTATTTGGATAACGGACTTGTATATAAAAAGTAGTTAAATAATTTTCTCTTCCAAAAACTTCATCTAGTAACACTTTAAGATATTGCCCTTCAGCATCATCTATCTGGCAACAAAAGAAACCATCTTCTCTCAAAAAATCTTTCAATATATCTATTCTTGGTTGGATAAATGACAACCACGTAGAATGTTCCAAGTTATCGTCATAATGGTCAAAAGCTTTACCTGTATTATATGGTGGGTCAATGTATATGCATTTAACTTGACCCGCATAAAACGGTAATAATGCCTTTAACGCTTCAAGATTGTCGCCTTGAATTATCATATTTTCTTTGGTTTTATCACCATACCCTAGTTCTGGCACTTCTTCCAATAGCCGATACGGTGTTTTATTTGCCGTTTTAAGAGCTTCATCACGCCCCAACCAGTTCAAAATAGGCATTATTGTTCCTTAATACTGTTAATTTGTCTTTTTTAATTTTGTTTATTGTATAAAGTTCATTTTCTAAAAGCAAGTTTTTCAACGATTTTTTGACAAGAAAAAACTCTTATCTATTCATTTTGAGGCATTTCCATTAAGTGACATTGATGTCATTAAATCAAAAACTAAGCATTTTCCGTCCATAACTTAGCAATCCCGTCCAAATCGTAGCAAAATGTCGTTGGCAACTAGTGTTTTAGGGGCTCCCGAATAAGAAAATACACCGCATAATATAAATAGTTAATGAGTAAACAACTATTTATGAAAGGAAAAAGTTATGTGGTATGTAAAACTCAATGACACAATTCTCCCAACTCCATATCAATATTTCAGCGATTGTCTGGCCGAGTGCCAAAGATTGAAACAGACAATGATTGCGGTTTGTACTGAGCCGGTTTTTATTAACTAATTTAAGGATAAGGAGATTGTGTTATGTTAAAGAATTTTGAAAACTGGTTGTTGGAAAATAAATACTCTGCTTTGACTGCTGCGGATTATATGGGACGGGTTGAAAGATTATGCCGGAAAGAAGGTTATACACTTGCTCATCTGGTTGAAAATATCTCTTCTATCCTGCCTCAATATGAAATAACCGGCGAAAAATCAAGCTATGGTAAAAGAAGTCATACATCAGTCAGACAGGCCTTAAGAAAATTTCAGATGTTTATCCAAATGTCAAATTCAGTAGAAAATATATAAACTGTTCCATAGATAAAGTTTATAATTTAGCCCGGTTTGATTGATTTCAGGTCGGGCTTATGTTTTACTTATTTTATCCAATTCGCTTGTTTCTGGGCTGTTTATGGAGCAATGGGATATATTTTAACAAGATATTTATGTAAATTCAAAAGATTAACCTAATTAAAATTGTAAATGAGGTCGATTGAATGAACTTCTGCTAAAATTTGCAAAGGTTGAACATAATAATACCTATTTACAATGTGTTATAACTATCAAAAGGAATCTGATGTTATTGTAATGTCGCGATTCTCTGGGATTGTAAAACAGTTTTTTAATTATTTTGATTATGTGACGTTGATGTCATTAATTCATAAAACTAACTTCTCGGCAAACAAGAAAAGAAGTTGTAACCTCTCGGTAAATTGGAAAAGAAGTTAACTTATGACATAGCAGTGTTACAAGTTAAAAAATAAATTGTCGTTGATGTCAAAAACTTTTATAAACCAAACAGACATTCTGAAAATATAATCCGGTCGCTGTCAAATTTACCATTCCAATAAATTTTAATCTCTTTAGAGCAATATGAATCAACGGTAAGCATATTTTCATCAATTTTATCAAGTTTCAGACAATAAAAAGGCAGGTTTTCTCGTATAGTTGCAGCAAGAACAGCATTTTGTAATTTCTGTTCTGTAAATTTTCCTTGATTAAACAAAATATGGAAATGCCAGTCATCAGAAGTCCCATTTTCAGCAAAAGCAATAAACCGAAGATGATGCCTGTTCCAATTATTCATCAAACTTTTCTCAAATGCCTTCATTATGTCTTTCAAATGCCGTATAGATGTTGTTGAATCAGCGGACTTCTTATTTTCCGGTAACTGTAATGTCAAAAAATGCGTTGGCTGATACTCTCTACCTATCCATTCATTTAATATTTTTTTAGTATCATCGGCACTTAATGAATTTTTACAACCAAACAATGATTTTACAAAGGAGTCTGTTTTTTGGCCGCAGGACTCAGTTGTTTCATTCGGTATAGGTTTAATTACTTTAGTATCAATCTGTTTACTACGGGCTGATTTTTGATTCTTTATGTGAGTGTTTTGATTAAGATTTGCAGGATTAGAACATTTACGGATAGAGGTTGCTGCATATACGATTCCTGACATATAGTTTATAAAATTCACACCAGCTTTACCCGCACTACCAAAAGTAAAAATATTTTCATTACCAGTATAAGAAGAAGGAAAAGGATACTTATTATATATAGGAGAAATAAAGAAAGAAGAAGTAAGTAACCTGTCAATATAAGAAGAAAGAATACATAAGGAAGAAACATCATTACAATCACCAACAAATATATCCAATCCTGTCGCCAAACCCAATGACGCACTGCCTGTTATTACTCTCTTTGGTTGGTTTGTCTTTGTTTTTATCTGGTTATGCGTCATCTTATTACTTGGCGACATAGACTTTATTCCTACGGTTGTCATTGGTGATACATGGAGACGATAGTCATAGTGTATCTGGTTTGACATCTGCTTTCTTAAGGATTGGATTATAGGATTATTTTTCATTTTATACATTCTTATAGTATCTTTATTTATGTATTTTCTTATGTTATTTATTCTTAAGTATTTAATTTTATTGATATTTATTATTTTTAATTTTATTTATTTTAAGTATAATAATAACAAAGGCCGCACTTATTGCTTCCTCGTATCCCTGACTGCCAAAAACAGATGACAAGATTATGATGGATCGTTGTCAAACAGGTTTAATGATACAATGTTATAGAATTGCGTTTTCGGTTGGCCTTGATGAAAAATTTTCTAAATAGTATATTTTTTTGCGTACTTTTGAGATTTTTCGACATATATATATAAAGAAAAAGCCAACCTTTAAAACTCGGATGTCAAAGGTTAGCCACGCATATAGACAAGGGGCATATACACACGCACTTTATTGTCAATTCCGTAAATTATGAGAACGGTCATAAGCTCCAATGGATGTAGGACGGATTTTGCGGACATTCAAAATAAAAAAGAATGTGGAGGTAACAGACAATGGCAAAATCATTATTTGAGGAACTGGGCGGCAAATACGAAAGGCAAGGGGATTATTTGATACCGTGCTTAACTGTACCCGCCGAAGAAGAACAGGCAATAGGCATCTGGGGGCAACGGCATTTAGATTATCTAAAACAGTACCGTAAAGTTACATACACCAATCTTCTTACAAGCGGCAGGCTAAACGCCTACCTTGCCGACATCAACAGACAGGCACAGGAACGCTTTGAAAGGCTCATAGAGGGTATGAAACAGGCACAGGGCATAACGGAACAGCTAAAGGCAGAAAACGCCTTAGAATGGACAGGATGCCTCAATAACATAAGGGCTTGTGCGAGGGAGATTGTGGAAAAGGAAATTATTTTTGCAT
>OJNI01000241.1_pt1 | contig 39184 bp, 39 predicted proteins | sample 1597441 | NCBI WGS metagenome assembly OJNI01 (sample SAMEA2452131, study PRJEB22498) | human gut metagenome | reverse complement strand
TTTATTTTTGCATCTTTTATATTATATCATTTCTTTTTCCTTTTGTCAAGAAAATAATTAAATGTATATAAGATATTAATTTTTACCATTAAAAGGAAAATATGCTTTTTTAACTCATTAATAGCATTGTATATTATATCAATTATATTTATAAATGTCTACTAATATACTCTTTTATTTTCGTTTCATATAAAAAGTTGAATCGAAACAAGTGATTCAACTTTTTCTTTTAGATTATTTTAAAATTCTTACAGCCATATTTTCAATATCTTTTAATTTTTTTGTTTGAAAATACTCTTTGCCATAATTCATCTCGCTAATAATTCTTCGATACTTAGAAATATTTTCAAAACGAATAAGACGTCTTGCAAATCTAAATTTATTATCTTTACACAAATCCCTTGTATAATATGGTACATCTACAATTTCTTCTTTTTTATTATATTCATCACTATTCATATTATACCTTATACCTCTTTTTATTCTAAAAATTTTCTGGTTTGTTATATACAAACAAATCACTTACTGGTTTATCATCAATAATATTTAGAATGCCACGTCCAAGCAGTTGAGCTACCGACAATACAACAAGATTTTTTATTGCTTTTTTTTCTTTTGTTAATTCTGTAGTATTGGTTACAACTAATTGTTCAAGTGGTGCACTATTTAATCTTTCAATAGCAGCACCAGAGAGTAAAGCATGAGTACAACAAGCTCTTACTGTTTTTGCTCCTCTTTCTTTTAAAGTTTTAACAACAATTGAAAGTGTTCCAGCAGTATCAATCATATCATCAATAATGATACAATTTTTATTTTCAATTTCACCAATAACATTCATGACCTCAGCCACATTAGGTCTTGGTCTACGTTTATCAATAATAGCCATTGGGGCATCTAGTACCATTGCTAACTTCCTAGCTCTTGTTGTACCACCATGATCTGGAGCAACGACCACAATATCTTCAATTTTTTCTTTCACAAAATAATCAGCTAAAATTGGAAGTGCCAAAAAATTATCAATAGGAATATTAAAGAAACCTTGAATTTGATCAGCATGTAAATCTAAACACATAAGTCTAGTAGCCCCTGCCGTCTGTAATAAATCTGCCATTAATTTTGCTGAAATAGGCTGGCGCGGTGCTGCTTTTCTATCTTGTCTAGAATATCCATAATATGGCATTATAATATTAATTTGTTCGGCCGATGCCCTTTTTAGTGCATCAATCATGATTAATAGTTCCATATAATTTTCATTGACAGGATAATTTGTAGATTGTACCACAAATACAATATGTCCTCTGACTGTTTCTTCAATATTTACTTGAACCTCACCATCTGAAAAACGATTTACATTACACTTGGATAGTGGTATCCCAACATAATCAGCAATTTCTTTTGCCAAAACTGGATTTGAATTTAATGAAAAAATTTTAATTTTTTTCCCATGAACAATGGCCATTTTAGTTTCCTCTTTCTATTAATCTAAACTATTTTTGACAATATAATATATATCTTGTGGTGTCATTTGATATTCTTTTAGTAAGTCGTTATATTTACCTACCTGCCCAAAACGATCTTTTACACCAATACCATTTATCTTTAATGGATATCTTTGACAAACAAGTTCGGCAACAGCTGAATATAATCCACCTATTAAGTTATGATTTTCACAAGTTACAACATGTTTTGTTTTCTTAATTGATTCAAGTATCGTCTTTTCATCTAATGGTTTAATTACATTTGCACTAATTAATTCAGCACTTATACCATCTTTTTTTAACATTTCAACAGCCTTTTTAGCCTCGGCAACCATTATTCCGGTTGCAATAATTGTCACATCAGTTCCTTCTTCAATAATATCTGCTTTAAATAAATTAAATTTATAGTTTTTATCAAAAACGGGTTGAGCATTCTTTCTTGGCATTCTAATATATACAGGTGTATCTAATTTCATAATTTGTTCTATTGCTTGAGATAATTGAATATCATCAACTGCATCATAAATTGTCATATCAGGAATACTTCTTACTACAGCAATATCTTCAAAACTCATATGGGTTCCACCATTTAATTCTGCCGTAATTCCTGGATCAGTACCAACAATTTTAACATTTTGTTTTGCATAAGCAACCGATATAGCAATTTGATCGCACACTCTTCTTGTGGCAAAAGGAGCAAAAGTAAAAGCAATTGGTTTATAACCATATGCCGAAAGTCCTGCTGCAATTCCAATCATATTGGCTTCCGCAATCCCAACATCAAAACAACGGTCAGGAAATTTTTCATAAAGAGGAGTCGTTCCATTTGGTTTAGCAAGATCAGCATCTAAAATACAAATTTTTTCATCCTCTTGCATCATCTTTGCAAGAGTTTGAGTCATTGCCTGTCTAAATTCCATATTACCTCCTATTTTAATTCTTCCAATGCTTTATTTAATTGTTCTAAAGAAATCGGCATAGAATGATTATTAACTCCAACTTCTTCAATAAATGGTACTCCCTTACCTTTTATGGTATTTAATATAATCATTGATGGCATTCTTTTGTTCTTTTTCGCTTTTATAATTGCAGAATCAATTTCATCAATAACATTTCCATTGATACTTTGAACAAAAAAGCCAAAACTTTCCCATTTTTTTATCGGATCAATTAGTCCATTAATATTTTTAGTATAATTATCTATTTGCATCCCATTATTATCTAAAAAAACAATTAAATTATCAAGATTTTTTTGAGCAGCATACATACTTGCTTCCCATACCTGTCCTTCTTGAGATTCCCCATCTCCAATAATACAATATATATATGCATTATCATTAGCTAACTTTGAGGCAATCGCCATCCCTACTGCACAAGAAATCCCTTGACCTAAAGATCCTGTTGTCATATCAATACCTGGTGTTTTATTCATATCACAATGACTTGGTAAATTGGTCTTAAATTTATTCAAAGTTAAAAGTTCATTATGTGATATATATCCTTTTTGACAAAGGGTAGCATAAACAGCAGGACCTGCATGACCTTTAGAAACAACCAAGCGATCACGACCAACCATTTTTGGATTTTTTGGATCTATATTCATATGCTTATAATATAAAACAGTTAACACATCAACGATTGAAAGGCTACCACCAATATGTCCTTGTCCAATTGACGCAATGCATTCAAAAGTTTTTGCGCGAATTTCTTTTGCAATTTGTTCCATATCAATTCTCCTTAAAATTATCTATATATAGTATAACACAATTATGTTTTTTTTGCACATATAAAGAATAGCATTTTTATATTTGAACAAAATTTTGATTAAAAGTTAATTTAAACAAAAAGAAAAAATGCTATTTCTAGCATTCTTCTTGATATTTCGCAACAACAAAATCTTCAATTAATTTTCTTGTTTCAGCATTAATTGGATGAGCAATATCCTTAAATGTGCCATCACTTACTTGACGACTTGGCATAGCTACAAACAATCCTTCTTTTCCTTCAATAACTCTTAATTCATGAATTGCAAAACAATTATCAATTGTTATTGAAGCAACCGCTTTTAAACGACTATCAGTGTTAATTTTTCTAATTCTAATATCTGTTATTTCCATTATCTTGTCTCCTATTGTTTCTTTTTACAAATATATTGTATCATATGAAAACGTTTTCGTAAAGTAAAACAATAATTTATTTTATTTTTTAGTATTTTTTTAAAATTTTTAGCATAATATATAATACAAGATAATTGAAAAATTATCTTTAAATATAAAAAGGTCGGTAAATTCTTACCGACTTTGTCTTTTATCAAAATACCTTTTCAAAGGCATCAATTTTTCTTTTAAATATTCTATAAACTCTTCGTTTTGTATATCTTTTGTAGTAATCAAAATAACAGTTCTTCTATCTATCATATGTATATATATATAATCATTAGTAACAACTGCTCTTGAAACTTCTTTCCATGCAAAAGGGTAAAATTCTTTACCTTCATTTAAAACTTCATCATGAAATTTGTATAAAATACCATCTTCATTAAGAGTTACCTCAACATCATCTAGATCTTTTAAATCTAGTTTTTTTATTTTGTGTTTTACAAGTATTTTATAAAAAACAAAGGCAAATAAAATACCAACAATTCCCATAATACATAATAAAATATTCATCCAAAGGACACTTAATTCATCAGTAAAAATGCCATAAATGCCAAAAAATAAAATAACAATTCCACCTACAACCATTCCAAGATTTTTGTTAAGACTTGAAAGATATAAATTAAAATGATATAAATCATCTTTAGTGATATGAATTATTTCTTTTATTTCTTTTTTATTTTCATCTTTTTCTTTTATTTCATTAGTTTCCATTATTTTTCTCCTTTATTATTCTTACTTTTCTTATAAAATATTGGGGATACATATTTTTAATTTGTTCAATCATATTTGTTATATCATCTCCAAAAACCATCATTGTAGAACCACTTCCACTCATAACAGTGTGACCTATTTTAGTCAAATTCTTTTTAATTTCTTGTAATTGAGGATAAAGCAAAAAAGCCGTTTCTTCTAAATCATTGCTAAAAGCATTATACCCTTTAGTTGCAATTTGCTTAACTAGAATGTCTTTAGTAAATGGTTTAGAGTAATTTTTGACTTTTTCAAAGACTCTTTTGGTACTTATATATATACGTGGATTTACAATGATAAATTCATCGGGAACTTTAACAAAAACCTCACTAACTTTTTCTCCAATTCCTTCAACAAGCGCAACCTTATTAGTTAAACAATAAGGGATATCTGCACTTTGATCTTTCAAAAGATTAATTAATTGATTGAAATTCTCATCAATATTATATCTTTTTAAAAGATATTTTACAATTGTAGCAATATCACAACTTCCACCTCCCATTCCTGCACCAATGGGAATTTGTTTTGTAATTGTAATGTCAAAACAATCATTAATATTGTAATGATTTTTGATAATATTCATACATCTTAAAACTAAATCATCTTTAATATAATCTTGATTAAATCCTCTAAATTTTACTATATCATTTTTTTTATTATTTTTTTTTATCTCAATTTGATCATATAAATCTATTTTAGCATTCAACATTTGAAGAGTATGATAATTATCATTATTTTTACCTAAAACTTTTAAAATTAAATTAACTTTTGCGTAGGCCTTTAATACCATTGTTTTCTCCTAAATTATAAAAGTACTTTCATCTTACCTTTTGTTTCAATTCCCCCAAAAGCATCTTTTTTATTTTCAATATATTTAAGTACTTGACCGAAATCAACTGTTTGATTAATAGATGTTGTTGCTACTTTAATAGCAATTACCGCAGGATCATATGTGTGAATATTTATTCTTTTTGGTGATGATGAAAAATTAGCACCAGAAGCAATTAAAGCCTCAAAATTGGATCCACATGCACCAACAATGATTGTCATCGAATCCGAATTAAAATGCTTTCTAATCATTCTCACTGCATCCATAAAATGTTTAGTATTACGGTAATTAGAAAGTTCTTTAAAACCTTTACCATTATATAAATCATGACCCGTTATTACAACAATATCAGGCGTAAGCATCAACACTAAATCTTCAATTTTATCTTTTATTTCATTTTCTTTTAAATAGATACCATTGGCAAAAATATTCATCTCTTTATATAAATCCATACAACTATTTAAATATTCTTTATCACCATCAATATGAAGAATAGTTCCATATATCATTTGATGCTTATCACGAGATTTTGATGATATTTTAAATCGATCAATTATTTCGTTTACTTTTTTAATGGCCTTTTCGACAAGATCAGTTGGTGCTAACGTTAATTCACTAATTAGTGAGGTCGTTTGAAAACGATAAGTTAAACCCTTTAAATAAGCAATATTTTTTTCTATAGCCTCTATTTGATAGATTGTATCATCATCTTTAATCAAAACATAATCATTTACTTTAAAATCCACAACATTCACCTATTTATATTATATGTATAAATAGATTAATTTGTCCTTTTATTTTCTTCAAAATGTTCATAAAAAGTATTGGCAATATCAACGATTTGATTAACACTTAATTCTTCTGCTCTAATAGATGAAGATATATGAAAACGACATAATAATTTTTCAATTTCACTTTTATCATAGTCATATGCTTTTTGTACATTATTTATCAACGTCTTACGTCTTTGAAAAAAAATATTACGATTGAATTGTAAAAAATAATTTAAGTTCAAAGCTTTATTGACAATTTCCTTTTTATATACTATTTCAACCACACTACTATCAACATTAGGTTGTGGATAAAATGATGAAGGTTTTATGTCAAATAATATTTTTGGGATAGTAAAATATTGCAACAAAACACTTAAAGCATTATAATCTTTAGTTGATGGTTTGCCACAAATTCTTTGAGCTACTTCTTTTTGCATCATAACTATCATTTTATCGACATAATGAGTCTCTTCTAAAATTTTTAATAAAATAGCCGTTGTTATATAATATGGAAGATTAGAAATAATCATTATTTTTTTTCCTTTTGCAAATTTCAAAAAATCTTCATCTAAATTTCTTTTTAAAAAATCATCTTTAATTATCTCAACATTATTGTAGTTTTCTTTTACTAAGATATTAACCATTTGTTCATCAATTTCATAACACAATACCTTATTAGCACATTGACTTAATTTCTTGGTTAAAAAACCAAGACCTGGACCAATTTCTACAATATAAGAATTTTCTTTAATATTGGATTTCAAAACAATATTATTTAAGATTGATTCATCTAATAAAAAGTTTTGACCATATTTTTTTTTAACAGTAATGTTGTTTTGCAATAGTATTTGTTTTACTTCTTCTTTATTCATATTACACTTTTCCCATTCTTACTAATTTATTATATCATATGAACAATAAAAAGTAATCGTATATGCATATATACGATTACTTATCTAATTTAGTTATCATCATCATCTTCATTTTCTTCTTCTTGATTATCATCTACTAATATTAATCCGGCATTATATTCATCATCAAAATCATCAAAAGCCTTAGCTAGATCATCATCAATCTCATCTTCTTCATTTTCATCATCATCTTCATCATTATCTTGAATTCGATCAATGTTGTCATCAATAAAGATATCATCTTTCAATTCATTTTTCTTAACATCTTCATCATCTTCATAGATATCATCATAATCACCACTTTCTTTGTCTAATACAGCAGTTGGCTGACGATCTTTTAAATCCCAACATTCATCTCCACAATAAACAAAATAGCCAGATTGCATAAAATCTAAAATAAATTGCGGGGAAAGTTCTTTCATAACACTTGCTTTTACCCCTTTAATTTCCATAACTTCTTTTAAAATAGCTGTTATCTTTTGTGGCTTTTTTTTCATATCTAAAAGTTCAATTGCAATCTCCAATAATGATTTTTCTTTATCTTTACTACCCATATCTATCCTCCACTTTAATTTACTCCCCATTGTTAGTATATTATACTATATTTCCAATTTTTTTGCAAATTAAAAAGGTTATTATTTTATATCAGACCATTTTAAAGATAAATTATGTGTCACATTTTGTTCTTTATCAGTTTCCGTTTGATAAACTATTTGTAAACTATTTTCATCAATTTCTAAATATTTTGTATAATTATTCATTGAAAGTTGATAATTAAAATTTGTTGTAAGATATAAAGTAGTATCCATCCCCATTATATATTCCATTTCCATATTAATCTTACCAACACGTTTAATAATAACTCTATCTTTATATATATCAATACTTGTATTTGCCTTAATCTCCGTTTCTTCTATAAAACTGATTTTAATATAATCATCAAATTCTTCATATATACCATCAGTTATAAATGATGTCATACTACCATCACTTACTGATAATTTAAAATCAATTTCAATTTTTTTCATAACTATACCTCTTTACAAAATTAAAAATATTAAAATCATTACAAGACCAGGTATTCTAAGAGTACCAACGATAGCAATAGTATATATATTTACAGGAATATTTAAACTGAAGTAAGCACCAATAATATTGAAAATAAAAATGATTGCAAGTCCAAGAATAATTGATTTTAATAGCCATTTAATAAATTTTAATATTTTCACAGTTAATCACCCATCTCATTTTATGAATAATTACTTTTTTATATGTTTATTTTCTTCCATTTTTCATATAATTTAAAATCTGTTTGGTTATTAGTAAGAGGAGTGATTGATATACTATTATGATAAATAGCATATACATCTGAATTCATATCATTATAAATACTATGGACTAATGGTACTGAGTTAATATAATATAAACCATCATCTTTTTGAACATATGACATTTGAAAAGGAAAAACACCTTGATGAGTAATTTGAATATTATTGGCTAGCCTTGGTATATTAATGTTTAAAACCTCAGCTTGTTTATAAATTTTAGTTTTTCTCATATAACTAATAATATCATCAAAATATTTCATTCCTTCAAGATTATTAACATCGCAAGATATAGCAATACCCAATATATTATAATTTGCTCCCTCACAAGCTGATGCAACGGTTGCGGAATACAAAATATCAGTTCCTAAATTGAATCCATTATTCACACCAGAAAAAATAACATTAGGCCTAAATTTTAGTAAATTAATGGCAATATTAACGCAATCTACTGGTGTTCCCGAAATACTATATGTTAAAACATTCTTAAAAATATCTTCTTCTTTTTTTAGCAATATACCTTCATGAATGGTAATTTTGTGTGACGTTGCACTCATTTGTTTATTTGGTGCCACAACTAAAATATCATTTGTCAAAGTTTTTAATTTTTCTACCAATACTTTTAAACCTAAACTATCTATTCCGTCATCATTAGTCACTAATATTTTTAAATTAGAAAACATTTGGATTATCTTCCTTATATTTCTTTAAAAGAGTATCTAATTCTTTTAATATCATTTTTGTTTCTTTTTGAGAATAAACTATAGCTCCGGCAGCCATTAGATGACCACCACCTCTATAATGGGTTGCTATTTCATTAATAGGTACAAAACGAGAACGAATTCTAACTCTAATTTCTTCTAAAGTATCTTTTTTTATTTTGGATATATCACTAGTTATTTTTACTTGATCGACAAAAACAACCCAAATAAGTGAACCTTTGATACTATCAAGACAATTTACTAAATTAGCAGCATCTTCTTTGGTTACATTAAATTTATTCATAAGTTCTTTTGTAAAATAGATATATGCTACTCCGTTTTTAGTTTTTTTAAAATGTTGATATACATATCCTTGTAGTTTAAGTGTTTGAGCATCTTTGATATATAGATTCGTATAAAGTGTATCTGTATCAATTCCATAGTTTAGTAAAAAACCAGCATTTGTTAAAACTTCTTCATTAACACCACGATACCTAAAACGTCCAGTATCAGTTGTAATTGATAGATATAAAAATGTTGCAATATCTTTATTGAATTTAAAATTCCATCTTTTAAATAATCTTACTAAAATAGATGCACAAGCAGGTGATAATGGATCCACATAATTAATATTAGCATAATCTTCTGAATCATCATGATGATCAATTTTAATTAAAAAAGCTCCTTTTTCAAAATTATTATTACATATACGATCACGACTTGCAGTATCAACTACAATAACTAAAGCATTTTGATATAGTTCTTCCTCAACCTCATCAATAATTCCATAATCTTGTAAATAAGGTGGAATTTCATCTCCTACCGCATACACCATTTTATTTGGAAAATTTAATTTAATTGCTTCTTTTAAAGCTCTTTGAGAACCGATACAGTCACCATCAGGTCTTATGTGGCGGTGAATAATAATTGTATCATATTCTTTTATTTTATTTAAAATTTCATTTATCATAACTATCTCCTACTAATTGATTTAATGCTTTTATTACTTTCTTAACTTCATTTAAACTACTTAAAGTACATCCGCTTGCTTGAAGATGTCCTCCACCACCAAAAAGTGTTGCAACCGTATTGATATTTAAACCATTCGATCTAATTTCGCAATATACTTCACCATGTTGAGTTTCTGTAAAATTAGCCCAAACATCAATACCTTCAATCCCAGCCATAATATTAACCATTCCCCTAGAAATATCAAAAATTGGAAGTTTATATTTTAAAACATCTTGATATGTATTAACTAAATATGCAACTTTATTTTTAGTTACTTTAAATTTTGATATTAATTTTGCTTTAAGTTTTACATTATATAATTTTTCTGTATAAATTTTACTATATATTTGTTCAATATTAATACCATAGTGCATTAAATAAGAGGCTATATCAAAAGTTTTAGAAGATGTTTGACTATATCTAAATCTACCACTATCAGTTACTATACCAGCAAACAAATTTTTTGCCGCTTCTTTATTCATTACAAGCGGAGTTTCTTTTATTAATTCTGCAACAATTCTTGCACAAGATTCACTAGTTGTATCAACATATGATATATCGCCATATTCTCCTTGTGGTAAGTGATGATCAATCTTTATTAAAAAAGAACCATTACAATATCTGTCATCACTAATTAGTTTTTCTGATCCACTATCACATACAATAACCAAAGCATTGTGATAATCTTCATCTTTCACATCATCCATTTGATCAAACCAATTATAGCGTTCTACCATATCCCCTGTTACTTTTACACATTTAGTTGGAAAGGTTGCTAAAATAGCATTTTTAAGCCCTAGTTGAGATCCTAGTGCATCACAATCAGGTTTTGTATGTCTATGAATAATAATTGTATCATATTCTTTTATTTTATTATATATATCTAAAAACATCTAATTAAATTCTCCTTAATTAGTTATTATAGCATAGATGATAAATTTTATCAAGAAAAAGAAAAGCCTTAAGGTTAAACCTTAAAGCTTTTTCATTTATTATTCAAAATAAACAGTAATAGAAAATACAAAAATTCTTTTTGCAGAAACGATTTTAACAATATTTGTTGCTTCCGCTAATGTAAATGTCATAACCTCTGGCGTGCCATTTTCATTATGTGGAGCTAATACTGGTGTACAATCATTTACAGCAACAGTATTAGAATTAGTAGGATATTTATCTGATGCAGTAAACCAATCATGACAATTAATTTCAATCTTTGTAACTTTCATACCATCAGCAAAAGTTAACGTTAATTCTCCATTATCTTTTGAAGCTCCCATCTTAAGGAAACCTGATTGATTTTCATAAGCACCGCCTTGGTCATTTCCTTCATAAACTTTTGTGGCAGTTACTGCTGTTAAACAATTAGCGGTGTCACCAACAATATATGCTGTATTAAAAATTTCTAAAGCCGTATCAGCTGTTAATGCTGCACCCTTAGCAGTTGTCTTATCAAAAGTATAAGTTACTTTTTTCTCACCAGTTGTTTCTTCTAAAGCTTTTACTACAACAGTAAACTCTTTTGTATAAGGAACATCTTTATATGTATAAGTAGCCACAAATACAACTGTTGCATCTGCTTCACCTACAGCAGGACGAGTTACACTAACAGTTTCACCATTTAAGATAACGACATCTGTTACTTCTTTTAAAGACCAAACTAATCCATCAACTGTAGGTAATGCAAAATCATCAATAACAGTTGTTGGTACATCTAAATTATCAAGAACTTTATTAGCAGTTTCTTCATCAGTTAATGTAGGCAATACATATTCACCATCACGACCTGCAAAGATTACTCGATAATCTCCACTCCAATCAGATTTAGCATTTCCATAGAAATAGAAATTTAATGTCACAACTTTATCAGTATCTGCAAATTCTGCTAATTCAGCAACTACATTTGAATTATATAGACTAATTTGTTTAGTTGGATCAGTAGCATCTGCTAAATAATAATAATTACCAGATTTTACTAAAAGTCCACTAGCTTGTAAATAAGCACCATATAAAGCATTTTCGGCAGTATATGCTAAAACTTCAGCAATTGTAACTGGGGTTGGAGTAGCCATTGTCCAAGTTGTATCTTCTACTAATGTAACTGTTGCACCACTCTTAATTTGAGGTGTACCATTAAATGCATCAATTTCACCAATTAATTTAACAGTTTGTCCAAGTTTATAATCACAAGTTGCATAAACTAAAATTGCACCAGTTTCATCAGCAATATAATAATTATTTTTAGAACCAAATAATACTTCAACAACACCTACAATTGTAACAATATCACCTTTAGTAGCATTTACAGCCTCAGCAACTGTCATTATAGTTTCATTAACTCGAACATTTATTTCTAATGTAACAGTATCACTTGCATCACCGCATGAAACTGTTGCAACCAATTGCGCAACACCATCTTCAGTAACAACAAGTTTGCCATCTTGAACAAGACCAACAGGAGTAGTTGTCCAATCAATTGTTACATCTGCCATACTAACAGTAGGAAAAGCAAACTCTTGACCATTATAATTTAAAAGAGCAAATTTTGTTGATTCAAGTTCTGCAATAGCTTTAGCAACCTTTTGTGCATCATCTAAAGTAGGAGCAGGAGCCTCAACAAGAGTAGAACCATCCCATAATACTCGGTAAACGTCGTTACTTGAATATCTATCAATTGTTACCGCATTAATATATACATATTTACCAACCCATTTATCCATTTCAGCAGCACGATCAGCATCGTCTGTTGCATAGTGATAAATAGATATTTTTGTTCCAGTTTCTGGATCTTCTAAAGCATATTTGTCACCAGGAGCTGCTTCTTCTTTTAATACTTTTGCCCATAATCTATATGTTGCGCCAGAAAAATCTAAGATAGCTTCTTTATCTATAACTTTTCTATTTTCATCTACAGCAGCAGTTAAAGCAGTAGTATATTCCTCAATTGTTGTGTCTTTATACTCGCAAACAGTAATATCAGCATGAGGATCATCTTCTTCTAATTTAGTAACCGCTACTTCACTTGCAAATTCAATTTGTCCAAAATATGAATAAACACCACCTTGTACACGAACTAAATCTCCAACTTTGCAAGTACTAGAATAATCACCATAAACAACAACTGATTGAGTACCATCAGATATAATCATAGATTTGCTAATTTGAAGTAATACACGTCCATATGTTACACAGAATAAAGCATTTTTAGAATCATTCGTATTAAGAGCAACACCTCTTTCAACTAAACTATCAATTACAGCCTGTTTTACTTCTAAAATTGTACCTTCTTTATCAACAGAAACTGTTTTCACTCTTAAGGTAAATTCTTTTGTTCCACTAGCAACTTCATTACCAACTTTTTGTGAAGCAGAAACAGTTAAAACTACAACGACATAATCTTTTCCTTCTTCAATTCTTGGGTCATCAAGTTCTGGTCTAGTAACAACGGCTTCAAGTTTGCCTTCGCTGTTTTCTTCAATTTTAACTAAATCTTCTTGATTACTTTCCCATTTAATCTCAACGTCAGGATAGTTTACATTTTGTTTAGTTAATTCTAAATTAGAAGTAACATTATTTAAAACTGTTGAATCATAAAATATACTTTTAAGAACACTCTTAACATTTTCTTGAGCTTTTTCTAAAGTTACATCACCACCTGATTCTTCAAGGCATCCAGCAAGTGAAAAACCAAGAAGCGCTATAGCAAAGAAAGCTACAATTTTTTTACCTAATACGGTAATTTTCATACCTTTTTTTCCTCCTAATATTTTTCAAAATAGATTTAATTTTGATTATTTAAATTTTCTTTAAAAGAAAAATTAAACCAAGTTTTAGAAGGAGTTATTTCATAACAGAATAAAAATTATAAAATAACTCCAGTTTTAAATTTTTATTCTGCAAACACTACATCATTCATAGTAGTTAATGCTAATTGTATATGTCCATTTGCATAATTGTTTTCAGGTTCAGCCGTTGCGCCATTATAATAAGTTACAATACCAGTAATTGAACTAAACGTTTTTCCTGTAAAATATGAACCTGATAAAATTTGAGAACCTGTTATAGGATCTTTTAATAAAACATTTTGATCAATCCTAACATTTAACCTTTGAGTTTGACCCTTAGTATCTTGATATTCACAATATAAAGTAATAGCTGATGAATTATCGGCATCTTTATATCCTGTCACTTTTAAATTATTCACTTTAACTAAAGTGCCTATTTTATCATAAGCTCTAATATCGTTAATGGAGTCACACGTTTCATCAATTACCGCAATTTGGTCTTTAGCATCAAAAGTATATACTTTTATTTTACTATCGCTTGTAAGATCAGTAATTTGTAAAGAACCATAATAGTAACCAACCTTTGCTGTAATTTGTACATATGCACCTTCAATTAATTTAGAAATAGAATTATAACCACCATATACATATATTCCATAATATTTTCCCGTACTATCATCATATTGTTGAATATATGCATTTGTTTGACCGTTTTTTCTCACTACTACACCACTCACTTTAATAAGTGGAGAAGTAAAACCATTACGTGATGCATCAATTGCTTCTTCTGTACCATAAGTTTCTCTAATTTCTTTAATTGACATTTCTTTGGCTTCAGTTGAATAATCATAATCTTTATCCACTTCACCATATATTCTTAATTTTTTGATTGAAATATCGAAAATCGCATCTGTAAAATATTTACCATATTGAGTCCCGTCAGCAGATTTAACAAAAGCATATCCATATTCAGCAAGTTCTAAGTTTAAAAGTCTAGAATCACCATCTGGATAAACAAACCAAACCCATGCTAAATATCTACCTGTAGTATCTAATCTTTGTGTTAAATCTTCTGCTTGAAGAACCACTTTGGCTCCACTTGCAAGTTCCGTTTCAAATTTTTTCTTGTTATATGTTGAAGCGGCAAAACCCCAAGGCTGAATTCGATATGTAGATTCTGGTGTATTTATACCATTATAACGAACAGTAAATTGAATACCATTACTTGTTTTAAAAATGGTTGTATCTCCATCTACATAACGAATTGGCGTAACTTCACCAATTCCATCTTCTATAAAATCTTTACCTTCATATGATTGTGTTAATTTTAATTTATCTGTTTGTGGGGTTTTCCAATCATAATTATCACTAGTATAATTATTTTTATTTGTATTATCACAACTAACAAAAACAAATAAACCAATTAAAACAAAAATAGATAATAATATTTTCTTCATTATAACTACCTTTTAATAAAATTTAAGCTTTAAAATTAATCATTCATAATAGAATTATAAGCATCTGTATATGCTTTATCTACTGTCATACTATCTCCATATAAAATCTGTTGTACAATTGTCTCTGCATTGTCTCTTGCTTTTGATGAACCTGGGAACGCTACATTGGTATAAAACCATTTTGATTGTGCAAGCCCTGCTTCTTTTGCTTTTGCTGCTAACGTTTGTATTCCTTCTACTATACTTCCGTCATCTGCTACTATATTTCCTTTTATATGATTTTGATACTCTTCTGAATTTAATACGTCATATCTAATTGGAAAATATGATGTTTCTAATGCCCATTTTAAAGCCGATTCGTAACTTACCATATGTTTTAACCATAGCCATCCTCCTAATTCTTCTTTTGCATCACTACATTTAAATAATGATACATTCGTTCCTTGTTGGATAACTTGTCCATTTTCTAAGTCCTTTTGTGGTACTGCTGATACTCCTGTTGTGAATTTTACTCCTAGTGCTGCTTGTCCATCATTATATGTTGCTCCTGCACTTGATCCGATTGTCATTATACATTGTCCTGCTTTAAATGCATCCGAACAATAATCTGTGCCAAAGGCTGTTGATGTTGCTATATTGCCTTTCTTAAATTCACTTAAATACCAGTTCATTGATGCTTTTGATTTTAATACATCTTCTTCTACTGCTCCAAACGCATTATAGATTCCTTTTCCATTTACATCAAATGATGTATATACTGCTCCATATTGTTGTGTTAAAGTTATAAATAAATTTGCTTCTGAATCATATCCTAATGCATATACTTTTCCTGGATTTGCTTTTACTGCTTCCGCATATTCTGTTGTCTTCTTATATGCTTCTGCTACTTCTATTACTTCATCCCATGTCTTTGGTACTTCCCAACCATATTTTGTAAAAATGTCTGCATTATAATACATCAATTCTGTTGATTTATTAAATGGCATTCCATATCTTGTTCCTGCTGTATCATAGATTGTTCCTTCTGCCCAAAAACCTTCTATAAATTGAGCTTGTTCTTCTTTACTCATTCCATTTACTGGATCATTAATATATTTATCTAGTGATTGTAATGCTTCTCCTTCTAGATATAACGATATATGATCTGGATATGTTTGTGCTGCTGTAGGGGCGATTCCTCCTGCGATTGCTGATGTAATTGTATCTCTTAACGTATTGTAATCCCCATATGATACTAATTTTACTTTGTAATCTGGATTTTTAGCCTCAAAATCTGCTTTGATTTCTTCCAATACAGTTGTCAAGGCTGCTCCATTGGCATGCCAATATTCGATTTCTACACGACCATCGTCATTGCCATCGCCACAGCCTGTAGCAACAACTCCACAAATAACTAATAATAAGAAAAGTGCAATCTTATTAAGTTTTTTCATCTTTGTAAATTCTCCTTTTTATTTTTCAAATTTATATTTCTAAAACAAAATTGTTTGTTTTAGCCCTTAATACCGCTACGCGAAACCCCACGCATAATATATTTTCTTAAGAAAATAAACATAATGAGAAGTGGTGCTAAAACCGCAGTAGCTGCTGCCATTTGTCTACCTTGTGTAGAACGGCCCTCACTATCTGAAAATGAATTTCTTAAACCATTACTGATCAAACGCATATCTTCACTTTGAGTAACCATTGTAGGCCAAACATATGCATTCCAAGAACCCATTAATTTTAAAATCGTAATTGTAATTAATGTTGGCATTGCAATGGGAATCATAATTTTTAACAAATATTTAAAATTACTAGTTCCGTCAACCTTTGCCGCATAATATAATTCATCAGGAATTTGTTTAAAATTTTGTCTTAACAAATATATATAATAAACACTAATCAAGAATGGTACAATCATTGCCCAATAAGTATCCATTCCCTTCATATATTTAACAACTGTAATATAATTTGAAATAACCATCATTTCGCCTGGAATCATCATTGTAGCTAAGAAAAGAGTAAATATTATTTCTCGACCTGGAAATTTAATTCTTGAAAAGGCAAAAGCTGCCATTACAGTTGTTACAAGAGTTCCAATAGTTGAGAAAAAACCAACTACTAAAGTATTATACATTAAACGCCATAAATTAAATCTAATAGATCCTGATACATCTACTTGATAATTCTTAATATTTAAGATATATTTATAATTTTCCCATGCAAATTCTTTAGGGAAAAACGTTGGTTTAACAAGACTAATTTCTGCTTCTGTTTTTAAAGAGGTAATAATCATCCAATAAAATGGCAATACCATAAACAAAGCTAAAATAGTTAAAAAACCATAACATATAATATATCTAACAATCTTAACTGTTTTTTCTTTACGAATAATTTCTTCAACATTTTCAACATATAGTTTATCTTGTGGACATCTTTGGTAATTTTCATACGCTTTATTAGTTTGTCTTAAAGCTAGCATACAAATTAAAAATGATACTAATAACACTAATAATAAGATTAACATTGTTTATCACCTCTAATAGTGGACACGTTTTTTACCAATAATGTTATTAATCAAGGTAAAAAACATAATAATTATAAATAATACTACAGCTCCTGCTGCCGCATATCCCATTGTAGTACCACCTTCTTTGGTCTTCTTATAAATATACCAAACGACCGTAGCCATATTATTTCTTTGACCAACCGATTGAGCATTATCACCAAAAATGGCAACAACTGATGTATATTCTTTAAAGGCACCTATAAAAGATGTAATTAAAAGATAAAAAATTTGTGGTGATAAAAGAGGCACTGTAATTTTTGTAAAAATTCTCATTTTTGATGAGCCATCAATTTGAGCTGCTTGATAGTATTGTTTGTCAATTCCTTGAAGAGCACTTAGTAAAATCAAAATTTTAAATGGTAATGAATTCCAAACAATATATACCATTAATACTATCATTGAAGTAAACCATTGAGGAGTAAATAGAGTATTATCAGGACTAAGGAAATCTTTTCCAAGGGTTGTAGCTAAGTTATTACCACCTAGCCAGTTAATCATATTGCCTCCCAAATTTGTTATAATGGTATTTGCTAAACCTTGATGACTTTCAAAAATGACAGAGAATACCATACCAATTGCAATTGTATTTGTAACATATGGCAAAAAGAAAATTGTTTGAAAAAACTTTTGCAAAGGTTTAATAGAATTAAGTGCCACCGCAATAAGTAGTGATAAAACAATTGATAGGGGAACAGAAACAAAAACAATAACAAGAGTATTAACTAAACATGTTCTAAAGATATTACCCGTGGCAAATAATTTAGCATAATTGGCAAACCCCCATTCTGCATGTTTACCTGTCATATAGTTATATTCTTCTTTAAAAGAGATTATAAATGTATTAAACAGCGGATAAAAAGTAAAAATCGCCATTAATATTAAAGCCGGTGATAAATACAAAATACCTCTTAAAAAGTTTATACTTTTCTTACCTTCTACCATACTACTGAAGTCTCTTTTCTGTTAATTTATCAAAAACATAACATTTATTAGGTTTAATTGAAACCTTAACAACAGTCTGTTCATGAACGGGAATATCAGAATCAATGATAAAACGAAAAGTTTCCTTTTCGGTATAAGGATTAGTAGCAATTAGTGATTTATCACGACCAATATGTTCAATTTGTTTAATATTGATAGTTAATTCTCCTTCTGGATTTATTTCAAATCCTTCTGGTCTTATTCCAATTGTTACCTCTTGATTTTCAAGTTTACTATCCCCAATTCTTTCATCACCGATATATAAACCGCCATCTAATATTTTCCCAGAAAAAATATTAATTGGTGGTGTTCCTAAAAATTTTGCAACAAATTGGTTAATTGGATTTTCATATACACTTTGTGGACGTCCCTTTTGTTGTTCTAATCCCGATTTCATTACAACAATTTCATCGGAAATACTCATAGCTTCTTCTTGATCGTGAGTAACAAAAATAGTAGTTATTCCTGTTTCCCTTTGAATTCTTTTAATCTCCTCACGAGTTTGCAAACGAAGTCTCGCATCAAGATTAGAAAGAGGTTCATCTAGTAACAGTACTTTAGGTTCTTTAACAAGGGCTCTAGCAATGGCAACACGTTGTTGTTGACCACCTGATAACTGTTTAGGTTTACGATCTAACAATTCTTCAATACCTACAAGTCTTGCATATTTTTGCGTTCTTGCAAGAGCTTCAGCCTTTGGTAAATGCATATTTTGTAACGGAAACATAATGTTTTGTCTTACTGTCATATGCGGATATAAAGCGTAATTTTGAAAAACTAGCCCAATTCCACGTTTTTCAGCAGAAAGTATAGTTACATCTTCATCTCCGAAAAAAATTTGGCCCGATGTAGGTTCTAACAAACCAGCAATCATATAAAGCGTTGTTGATTTACCACAACCAGAAGGACCAAGTAAACCGATTAATTTTCCAGAAGGTATCGTAATATCTAAATTATCGACTGCTCTTACTTCAGAATTTTTATCGGCAAATATCTTCGTTAAGTTTACTAAGCGAATGTCCATAAAATTATCCTCCCAATTTAGAATATTGCATTAGCAATTTTTATTTACCATACTTATTTTATCATATTTTGCTTTTTTTTGCAAATTATATAATCTTTATTTCTTTTTAATTTGTTTTATGGTGAATAAAAAAGATTATTTTTGATAAAAAATAAAAAGAGATAGAAATAATCTACCTCTTTTTAATTGTCGATTTTTTCCTATCTAAAGAATATAATCCAAACAATCAATAAGACTATAAAAGCACAAGCTATTCCAACTACTGTTTTTAAAGCTTTTCTTGCTACCCGAATTAAACCAACTATTGATAAAAAACAAATTGCTAACACTACTAAAAATTTTAAAAAACCTGGTAAATTTAGAAATGGATTTAAAATATAATCTGAAACAGTATCACCAAAATTATTAATCCAATCAATTATTTTTGAAATAAACATTATAGCCTCCTTTAATTGCTAATTTTCCTTGCATCTATTGCTCTTTTCAATGTCAATTCATCCACATATTCAATATCACCACCAGCAGGAAGACCATATCCAATTCTTGAAATAGTTAGATTATCTTTTTTAAGGATTTTTTCTAAATATAATGCGGTAGTTTCTCCATTAGGAGTAAAACTAGTAGCAATAATTACTTCTTTTATATTATCTAATCTTTTTTCTAAACTATCAATATTAAGATTATCAGGAGTAATGCCATCAAGTGGTGATATTAATCCTCCAAGTACGTGATATAAACCATTATATTGAGCCGTCTTTTCAACCGCTAAAACATCTTTTGTATCACGAACCACCATTATTTGTTCTTTATTACGATAAGAATTATTGCAAATGTGACATATATCCAAATCGGTAAGCATTCCACAAATTTTGCAATGTTTCACATTTTCTTTAGTTTTAACAAGCTCATTGGATAATTCTTTTACATCGTCTAAAGACATTTTCTCAATTATATAATAAGCATATCTTTGAGCCGTTTTTTTCCCTACCCCAGGTAATTTCTCAAAACAACTAGCAAGATTATCTAAAAATTTTGTTTCACTCATTTTACTTAATTAAAAACTTTTAAAATCCGCCTAATAAAGCTTGATATTTAGACATTTTCTCAGCAGTAAATTTATCTATTTCATCGCCTGCTTGACGTGTTGCTGCAACAATCATATCTGCTAACATTTCTAAATCATCTGCGGTGGTAGCTTCAAATCCTTCTTCAAATATAATTTGCTTTAAATTTCTATCTCCCATTACAATAACAGTAACAGGACCACATGTAGTTTTAAACTCAGTATTCATAATCTCATCTTGAGTTTTTTCCATATCTTTTTTCATTTGTTGCATTTTTCTTAACATTGCTTGATTCATCATTTATCTTTCCTCCTCTTCTACAATAGCACTTCCAAAAAAGGCTTTAGCTTGTTGAAGCGGTTTTTTTGGAAGATTATTCATTTGATTATAATTTACAGTTACAACATTTAATTCAGGATTGTGAATAGGTGATAATTTAGGATACTTAATTCCTACCCCATATTGACCAATATATTCACTACGTTTTTCTTGCCAAGTATTTTCTGGTAAAGCCAAAAAATCGTAATCTTTTCCAAAAGTAATTCTTAAAACTTGTTTAGCATCTACATAATTTTTAGGTTCCATTAAATGATTACAAATTGTTGCACTCGGATATACTATTAATATTTCATGTTTACCATTAGCAACCATTTTGCCATCTAATAAAATTTTTGCAACTGGCGCAAGAACATATCCTACTTTATCTTCTAATTTAGACCACGCATTTATTAATCGTGCTTTTTCTTCACGGCATTCAAGTTCCCTTGCTTCATGCAATATTCGCTCTACAATTCGAATATCATAAACATTTTTAATTCTTTGAAGGGTCTTCGTTTCATTAGTCTCAACAATTCTAGGTTCTTCTTTTGGTCTTATATATTCATTTTTAACTTTTTCAACCGCTATTTCTTCTACTTTAGTTTCTATTTGCTTTGTGATTTGTTTATTTTCATTGTTTGGCTTAACTAGTTGTTTGATTTTTGACAAATCATCTTTAATTGAATCTTCACTATTTTTTAAATCATCAATTTTTGTTTGCACATCATCAAACATTTTATCATATATATCATTTTTATTATTTAAATTCATTTGTTCTATTTTCGCAAAAACTTTATTTATATTTTCCTCTTGACTATTATTTATCTCATTAATTGTAGTAATTTCATTATTGATATTATGAATATTATTTGTATTTTCATTAATTTTATCCGATATTCTATTTACATTAGCAATCAATTCATTTATCATTTGTTCAATATTTTTACTATCGCTATTATCCTCTAAATCAAATCCTAATTCATCTTTAAAATCTACATTAGATTTTTTTATATTGCTTTGAATTGTTTGAATTAAAACAAAATAATTTTCTTTCAATTCATTAATTTCTTTAATAATTTCTTGTTTATCTAAGTCAATATGTTGATTATCCGCTTTTTGAATAAACAGTTCCACCCATTCTTCAAGACTTTTAATTCTTTGTTCAAAATTTAAATTTAATACTTCTTTTATTTTTTCTTCATCTATTTTATTTAAAGACTCACTTTCCAAAGTTATTACTTTTTCTTCTAAATTACTGATTTGCATTTTAAAGGTAGATATATCTAATTCATTATTTGATAATTCATTAGATAAATTGTAAGAAGTATTAAATTTTTCTTCTATTTCTTTTAGTTTTTCATTAACTTCTTCAATTTTTTTAGAATCAATTTCTTGGTTTATCGTATTTAAAACTCTAATTTTATCCTCAATATTATCTAAGCGAAACATTAAATCGGTTGGCAAAGCAGCATTTTTAGAGGATACATCTTCTAAAAGATCTAATTTAGATTCAATTTTTTCTTTAAATTCATCTATTTTAGCTTTTTCTAAATCGGTTGCAACCTTTTTAATTCGGTTGTCTAAATTATTAAACTTATTATCCAAATCTTGTGTATTCATAAATCCATCTTTAGTTTCTTTTTCACTAACCACTTCTTCAAGTTTATGAATTTTATTTAGTACATCAATATCTTCAGATGCAGAATTAATTATTTTCATAATTCCTACTTCTAAGTAAATTTTTTGTGAATTAGTAAAGCGAATTTTATTTTGAATATCTACTAAAACATCAATATAATAAAATAACTCATTAGTTGTAATATTTGATGCAAGTTCTTTAAATTCTTCACTATCATATATATATTTATGAACTAGTTCATCGTTCACACTCTTATATAACAAAATATCTCTACAAAATTGAATAATTCCACTAACAAGACGGCTAACTTCTTTTCCCATATTAATTAACTCATTAATTAAATAAATACTATGAGTTGCATCTTTCTTTTTAAAAGAACTAATTAGTTCAATTAATTTATAATTAGAAATTCTTCCTGTTACACTATTTATATCCTCAACCGTAATTTCACCATTAGAAAAGACACTTGCTTGATCTAAAATTCCCAAAGCATCTCTCATTCCTCCATCTGCCGCTTCCGCAATCGCACTAAGGGCTTCTTCATTAATTACCATTTTTTCGTTAAATGAAATGATTTTTAATTCTTCTTTTAATTCTTCTAAAGTAAATTGTTTAAAGTCAAACCTTTGACATCTTGATAAAATAGTTGCTGGAATTTTATGCGGTTCCGTAGTTGCTAGGATGAAAATCACATGTGATGGTGGTTCCTCTAAAGTCTTTAATAAAGCATTAAAGGCCGCAGTACTTAGCATATGTGCCTCATCGATAATATATACTTTTTTTCGTAAAACACTTGGTAAAAAATTAACTTTTTCTAGAATATCTCGCATTTCATCAACACCATTGTTGCTTGCTGCATCTAGTTCAACAATATCTGTTGTTTCATTGTTTATAATTGCAAGGCAATTTTTACAATGATTGCAAGGTTCTCCATCTGTTTGATTTTCACAATTCACAGCTTTCGCAAAAATTCTAGCTATCGTGGTTTTACCAATCCCCCTAAGTCCACTAAAGATATATGCATGTGAAGTTTTATTTTCCATTACCGCATTTTTTAATGTCTGTACGACATGCTTTTGACCAATTACTTCTTTAAAAGAAGATGGTCTATAACTTCTATATAACGCAACATATGCCATAATTTTTCCCCTTTCACTTTCAAAAATGCTAGTTAGTATATTATACCACATTAATGAAAAAAACGCAAACCTTTTATTCATATTAAAATTATAAATAATATTATATTAAAAAGATAGATTATTTAAAAAAACAATTAAGAAACAATATCTATTTTTATGTTTTATACAATTAAAAAGGAACCAAATTTTCCCTAGTTCCTTCTTATTTTTATTAACTATTTATCATCCTTTTTGTCATCTTTAATAATTTCGCTTGCTGAAAGTGCTAGTCCTGCAAGGCTTTGAAGTTCAGAAGGAATGATAATTTTCGTTGATTGTCCATCTGCAACTTTTTCTAATGACTCATATGCTTTAAGAGTTAAAACACCCTTATTGACATCAACATCTTTAATCATCTTTAGTCCTTGAGCAGTTGCTTCATTAACTTTAACAATAGCCTCAGCCTGACCTTCAGCCCTACGAATAGTAGCTTCTTTTTCCGCTTCCGCTCTTAAAATAGCGGATTCTTTCTCGGCTTGAGCTCTTAAAATTTCGGATTCTTTTATTCCTTCAGCCTTTAAAATAGCAGCCTTTTTTTCACCTTCTGCAAGTAAAATTGCCTCACGTCTTTCACGTTCTGCTCTCATTTGCTTTTCCATAGCATCACGAATATCTTTAGGAGGCATAATATTTTTAACCTCAACTCTAAATACTTTAATACCCCAAGGATCTGTTGCTTCATCTAAGATTTCACGCATTTGTTCATTAATGATATTCCTACTTGTTAAAGATTGATCTAAATCTAGAGAACCAATAATATTACGAATAGTAGTGGTTGTAAGATTATCTAAAGCTCTAAGTGGTTTACTAACTCCATATACATATGATTTAGCATCACTAATTTGATAATAAACAACTGTATCAATTTGCATTGTGACATTATCTTTGGTAATAACAGGTTGTGGATCAAAATCTATAACTTGTTCTTTTAAACTAACTTTACCAATTAATCTTGGTGTATCTAGTTTACTCCCTGAAAGAGGAACATTAGGATCACTTGCAATTCTATCAATAAATGGTACTAAAAAATGCACTCCTGTTCCCCAAGTTTTATAATATTTACCAAGACGTTCAATAACATATACTTGTGTTTGAGGAACAATTTTAATTCCTTTTATTATAATTAATAAAATTACAAGTAAAATTACAGCTAGTACAATTGCTGTTATTGCACCTCCTACTGTCGAAACTAAAAAATTAAATAGATTTTTCATTTATATTTTCCTCCCTTTTCATTATAATTAATTTAAATCAATTTCTTTTATTTTATCTACAATCATTTTATTACCAATAATTTCAGTTATAATAACCTTATCTCCAACAAGAAAACTATTTTCTCCTTTAGAAATAGCAGGCCATTTTTGAAATTCCACTTTAATTTCTCCTTTTTCACCAACCACTATATCTTTAGTAACGATTGCAACCATTCCAACATAACGATCAACATTGGTCAAAACTGTCTGATTATCACTAATTTTTTTTACAAATGGTCTAGTTGCTAAAACAAATATTGCGCTCACAACTGCAAAAATTAAAATTTGTGCCCAAATCGGCATCTCTAATACTGCACAAACAATACCAGCAATTCCTCCTGCGGCAAACCAAATAGAAACTAAATTAGCAGTTTCAAATTCAATTATGATAGCAGCAATCACAAAAATAGCCCAAATAATAATCATTGCAATATCTAATGTTTGAAGCGTCATAAAATTAAACATCTTTGGCCACCTCCTTTGTATCAACTATTAGCATCTTTAATCCTGTATTCCATTTTGCCGCAAACTTATATGATGTTTGAATATTAAAATCCAAATTCAAATGCTTCTCTAGTTCCAAAATTAACTTTTTATTATTAATTCTACCAAAACTTGGTTTCATTGTTAATTCATAAACATCTTCTTTTTCAACAACTTTACGTAAAATATCATCTTTAGTTACTTTTCTCATCACTAGAGTTTTATTATCTAAATCAAAGCCAACAGCAATACCCAATGCATTATCAAATAGTAATGCCGCTTGTTTACTAAAAGTTATATTATTACTATAAATTGTTACAGCATTTGTATTTTTTTCTTTATTTATCCATTGTATATTCATATTTTACCTCCTTACTATTATTATATACCATTTAGTGTATTATGTCAACAAAAATGTATATTATGTATTTAATGTACTCTGTATTTTTAGTATAACAAATCTGATATTTTTGTGAAGTAAAACTCTTTTTATTGATAAACTATAACTTTTTTGTTATAATATAAACAATGGAGGTTTTTATGAACACAAAAAAAGTAAAGACAATTAGGACATTAATAGTAGTAATTGTCTGCTCAATTATTACAATAGGGGTAACCGTAGGTATCTGTTGTTACAATTATTATGGTTATATAAATTATAAAAAACTATACTTAGAAGATTACTTTGATCAAAATGAGGGAACAAATCTATCTACACAAGAAAAAATTCAAAAAGCAGTAAAATGGGATGCTGATGTTTATACCGATAAATTAAACATTAAATATCGCGATCCAATTACTAAAGAATTTATTACTGAAAATAAAGTATCAAATGATGAAGCAGAAAACGTTAACGCTTACTATGAAAATTATGTTCTACACTTACCAAAATATTTTGATATTAATTTTTATAAAGTTTTAACTTCACATTATGATAAAGAAACAAAGAAAACAGAATTAAGTGTTGCACATTATTTTTATTTTTCTAATATAAATTACAATCAAATAAAAGATTTTAGTCCTCAATATATTTATATGACCTTTGTTGATGGTATTGGTGAAGAAAGTGACTTGGCCTTGCAAGAAGCACTTGATGAAATGAGTGAAAATGAATTATCAGTTGGTAATGTCTCCTCAATTTATTATTATTCACTAACAAGTTCTGATAGTCAAGATGTTCTTGCTACATACTCATTATATGATAATCCACGGGATATTTATGAAGATGATGAGGATAATGAAGATAAATCTTACTATATTTATCAAAATCGCTGTGCTAAAAGTTATGATAATAATACTGTTTTTGGTCAAACAAAAGAACTTACCTTCTGTGTTTATTACATTAATGATTCTGAAGAAGGAGATAAAGAATTAATCAATATTATTGAAGGAACTTTTACTCCTGAATTAAACGATGAAGACGAAATTTTGACAAATGAAGAATTTAAAACTTTAAGTTCTAATTACAAGGGTTATAATAAAGAATTCTATCAAGATAGTTATAACGAATTCATTCGACCTAAAATCATTAAAACAGGCTTATTAACATTTGGAATTACCTTATTATTATGTGGTTTACTTGCTTTTATTTGGTTATATGAACCAAAAGCAACAGACAATTCTAAATCTAAATCAACAAAAAAGAAGCGCTAAATTTAGCGCTTCTTTTAAAATTCACAATTTTTAGGTGTTCTTGGATAAGGAATTACATCTCGTATATTTTCTACTCCAGTTAAATACATAATTAACCTTTCAAACCCCATTCCAAATCCTGAATGAATACATCCTCCATATCTTCTTGTATCTAAATACCAATTAATTTCATCTTTATTAATGTTAAATTCTTTCATTCTTGCAAGAAGTTTATCTAAATTTTCTTCTCGCTGTGATCCTCCCATTAATTCTCCAGCCTCAGGCACAACTAAATCGACTGCTGCAACCGTTTTTCCATCATCATTTAATTTCATATAGTAGGCCTTAATATCTTTAGGCCAATCAGTAATAAAAACAGGTCCATTAAAATATTCAGTAATATATTTTTCGTGTTCTTTTGCTATATCCTCATTATATTGAGGTTCAAATTCCCAAGTTTTATTGGCTTTCTTTAAAATATCAATAACATTATGATGACTAATTCTTACAAATTTACTATCTAATAAATGATTAAGTTTACTTTTTAAACCCTTTGCAACAAATTGGTCGCAAAAATCAATTTCTTTTTTGCATTTTTCCATTACAAATTTTACAACATATTTTAACATTTCTTCTTCAATATCCATCAGACCATTTAAATCACAAAAGGCCATTTCTGGTTCGATCATCCAAAATTCATTAGCATGCGTTTTAGTATTTGAATTTTCGGTTCTAAATGTTGGTCCAAACGTATATATATCAGAAAAGGCCATAGCAAAAGTTTCTCCATGCAATTGACCAGAGCCTGTTATAAACGCTTGTTTACCAAATAAATCTTTAGAAAAATCTACACTTCCATTTTTGGTAAATGGTAATTTATTGACATTTAAAGTTGTTATTTTAAACATCTGATCAGAACCTTCACAATCTGCACATGTAATAAGAGGAGTATGTACATAGACGTAACCTCTATCTTGAAAATATGAATGTATTGCATAAGCTGCTATACTTCTTATTCTAAAAATTGCCGAAAAAAGATTAGTTCTTGGTCTTAAGTGAGCAACTTCTCTTAAAAATTCTCTAGTATGTCTTTTGGGTTGTATAGGATAATCTTCTGGACAATCACCTAAAAGGGTAATAATTGTAGCATGTAATTCTAGGGGTTGTTTTAATTCAGGTGTTAATTTAACCATTCCTTTAACATAAACAGAAACTCCAACTCTAAATTTAGAAACCTCTAAAAAATTACTTATTCTATCGTCATATACTACTTGAATTGATTCAAAAAAAGAACCATCATTAACATTTAAAAAACCAAATTGTGCTTGAGAACGATTATTTCTAACCCATCCATAAATTTCAACCTCTTTTTGATTAAAAGTATCTCTTTGACAAAATAACTCTTTGACTCTTGTTCTTTTCATAAAATACCTCCTAATAAAATAAAAAAAATCCTTAAGTAAAATTATACCTAAGGACGAAAAATCGCGGTGCCACCCTAGTTCAAAAACAATTACAATTTGTTTTTGCACTTTTTTCCTTTAACGCAGGATTTACGAATAGTTCTACTAAAATGTTTCACATTCTTTCTTCTATTTGCTCCAAGTGTTCTTTCAATCATAATTCTTCCTAATTTTTCACTCTCATTAGGTCACTTGTATAAGAATTATATATTTACTTTTCTTATCAACGCATCTAATAAAAAGATTATATTATATTTTATCCATTTTGTCAAATTTAATTCTCTATTTTCCTAAACAAAACTTTGAAAAAAGTTCATCGAGTAGACTATCTGTACTAGTTTCTCCTATAATCTCACCTAAATATAACCAAGCTTTTCTTAAATAAATATCAACAAAATCAATTTGATATCCCTCTGAAATGACATTTATGGCCTCTTCTAATGCAATTATTGCATTATTTAATTTTTCAATTTGTCTTGCATTGCTAATATATGTTATATCTTTATTAGAAATATTATTTAATTTTAATTTCGTTAAAATAGCCTCTTCTAATTTTTTAATACTTTCTTCTTCTTTAGTGCTGATTGTAATAAAACTCTTTTGTGGTAACTTTATTTTTTGTATTAAATCTGATTTATTCACAACAATTAAATGACACTTATTTTTTATAAGATTAAAAATTTCTTCATCTTCCTTTTGGTAAGAAACACTTCCGTCTAAAACAAATAAAACAATATCAGCTCTATCTAAAGCCTCTTTGGATTTTTCAACACCAATTTGTTCTACAACATCCTCTGTATCTCTAATTCCTGCTGTATCTATTAAATTTAAAGTGACATTATCTAGTTGAATACTTGATTCTACAATATCTCTAGTTGTACCTGGAATATTGGTTACAATTGCTTTATTTTCATTTAAAATGGCATTTAAAAGACTACTCTTCCCAACATTAGGACGTCCTACAATAACGGTATTGATGCCATTTTTTAATAATTTAGCACTCATTGAATTTAAAAGAGTTGTTTGTAATTCGGATTTTATATTCCTAATTGATGGCAATATTTCATTGTTTGTAATTTCTATCACATCATCATATTCAGGATAATCAATATTAACACAAATAGTTGCAATAATATCTAGTAGTTGTTGTCTTTTGTTTAAAATAAAACTACTAATTTTTCCGTTTAAAGCGTTGGTAGCAATTTTTAAAGCCATTTTATTCTCAGCTGTTATTACATCCATAACAGCCTCTGCTTTTGTTAAATCAATTCGCCCTGCTAAAAAAGCTCTTTTTGTAAATTCTCCGGCTTGTGCAGCTCTTGCACCAAGAGTTAATAATAGTTCAAATATTTGATTTGTCACAAATAATCCACCATGACAATTAATTTCAACTAAATCTTCTGTTGTATATGATTTAGGTGATAAAAAAACAGAAACTAATACTTCATCAATAATTTGATTTGTTTTTTTATCAATAATATGTCCATAGTGAATGGTATGAGATTGTACTTTAGTTAAATCTTTGCCTTTAAAAATTTGATTCACAATTTCTAAAGCTTTCTCTCCACTAACTCTTATAATTGAAATAGCTCCTTGACTTTGGGAAGTAGATATTCCCACAATTGTATCATCAAAAACTTTCATTTCTACACCTCTTTTATAATTATATCAAAAAGCTTAATATTATGTATCTTTTTTACATATTATCAGTTTAAATAATGTTATTTTTATCAAATAATTTAGTTTATAGAAGAATAATAAAAAAGTGTAAACACTTTCAAAAGCATAAAAAAAATATTATTTTAAAAAACGTATTATAATGTAGGTACTCTTTGTGATATTCCTACCATAATTACAAAGAGAATCCTTAATTTTTATTCAATTCTCGTTTCTTTTTAAAATAAAATACTTACTCTTTTTAGAGTAAGTATTTTATTTTTTATTCATTATTTGATTTTGAAGCATTTTTAGGTTCAATAACCAAATATCTTCTTGGTTCAATTCCCTCAGAATGAGTAGTAACATCTTTCCAAGTTGAAAGTTTTGTATGAATAACTTTTCTTTCATAAGCATTCATATATCTTAAATTTACAGGAATCTTAGTTTTAGCAACCTCTCTTGCAATTCTTACAGCCATCTTTTCTAACTTTTCATCACGATTCTTGCGATAATCGCCAATATCAACCTTGACAATTAAGCCACTTTCTGTATCGCGATCAAAATATTGATTAACAATTAGCGATGTAACATATTGAAGTGCTGCTAAAGTTTGTGAATTATGACCTATTAGTGCTCCATTTGCATCGGCTGTAGTAATCGCATACTCAACTATATTGTCACGCATTTTTCTTTCAACATATCCATCAATTTGAGCCTCTTTTAAAAATGTTTCCAAAAAATCTTTACCTTTTTTTACTGGATTAGCATCTACCATTACTTGAACTTGTATTTCTTCTCTTGAATCTATATTTTCACTAATAACATCAAAATACATATCATCTTTGGCAATCCCTAATTCTTTCACTGCTAATTCTTCAATTTCAGTTAGGTTTTTACCAATATACATTTTTTCTTTCATAATTATTAACTCTTTCCTTTATAGTTTTTTTCTTAATTTTTCCATTCGTTTAGCGTTAGTCTTACTATTAATAGCCATTTGCGCCATTGAATATAAATTACCAATACACCAATAAATACCAAGACCTGCTTTACTTGTAAAAACAAATAATCCCATCATCAACATCATCATATACATCATCATTTTCATTGAAGTTTGAGCCCCCCCTTTTGTTTGCTCATATGACTGTCTACGATATGCTGGAATATCTGCTTGTGATTCTTGTTGATTTTTCTTTTGTCTTCTTTGCGAAATCCATTGACTTAAAAATTGTGTACCAATTACGACCACAACAAGTACAATAATTCCTATGAATTGACCTGTTCCAGCTGTTCGATCTTCAAATAAATTAATTCCTAAAAAGCGAGGATTAATCTCATTAGCCCAGTCGTTTTTATAAATAGTACCTTCATATGCAACTGTATAAGGAATTCTAGATACAGCACGATATATTGCCATAAAAATAGGAAATTGTAAAAAAGGCATTAAACATCCACTTAATCCAACTTTATATTTTTTATATAATTGCGCCATTTCCATTTGCATCATTTGCTTCGATTTATCATCTTGACGTGTTGCATATTTTTCTTGAATTTTATTGAGTTCAGGTTGCATTAATTGCATTTTAAGCGTCATATCGTTTGTTTTTGCATAAATTGGCCAAGCAATTGTACGAACTAAAATTGTTGTTATTAACAATCCTATAATATAGAAACCACCAAATAAATTGGATAATTGAACCATTAACCAAGCCATAGGAAATACTAATAAATTATTAAATAAATGACTCCAAAAAGCCTTACCTGTATAAAATACAATTGGTTCAGATTCTAGATTAACTGTTCTTTCTTCTACTTTTAACGCAAAAGAACAAACAACATCATTTAAATTAAGCGTCTCACCATTATTTTCCTCTATTTCTTTAATTAAAGTTGTACTATCAACATTAGATGCACCAGTACAATTTCTTACATAAGTTGCCGCCTTAATCCATTTACTTTCAGTTGAAGTATCTGTATCATTAGCAACCGTCGCCCTATCAATTAATCCAAGATATAAAGGAATGTCATAATTTCTAATAATATCTACTTGATATTGATTTTTTTTCTTTTTTGCTATTACATCATCGTTAATATAATTTTGTATTAATTCTTTTGAAAAAGTTTTTTTCTCATCCAAAATCTGTTGTTCCGTTTTTCCTTCTGTAGAAACTGCCTCATCGATTTTAGTATTAACCCATTCAATTAAATTTTTGTCTGTATCGTCTGCCGCAAATGATGTTTTAGGTTGAGTATTTCCTACACAACTACAAGATGTAATAAATAATAATAAAAACATTAATGCGATAAAAAATATTTGCTTATAATTTTTAAATTTCACTTTTTCCCTCCTTGGATTTTTTTTTATCAATCAAATCTAATAAAAATTTAGCTTCATTTTCAAGTTCATCATAATTAGTCTGTTTTGAACTTGGTTTGATTACTATAACAAAATCTATGTTATGATATAAATTTAAATACTTATAAAAAATACTTCTTGCAATTCTTTTTGCCTTATTTCTTTCAACTGCTTTTCCATATTTCTTTGAAACAGAAAAGGCAAATCTTGCCACTTTGTTTTCTGTTTTTTTAAAGTAAATAATATAATTTTTATTAGCTACTTTTTTTCTCATGTTCACAATTGAGGCTATTTCATGGTTTTTCTTGATTCGATATTTTTTTTTCATATACACCTCAAAACAAAAAAATTAAAAGACCACTTTTCTTAAAATGACTGAAGTGGTCCAAGTTTATAATAATATTTCTTTTTCTATTATGCTGATAAGACAGCTCTACCTTTTGAACGTCTACGCGCTAATACTTTTCTTCCGCCAACAGTTGCCATACGTGCACGGAAACCATGAGTTTTACTATGTTTACGTTTGTTAGGTTGGTATGTTCTTTTCATATGAGCACCTCCTATTTAAAACCATGCTTTCTTATTATACTATAATCACCTATTTTTGTCAAACAATAAAACTTTTTTTAATTTTTTATATATTAGGTAAATCATTTACTCTTACACTATATAGAGTTTTAAAAGTTTGAGATGTACCATTATAAATACAACCTTCTGCTATTATATACAGAGTATCAATGTTAAAAACTTCATCAATTTTATATGTTGCAATAGATAATGCCCTATTTTTACTAAAAAATCCATAAATAGAGTATATTTTAACATAACTAGAAAACTTATTATCATTGTTTTTTATCTTGCCATATATTTCAAACTTAATATCATTAATTTCAGGCTCTACATTCCATGCATCATCATCATTTGGACCTTTTGGAAGTTCAATACTAATAAGATTGTTTTTTTCTAAATAATCACTATCATATTTATATTTATTTAAATTTTCAGAGTTCACCTTAAATTCTACTCTTAATCTATCTTCTTTAATTTCTTTTAATGAACTTTCTTCAGAAATTAAAGTTTTAGTAACTTTTAATTTAATTGGATCATCTTTACTTTCTATATAATTGGCATTATTGTTATCAATATTTCGAATTTCAACATTCTTGAAAGTTTTTTCTTGATTAAAAGATAAAGCTTTAGTTTTATAAGCTAAAACTCTCTCCTCTTTTTCATCATTTAATGTATAGGATATTCTTATATAATATTCTATTGGTGTTTCATCAAATAAATATTCTTCTTTTTTTCCATTTTTTGTTAATTCTTTAATTTCTTTAGTAGCAAAGGTCGTAAAAGATGTTAATGAAGTATAAGTTAGTGTACTCATTTCTTTTGATGAACTTGTATATTCATCATAACGATATCCATTATCTAACGTTTTAGCGGCTAAATAAATTTTAATATTTTTTATTGACGTGTTTGCTCTTAATTTAACCAATTGTATTTGTAAATCATGTGTACTTTTTTCATGTTTTCCTTCTTCATCCTCACTACCAGTGGAAAGTTTAGATTTTCTGTTTTCTATATCTCTTATATTTAATGCAATTTGATCATCATATGCCTTATCCTGATATTCAGAAAATCTATTAATTTTAGATTTTCCAAATGAAAGTAAAATGATACTAAATAATACAATTGTATAAATAACAATTATAAATATTTTTATTTTTGCATTTAACCCTTTATTATTCATAATTCACCTCATTAATTGTTTTTATTTTATCATATTGTAATGTTTTTTGCAAGTCAAATAATTATATGATAAATTTTAACTATCAACATATTAACAATGTGGAAAAATTGTTTATAATTTTCCTATTTTTTTGTGGATAAAATGTTGATAACTATGTGGAAAAGTATTTTAACTAACTACTTTAATTTTTTATCAAAATATGTTATCATATTGCAGAGGTGATTTTGATGGAACAAGCTTATGTTTTGTTAAATAATGTCAAAAACGAGTTAAAAGAAAAACTTCTTCCTGCTCAGTATAATACCATTTTTAATGAAATAACAGAAATATATAAAGTTCAAGGTGGTAATATTTATTTAATTGTAGCAAACAGTTTAGAAAAATTTCGACTGGAAAAAATATATTTATCACAAATGAACGAAATTCTAAATAATTATACTAAAGAATTAATGCAATTTAAATTTATAACATCTTCAGATGTTGCAAAAGAAAAAGAAAAAAAGAATTCTATTGGATTAACTAATATTGATTCTAGTGAAAAAGCTATCAAAGAAAGAGTATTAAGACCAGAATATACTTTTGATAATTTTGTAACAGGTGAAGCAAATCGTGAAGCCTTTACTTTTTCTGTAAAGGTTGCTGAATCACCTCATGTAACAGTTAACCCTTTTTATATTTTTGGCGACGTAGGACTTGGAAAAACCCATTTAATGATGGCAATAGGTCATTACATTCTAGACAATAATTTAAATACAAAAATAGTTTATACAACAGCTCAACAATTTGTTGAAGATTATTTTAAATCAAAAAATAAGAATCAAAAATCAACCGCAATATCTGATTATTTTGATAATTATTATCGAAGCGCAGATGTTTTGTTAGTTGATGATATTCAATATCTTGCAGATAGACAAGGTTCACAAGATGAATTTTTTAAATTGTTTGAATATCTTTTTGAGAAAAATAAACAAATTATTGTTACATCAGATCGTAAAGCAAGCGAATTAAACATTATGGATCGCTTAAAATCTAGATTTACTTGGGGTATGCAAGTAGATATAAAAAAACCAAATCAAAATTTAAGAAAGGCTATTTTAAAAAGTAAACTATCTACTCTTATTGCAAATGTTGATGACGTTTCTAACGATGCCTTAGATTATATTGCTACTAACTTTGAAGAAAATGTACGTGAACTAGAAGGAGCACTTCGAAGATTTGTTAATTATTGTGTAGCTTTTAATATAGATTATACATTAGAAAATGCTAAATTATCATTAGAATCTATTATTTCTTCTAATAAAATTTCATCTAATGAAGGATCATCCAATCAAGCAGAAAAAGTAAAAACAATTGTTGCTTCTTATTTTAATATTCCTGTAAAAGAACTTTCAGGTTCTTCTCGAAAACAAGAAATTGTATACGCACGAAGTATTGCTATTTATTTATTGAGAACTAAATATAATATTGGATTAAAAAAAATTGGAGAATATCTTGGGAATAGAGACCATGCAACAGTTGCTCATGCAATAGATAAAATTGAAGATGGAATAAAAAGTGATGAATTTATTAGTCAAGACGTTAGTAATTTAGTAGATAAACTAAATAAATAATTTTCTATATAATAAGGACGGAAATATAAAATTATAAAAAAAGTTATCCACTTATCCACAGTGCTAATAATAATATTAAAAATTAAAAAATAATAATAAAAGAGGTGAAAATATGAAATTTATAATTGAAAGAGAAGTATTGTTATCAACATTGTTAAATGTCTCTAAAGGACTTTCACAAAAAACTCCAATGCCCATCTTAACAGGGATTCAAATAATAATTAAAAATAATCAAATTACTTTTATTGCTACAAATAAAGAAATTGCAATTAAAGTAAGATTAGAAAAGAATGATAAAGTAAGATTATATGAAGAAGGAGAATGTGTTGTTCCGGGTAAATACTTTGTAGATATTGTAAAAAAAGTTGAAGGAAAAGATGTAGAGTTTACCTTATTTGAAAAAAATTCAATTAAAATAATCTCTGATAGATCAGATTTTACTTTAATTGCATATGATAAAACTACGTATCCAACAACTAATTTTACAACTAATAGTAATGCTATTTTATTTGATAGTAAAGAATTAAAAAAAATAATTAGACAAACTTCATTTGCATGTGCTACTTCCGAATCTAGAATAGTATTAACTAGTTTAAATTTTAAGGCTAAAAATGGTACTTTAGAAATTGTTTCAACCGATAGTTTTAGACTTGCTAAGAAACAATCAAAACTTGCAGAGGAAGTAGAAATTCACGCTAATATTCCGAGTAAATCTTTGGAAGAATTTTGTAAAATTTTAGATGAGGATTCAACCTATGTTAAAATGTATTTAGAAAATAGTAAAGCTTTATTTGAATATAAAAATATAATTTTTATGTCAAGATTAATTGAAGGAAATTATCCAGATACATCTAGTTTATTTCCTAAAGATTATTTATTTGTTGCAGAATTTAATAAAAATGAGTTAATAAATGCGGTCGATAGAGCCTCTTTGTTTACTAGTTTAGATAATTTAAGTATTGTAAAATTTAATTTTAGTAATTCTAAAAAAGTTGAAATCTCTTCTAATTCTTCTGAAATTGGAAAAGTTGTTGAAGAAATTTATCTTTTAAATGAAATAAATGATGTAAATTTTCAAATTGCTTTTAGCACGAGATATCTATTAGATGCTCTTCGTTCATTTGAAAAAGATAAAATACATTTTTATTTTACAGGTGAAATAAAGCCTACCATTCTTAAAGAAATAGATGATGATAGTTTAACGCAATTATTATTACCAGTTAGAGTTTTTTAAAGATTAAACATAAAAAAAGCACTAAAAATAGTGCTTTTTTTATGTTTTTAATCTAGTTTTATGTCTTTAAACATCAAAATTAAGTCTTTTTTTATTTCATCAAAATTTTTTTGATGAAATCTATCTTTCATAGGTTGATTATCAAAGATAGAAATACCATCAGATTGAATATTTTTAATTTCTGCTTTATCCTTGATTGGAGCGGTAATTTCGGCATTAGGAGTAAGCGTTTTGGCTTGCTCTTTTAGTTCTTTTAAACACTTAATTGGAGCACGCCTTCCTTTAATGTATCCGACTGGTACAATGTACTTAATTTTAGCTAAATCTATGTCAGTATCAACAAAATACTGAATTGTGTTCGAAAAACCTTGTAAACCAAGCGTGTCTAAGCCGACAACAATTAAAATAGAGTCACTAATATCTAATAAAATTTCACTCAATCTACTGCTTGAAGGAGGAAAATCAATAAAAATATAGTCAAAAAAACTCTTAAAACCTTCAATAATTTGTCTTAAATGCTTTTCTTCAGAGCGTTTAAGGGTTAAATTAAGAGAAAGTCTGTCTGTATTTAAGGTTTTCATTAAATACATATTTATTCTTGCCTCAAAAGTAATATCTTGTGGCTTTTTTTCACCAACTAGTAGATGTTCGAAAAAATCATCATCATGATCAGTAACAAAATTGTCAACACCAAAAATTTTAAAAATACTATTTTGATCGTCAGCGCTGATAACTAAAACTGTTTTTCCTTGAGAAGCATGATAATGTGCAAGATATCCAAGAAAAGTAGTTTTACCTACGCCCCCTTTTTTGCAAAAAGCTGAAATAATAGGCATTATCTACCACCTTCTCTCTGTAATTTTTCGCGACATGCATCTTCAACAAATTTGGCAAACATTATTCCTCTTGTCGCGCAAGCAATTTTAATTTGTCTTCTTAGGGTAATATCCATTGTTGATGTATACTTTTCTCTGTTTACATCATCTTGTTGATAGTATTGCTTTCTTACCACCTGTTTTTGTGGCTTTTGAGTACTACGAATAGTTGAAGTTGGTTGTGAAACAATTTTTTGTTGCTCATAAGCGGGTTCAAACGATCTTTCTTCGTCTTGAAACTGAATATCCGTTTCTTCTTCAACTACTTTAGGTATTTCAAATGGATTTCTTCTTTTTATTGGTTGTTGATTCATAAATATGACCTCCTTTTTACATTTAGCATTATATCAAAAAAAAATATTAATTGCAAATTATTTGCAATAATTACTTACATAACTATTTAAGTATAACCATATTTATTGGTTCTGTCTTTTTTTTAAAAATCAATAAATATTAAATAAATTATAAAAAAATTTTTTAAAAAAGATTTTGTTTGTTAAATTAACGGCAAAAAACAATCATTTTTCGAATTTTTGGATGAAACTTGAAAAATTACAAACCCCCTGGGGGGTCAAATCAAAAAAAATGAACTTTTTAAATTGTCTTTTTTGAAAAATTTGAATTACTTTTTTAGAAACTGAGAGAAGAAAAAAATACATAATTATGTATATATTTAATTAAATTTTTATTTATAATTTTAATGCTGATAATTTTAAATTCACAAAAATATTTTTAAGTTAAAATTAATAATTTTTATAATAAAAATTAAATGAATAATATTATTTTTAAAATAAAAACGTATTGTTTTAAAATAATACTTTATTTATATAATATAATTAAATTTTAAAACTAATTATTTTTATTATAAAAATTAAATTTATTAAAAAAATCTAAATTATTTTTAAAATATATTCATTTAAAATACCATACTATATCTA
>OJNI01000232.1_pt1 | contig 40001 bp, 48 predicted proteins | sample 1597441 | NCBI WGS metagenome assembly OJNI01 (sample SAMEA2452131, study PRJEB22498) | human gut metagenome | reverse complement strand
TCCCAAAGGAGTTTCATGTCCGTAGGAAAACGCATGTGGCTTTCATAGCATGTGGTAAAATCCGCAAAACGAAAAAACCGTTTTTCCAAAACGAAACTGAAAAGTCAGATCGGGAAAACTCCAAAACGAAAACGTCCGGTTTCCCGACACACGCACAAAAACAGAACAGCGTTTGAACGCCTTTCAAATGGTATTCAAACGCTGTTTTTTTATGCAAAAAAAGACTCAAAAAAGCATTGTCAATTCAGCAAAAATTCGTATCTTTACATAGTGTTAGAAAGGGTTTTACCCTTGCAATTCTTTGCCATAAGTTGAGTCTTCTCTACTTGTGAAACATCGTGTCTTATCATACATTCAGTTCAAACTTTACGTTTTCGTCTCCTTCCAAAAGGTTACGGGTCTTTTCTATGTTGCTTTCATAGATATGCACATTCGCAAGGTCGAGCGTTATAGACTTCAAAGGCAAATCAATCTGTTTAGACATCAGATACAGGTGATAAATGTCCGAAGGCAGTCCCAAGTTTGCATCAGAACTACGTTGATAAGCCGACAGCACCAGTTCCCCTTCATCGATCTGGAATTGTACAAGGCTTAAACATGGCGCCTGATTGCTTTCGACACCGGTAGCCCCCAGGTGCAGGACGTAGTTCTTACTGTTCCGCTTCTCCCGGTTGATCTTGGCTATAAGCGGCGGAAGTTTCTCGAAGTATGACGGGTAACTGTTTACCAGGATGGCGCCGCAATAGTCCCACCAGCCGATCCCGGCTTCCCGATACTTTTCCACGCACCGTTCGCCGTTCATGAACAGTTGAAGTTCATTTCGTAGTTTCTTCCTGGCGATGTTGTGCCCCTCGAATATATCAAGAAGATCAGCCGGGGTTAAAGACAGTCGTTCATTCAAAAGGTATTTGATGTTCCCTTTCTTGTTACTTTGCGCCTTACCTGAAGTAAGCACCTTTTCCAAAATCTGATAATATTTGTTCATTGTCTTTTGACTTTTAAAATTTGACATGCACAAAGGTCGTCAGTAAGGCGCAAACGGCATAATTTACCGGGTATATCCCACTGCACGGCTTTTGCAGCAGTCAAGTTCCTGGCTTAGATGGTTGATGACAGAATAAACTTTTCGTTCACTGACACCGTATTTGTCGGCCAGCATTGCAACGATATAGGTCTTCTTTTCGCCTTCCTGGCACAAACGTTCGTAATCGGCAAACAGATCGGCAAAACGGTAGTCTTCCGGCTTTATACCGGCACAGAAAAGCCTGTTCAGCAGTTCTTTGTTGAAGTCTAACAATTCATATAATTTCATTTTATCGGATATTCTTTTTTAGGGTTCAGTAAAATGCACTATCTTTGTAAAGCCAATCACTTATATAAAAAAACGAGCAACCGCAGCAGAAGGTCTTAGCCCTCGGCTGTGCGGTTGCTCGCATTTTTGTTAGTAAGTGATTGGCGTCTTTTACTAACGGCCGGGGGCTTTTTTATTCACCCCCGGATAGGTTCATTCTCTTGCTAAAAGTTCGGCTGCAATGGCTTTACACTCTTTCCTGTACAACTGCAAAGCGTTATACTCCGCTAAATGGGCGTCGTTCCCGTCCCCCTGGTTCAGAATGACAGCTTCCACCTGGTTCTGTGAATACTGCCGTCTGACAAGCCCGGCCACAAAATCATCATACTGGGCAGACGTCGCTTCGATGATCGTACCGCCGTCCTTCTCTGATCCTTCATAAGAATAAGCCGTGCAAGGTTCCGGCGCTTCCTGGCCTTCCGGCGCTTCCGGCACGTAGTCCGGAATAACTTCTTCATGCAGGTAAACGATAAAATGCTTATCGTCGTACTTCTCAAATTTCTTTCTATCTAAATATGTTGCTTTCATAATCATGTGAATTTATAAAATTTCTTATTCATTTTATTAGTAAACTCTTTTATGACGGTCGGGCAGGGCAAATCTTCCTTTTGGAAGTCTGAAAGGGCTTGTTCCAGCATTACCGTACTTCCGGTAAATGAATAGAATTCGGCGTCTTTCTCCATGTCGCTACCGTCCTTATTTTTAGCCTTCTCGAATATGTAGGTTTCGTTTTCTTCGTCGTCTTCAGTCGGTTCTATAATAGTCTTCAGTATGCGCTTATAACGGATCACAAGGCATTTTTTCGGCCGTGTCTGCTTTTCCTGCTTTGTTCCGCCGTTACCATCGTCAACGGTCACTATTACGTCTTCCTTTTCGACCTTGCTGTCTTCCACCGTGTAATCTACCAGCAGGATTTTATAGTCCTGTTCTTCCTGGCCTTCTTTACACACAAGATCAGCAAAAGCCTTTTTCTGATCGAACCTCATACCTTGAAAGGGTATCTGAACTTTGCGGTTCTTTATTACCGCTCCGAGTCTTTTTTCCATGTTTATATTTAATTTTCTAAGTAAGTTCCTACTGTTTGCGTGGGTTGCAAAGCCTATACGAGAAGCGCACTTCAGCCGGATTTCTTCAGGTGAAAGCCCTTTCTTCCTCAACTTGGCAACCTGCCGGCAAAGGTCTTTTTTATTTCTCTTACGTAATAACCTATGGTCATGGAAGGAAACATAACCGCAAACGTCGATACCGCCGGCATGTACGGGGCGGACGTTCCAGTTCTTGTTCACAGGCAGCAGGTAATCACGTGCAAGTATCATTATTGCCATTTCAGTAACCAGATGCAGGAAAGCCTTATCCTTATGCAGAATAACAATATTATCGGCAAACCGGGAATAATATTTCAGCCCTTGTTTGACGTACTTCTTAAACTTGGACTTCAGGTATGAAGCCCCTTTGCAAAGTTCGTCTTCGTTGTTCCTGCCGGCAATATGGATGCAATGCGAAACATACCTTCCACACCAATAAGCGTACTTGTCAGGATCGGACAAAATATCGAATACTTTGATCGCCAGCCGGTCAAAGGCGGCAAGGAAATAATTCGCTAATATTTGGGAGATTTTCACCCCCAGCGGCAGACCTGACGGATAGCTGTCTATAAATTCATCCAGGAACCGAAGTAATTTCGGGTCTTTGATCTTTACCCGCAGGCTTGCCTTCATCAGTTCATGATTGATATTAGGGAAGAAATGATGGACGTCAAGCTGGACGAAATAATAAGTATTCTCGTAGCTTGAATTCAGGTCTTTACGAAGCAAGTTCACAAAGTCATGTGTTCCCCGTCCCTTAACGCATGAACAGGATTTACGGATAAAGGTATCACACAGCAACAGTTCAACATGCAAACAGGACGCCCACTGCTGGACATGGTCTTCAATGGGCAGTTTACTAATGATCCGGGCTTTCCGGTCGAATATCCTTTCGTCTGTATAGGGGGAAGTATGCCAGCTTTCGGTCAGGTAGGCTTCTAATAGTGCGGCAAGTTTGTCATCCAGGTCTTCTTCAAACTTGCGAACGGTGATCCGGGCTTTCTTGTGCTCGGAAAAACCGTCAAATGCAAGTTGATAATTCCGCTTTGTCTCAATATGCGGCGAAATGTGTCCTTTACGTCTCATTTTCAGTGTCTCATTAACCGGTGTCTAAAGGCAGTGTCTTGTCTGCTTTTTCTTGAACGTCGTTGTGGTCGGCCTGGATATTCACCCAGTCTACTAACACCTTCGTTTTTAGTTTATTTTTCGCCGTGAGGCGAGGTTCCTTTTCCCCGTGAAAAAATTCCTGTTAGAAATAGTTGAGCGGCGAACCCCAGTTCACATTGGCATCCGAGACAGCATTGTTCACATTAAGAGCAGAAGCCCCCGATTGAACGCCATTGTTCGCATTACACCCACGGAGACACAGCCGGAAGCCCGAAACTAAAGATCCAGGAAAAGGCAACCCTTTCGGGATGCAAAGATAGACAAATCCCAGCCTATTAAAATATAAATATGGAAAAAAGTCAAAGAACGAAAAATTTTTCGGCTGGTAGTATAGGGGTGACCTGACGGTCACGGGTTCTTTTGTTTACTAATGAACTCTAATGTACCCTTTTGCACCCCTACGAACCCTTTAGGCCACTGGCGCATACACCGGAACCACCGGCCAATCTGACTCTGCTTCGCAGAGCGGCGAACCCCAGTACACATAGGCATCCGAGACAGCATGGTTCACACTAAGAGCAGAAGCCCCCGATGGAACGCCATGGTTCGCATTACACCCACGGAGACACAGCCGGAAGCCCGAAGTGGCGCCGCTGGTATTCCAAAAATAGTCGCAATGATAGGTCGAAGCTGATCCGCCGATTTGCGTCGGAAAATTTTCTAAATTGTCATAGCTTAACGTTTTGATGTAACCTTCGCATTTTGTCGGCGATGTGGAATAAGCGGTCATTCCGGCTTCATTTCCGATTGTCCAATTTCCATAAATGGAAGGCGCTACCAAATGCGTGACGGAAGTGTCAGCGTTACAACGGACGAATTCGTCGTCCATTTGGCGCCAAAGATAGCCGAACGGGTTTTTCAAACCGAAGAACACGGGAACGGGGGCGGCGTGGTATGTGGTTCCGTCTTCCTTTAACACGTTATAGGTAGATACACCGGAAGCGTCGCCCAGTTCTACGCCTACGCTGGTAGGCAAAAAAGGACGATAGCCGTTATATCCGCCCCAATCCGGCATATTGGTAACACCTGAACCCAGTCCCCCCTGGAATAAGCCGTCAGCGTCTTTATTTGCGTTATAACCGGCTTGCATGTCCTGGGTGCCGAAAATGATTTCAAACAGGATTTTTACAACGGAAGTATGGCGCATTGTGCAGCAAAGCCAGCCGGAACCGTTTTTGCGTGCAGCCGCACGCCAGTATTCGGTGTTTTTATTGGTTGCAGCCCGGCCTATCAAAGTCCTGTATGTCCCGTCCCAGTCCGTACTGTCGCCACCCCGGTAGTTTACGTCGTCATTTACATAACTTACCAAAGCGCCGGTGGTACGGTCAAGGGCGCCAAAACCATGCGCCGACATACTGGCTACCGGGATAGTGTAGTTATATTGGCCGGGAATAGGTGCCAGGGACACTTCTTTATACAAAAGGTTGCCGATCCGGTAAATGGCAAGATAGAATTTCTTTCCCCATCCCCATTGATAATGTCCCATACTTCCGTCCAGTTTCGCCGTTTCGCCATTGTCAAAGCGGTAATGGTTTGTCGGATCAAGTTTGCGCCGGCTATGATCGTTCTTTACCAGGTAACAACCCAGTCCGAGAGTTTCGGGAAGGTTGCGTAACAGTTCAAGACTACCGAACCAGCCCTGGGCTTTCGGCGTTGAGTTATCCAGGTTCCACACACGGCCGCACGACGGGGCGCTTGACATACGGACAGCCTGGCGTAAGTCCATCCTCCCGGAAGCGCCCGTACTGTCGTCGAATACTTCGATCTTTTTGTCCTGGACTGTATCGGTAGCCAGGGGAAGATCATCTACTTGCTGGCCGCCTTCAAAAGCGGAAAGCATCGCAAGAATTTTTGTTTCCTGATCGCTTGTTAAAGCCATAATTTCATATTTTTAAAAGTTAAACAATTCTTATTTTACCGCCATTCAGGCGCATTTTACCATTACTCAAACGGATCAGCGGGGTACGGACGGTAACGTCGACCTTCTGCCATAATTCCGTGTTCTGCGTCGGGATCACATGGAAAGAACTTTTCCCGGTACCGTTGACCGTCAGCTTTCCGGAAGGATCGGCGTCGACTGAACTGCCCGATATTTTTTGATACAGGACATTCTTCAGGCAATACGACGGGAAGAACGTTATACCGATCTGCTGACGGATTTTGTTCTTTGTACTGATTGATACCGGGACAGATACCAGCATACGAACCGGGGCGGCATTGATATAGCCGGCAACGGCCTTAGATAAGGCGTCCATTTCCACGATTTTGCCCCTGGCTTCACTGGTTACCGTATCAGCACGTCCGGCCGCCTGCCGGGCTTCTGTTTTAGCCGTATCGGCGTCATTTGCGGCGTTGCCTGCCCGTGTGGCCGCTTCGTTTGCCGACTGTGCGGCGCCGTAAAGGTTGTCGGCTGCATTACCCGCACGTGTGGCTTCCGCCAGGGCTTTCTTTGCCGCTTCGGTTGCCGGCTTGCCGTTGGCGATGCACTTCCACCAGGCCGTGTCTGTTACCGGGTGCCCGGTATTGCTGTCCTTCAGGGACAGGTAACAACTGTCTTCAGTCGTTACGAAATTGAAAAAGTCGTAACGGGTGGCCGCATTATAGGCACCTTTGTCCACGAAGGCGACCTTCCCTAAAATTTTGTTTCCTTCTGCCATTTCTATTTCGGGTTAAAAGTTAAATTTCCTTCTTCGTCAATATTGAACATGTCCGCCACGATTTCATCCTGGTAACTCATAATAAGTTCCATCGTGTCCGGATCAATGTAAAAAGTAGGATATAAGACACCGCCTTTTGCCAGAACGCCGGTATCAACGTATTTCTTCAGGGTGGTGTCCCACTTCCACCAGTTGCCATTCTCACCCATCATCGTGGGATGATCCGCCAGTTCTTTAGCACGGTCAGCCTGGGCATTTGCCCCGGCGGTGGCTGTAATGCTTTTGCCGGTGGCTTCGTTGGCTTTACGGGTGGCTTCAATAGTTTCAGCCTTTGCCTGAATGGTTGCTTCCTTTACGGCGTTGGTTGTGTCGGCGGCCTGGTTTGCCTTATCCTTTGCAGCATTGGCGCCGGCGGTGGCCTGATTGGCGGCCACAGTGGCTTCCTTTGCCTTATCCTTTGCATCGTTCACGCTGTCGGCGGCGGCGATGGCACGGTCACCGGCGGCAAGAACCTGCCCCCGGACAGCCGTAAAGTCTGCCGTCGCTTCCTTCGTTTCCTTTGTCGCCTGCCGGGCTTCACCGGTGGCCGCTTTGGCGTTGTCGGTAGCTTCTTTCACCGTGTCCAGCGCAATGTCCTGAAGCAAGGTTACAGGGGCTTCCACGACCTTTTCAACACCGCCGACCTTTTTGTAAGCCGGAAGCGAGAATACGCCGGTTAAGTCGCTCACGATCTCAACTTCTGAAACGCCTTGTGCTTCTACACCCAGTTTTTCCAGTATGACCGGCAAAAGTTGGGCGGCTATATAGTCCAGTTCTTCACGCTTATAGGCCATAATCCCCCTTACTTGTTTGCTATGATTTCGGCCACGTCTGAAGCGGCCACGGAAGAAACGGACTTTCTTTCGGCGACTGTGGTAGCAGAAAAAGGTTCAAAACTTGTGTGCATCCGGTCGGCCACCTTGTCATAGCTGACACTGCCCACGTTCTTATTCTCCTTTACAATGGTGCCGTAAACGTTGGTTACTTCTTCGCCGGCTTCAGCGGGTACCAGCGTCGCCCGGTAATTGATTACGATACCGGTGTTCTTTACTTCAGACTGAAAGGTCTTTGTTCTTTGTTCTTCTACTTGTTTCATCCTATTACTTTTTAGGGGTTAAACATTTGTATAATCTTCGGCGGGAACGGCCGGGGTTGCCCCCATTGCTTCTTGTATCAAGCCCAAAACGGCCACTTTGGCCGGAGCAAGTAAGTATTCGTCACGGGTGACAATCCGGGTTATCTCTACAATGTATTCCGTCGGTATTTCCACCGGTTCTTCTGAATAGAATACTTTCCGGGCGAAGTCTGCCAGGCCAATATCCGACGTGTTTCGGTTGATTGCGTTACCCACAGACCGACGCACGTCTGTCGGTTCAGGTTCACCGATACGGAGTTCTACCGGCACACTCTTAAAATCAATTACTTTTGCCATAATCTTCTGTTTTATTGTTAATTCCAATCGTTTAAATTTATAATCTGAAACATGAAAGAGCCGTCGTTTTTTGAAGCGTCGTCGCTGCAAAAAATATCAACGGTAGAAGTTCCATAAGCACCCACCGTCGCTTTGTTCGGGGATGCGTTAGACCCGGAAACATAGCCATAACCGGTCAGCATGACGATGTAGTTCCCGGAAGTCAAACCCCATGCGCTTGAAAATGACATTCTGTAACTGCCTTCTCCAAGACGGGAAACGGACATAGTCGAACCGTCAAAGGTTTTACAGTTTATAGAAGCCCCGGAAGACGTACCCGTCACGATACCCTGTGCCAGCACGTTCAGTTTGCGGCCGTAACGACTCGAAGTCATCAGGTTTATACGGTTCAGTACAATCCATCCGTAAAACTGTGAATTCGTGCCGTAGCCCATAAGTTCCACGCATTCACGGGAAAGACTAAGCGTACTTTTTGAGACACCGTCTTCATAGAAATACTTTCCGCTGGGGGCGCTGTATTGGATGGAGCCTTCGGAAATTTGGCTACCCCACCGATAGTTCGTGATACACATTCTACGGCCGCCCTGATTTATATCCCATTCAAGAACGCCGGCAGTGATCCAGCCGCCGCCGTCAGATATTGCCGCCACGTTGTCATGGGTGGACTGGTCGCCACCAATAACGATAGAGTCCGTTTCACGAACGAAAGGGGAACGGATGGAACCCTGTATAATCACGTTCTTAAACGTACCTTTTCGGGCTTCCACAGAACCGTCTTCCAGTATCTTAAAGTATTCATTTGCCGTTACAAGACCTTCAAACTCTATGCGCTTCGCCTTTATCTTTGCCAGGTCTTCCGTCAGGTTGATATACGTCACCGGATCTTCATAGCCGGAAAGGTCGAACACGGTCGCTTCCTTCAGGTACCAGGTCACGGCCGTATTATAGTCGTTGTTTGTCTGTCCGGTCGGTACATCTTTCGTTAGGTAGAAAAAGTTCGTCGTTGAAAAACTGCCCGAAGCGCCGGCGAATACCTGGTACCGGTATTCTTTCCAGCCACCGGTTCCGGCGTTGTCTGTGATCCACTGACTACGACCACCGTCGCCGGTTGCGTTACTGGCAAAGTTCAGCCGGTAACCTTTAGGAATGTTGGCGGTGAAACGGGCTTCAAACACGGCGTTTACACGGGTGGGCGTGCTGAAGGTGAACCCACCCAGGCCGGGGCTGGAATTTCCGACGACCTTCTGAATACGTACCTGGAACACGCCGCTATTTGTGGCCGTTTCGTAACGGGTGACTGTCACGGCTTCGCCCCCCGAATTGTTGTACCGGGAAATGCCGTTCAGCCCCTTCAGGAACTTCACGTCTTTATTCAGTGGGTAACCGGTCGATTTATTGATAGAAAGCAGAAGGTTCTTATCCGTTTGTTCTATGGCCGACCAGTGGCGGTTCAAGGTAACGTTTATGTCCCCAACCGTTCCGTTAAAGGTGTCCGTTAGCACGTAGTTTGTGAACTTCTTTTCTACGGCGTTCATCCGGGTGCCCATACTGGTAAGGCTTCCGTCGATAGCGTTTGTTTTATTCACGTAGGTGTTCAGGGTACCTTCAGCGGCGCTCATACGGTTTCCCAGGCTGGTAGTCGTACCGTCCAGGCTGTTCAACCGGGTAGCGTATGTTTCCAGCGTTCCTTCCGCCGAATTCATGCGGGTGCCCAGGCTGGTAAACAGTCCGTTCGCTTTATCCTCAAACTTAGAAAACAGTTCCAGTTCCCCTTCAGCGGCTTTCATGCGAAGCCCTAAATCGGCGACCGTGTTGTTTATATCATCCGTCTTTCTGACGTACAAGTCCAGCTTTTCTTCCGCCATATCCAGGTCAAGGCCGATCTGTGTAACCGTTGAATTTATTTTGTCGGTCTTTTCCCCCCACAAGCGTATATTTTCATTTGCGGCGTCCAGTTCTACGCCCAGGTTCGTAACCGTTTTATTCGTTTCGTCTATCCTTTCACCCAGCAGACTGATTTTTTCGGCAGTCTGCACAAACTTAGTGCTGACTTCGATTTTAAAGTCTTCCAGCGGCCGGTTGGTAAGCGCCAGCACGTCGATATAAATGTCACCGGTAAACTTCAGCACGAAGTCGCCCACGCCGTCCCAGGTACCGGTATATTCCAGGCTTTGGGTTTCGATGTTTTCCGCCAGTTCTATCTGGACGAAAGGCAGGCAGTCCTCACCCTGGGCGGAACCTTCAAAGCCTACGGTCAGCGTGCCGGCGCTTTGGCAGATAAACTTAAAAGTTAAATACAAAACGCTGGTGGCCGGTTCCGGCTTTCTTACGTCGGCGTTGGTCTGGCGTATGCCGCTGTTTTTAATCCGGAGCATATTACGGCCGTCCAGGTTTACGATACTGGCGACCTTTTCCTTTTGGGCGAACAGGTTACGGTTAAACATAAGCAGCTTGCCGCCGGCAGTGTACGCCCGGATCACGTTTTCACGCTGCCAGCCGTCCATGTTTTCCGTGAAGCTGGCGTTCTTCAGGAAGTTGTCTTTCTCCGACATGTTGTACGTCTTATTCTGCATATCAACCCGGAAAAGGTTTTCCATCATATCCAGACGTGTCTGTATGTTTTCGCCGTTCTGAAAATGGAATTCACCGATAGCGTACAAGTTTTGTATGAAGGCACCGAAACCCTTTAACCACCCAAACCAGGAATTATAAACGCCGGCAAGATTTCCGACACGACTTTTTACAGCGTTGTCTGGATCAGTCTTTGCACCGTACAACACGTCAATATAAGGGGCAAAGGCGCCTACTGTGGTGTTCATAATAATGCCTTTGCGGTCGGGGTTCGTCAGGTTGTCCATACGTACCAGGACGTCGCCCTTCTTTATGTTGGCTACATTACCGCTGAAGGTGTTGTAAGTGATCCAGTCCAGACGGTTTTCGCCGTCGGTATCTGATCCCATGCCGGTACCGGAAACAACCAGTTCATAATGTTTGGTTACGTTGTAGTCATTGCCGGCAGAAGGGCGACCGCCGTAACGCTGGCATTCCAGGCAGTCATTCACCCAAAACGGGTTATACAAAAGACCGCCCCCGGTATCAAGGTATATCTTTTTGTTATCCAGGTCGACATGATCCACCTTCATCATACCCGAAAAAACGCTGTTGTCGCCTTCGCCCTTCAGTTGGTTTATTATCATTTCAAACACACGAAGCGCACCCCGGATCGTAACTTCGTCAAATTCGGCATAAGATTTCTTTTCCTTTGCGCCGGCCACGTTCATCACTTCCCGGATCAGGATAGCCCAGCCCTTACCATTCAGGAACCCGGAAAGGAAGTCCGGGGAATTCACGCTGTCATGGAACACCCCGGCACCTTTGACGTCGATACCCTTCAGGAAGTGGATCAATTCTCGTGCGGTGTCTTCGATGTCCTTCCTTAAAAATTTATCTCCCAGTTCTTCGATGGCCGCTTCGATTTCCTTGTCCGTCCGGAGCGAGGAATAAACGCTTTGATTACTGGCTTCCAGTTTGTCACCGACACGCAGAAGGTCATTGAACAACTTCCCGCAGACACCCAGGCCACGCATAAAGTTTATATACGCCTTCGCTTCGTCTGGCTGGTTCTTCAGCAGGTGTTCACGCATGGAACGGCGGGCGGAAAATACGTTGTATTCCGAAGGATCGGCACTGTCCCAGGACTTCAACACTTGAAGCACGTCCTTATTCAGTTGTTCCTTAAAGGCCGCTTGTATCTCCGTGATGTTGTTTTCCATCTTGGAAAGTTTCGTGGAACTGACGGCAAGGGAACACCCGATATTCATTTCCGTAGGGTTGTTCAGTTTGCGGCTGATCGATACGACACGGCTGTCCTGGTACCCGCTGTCGAAATATTCGCTATACAAACGGACACGGCGCCCCAGCTTCAGGTTTATTTCTTTTTCCAGGAAATAAATATAGTCGGTCGGCGCTTTATAGACGGCCGTATCGATGCTGTATGTTTTCAGGTATTCGGCAACGGCGTCGGCCAGTTCCTTTTCCGCAAGCCCGTAGTATTCTTCAGGCATACGCAAGTTATAAAGCACGTAGTCGTTACCCGTATGCGGGATCAGCTTACCGCCCGGTAATTGCTGGTTCTCATACGGATATTGGTTTATAATTTCAAACTCCTTTGTGTCGTTGTTCCAGTTTACCTCAAAGTCCTGGCCGTTCAGTTCCCCGCTTTGGAATTTCACCATTTTAACAAGGCCGCCGATTTCGTAGTCGTTGGGGTTAAAGGTAAGCCCCGGATCAGTAAAGTAGTAAATTTCCCGTTCTTCGCCTTCAATGGTTCGGGGTTCATGGCGTACCACGCCAACCTAGCCGACACGGCGGGGATATATGCCACTGAAGGCCGTTTCTTCGGAATACTCAACGATACCCAGGTCGGTATTCTGTTCAACGTATTTCGCCCCACCGGGAAGGTGCAAACGGCTACTACCGTACACCTTCGCATCAATGTTCCGGGTGCTGCCGATCGGATAAAGCCGGGTAAAGAACGGGGCGTTATCGTTGCTGTCCTTACTAACGTTCAGTAAGCCTTTACCGTAGCCCAGTTCCAACATATCGCCATGCTCGCAGCGGCAAAGGTTCAGTGTGTAGCCTTCCACCCACCATTCTGTTTTCGTGGCTTCAGCGAGTTTTCCCAGGCCGTCAAAGCATGAAACACAGTCATATTCTATGTTCACGTTTGCACTGTCGACTACCTGGCCGATAGCCCACACGTCGGAACCGGTAATGCGGTTCATATTATCTACGAACAACTGTAAATGTTGCGCCGGGCTGTCGTTCAGGGAAAAGGCGGTGGAATTGTCACCGTCAACCATTTTTAAAACAAGGGCTTTTTTTAGCTTCGACTCAATACCGTAGAACTTCACGTCGTATTGGTATTCAATAGAGGACTTTTTAACCGGCCGGTAGTTCTTCAGTAGCCAGTAACGTTTCCCCAGGAAGTCCACGTAATCGTTCACCTTCAAACGGATATATTCGTAGTGCGTGAAGGAAAGCGTCAGGACGGTGTCCGCCATCAGTTCCTCATTCGTTGCCGCACTATCGGCCGGTGACACGGTCGCCCGGATAGTTCCGTTTTGTTTATAGATGTTTACTTCCATTTGAACGATATTTGAATAGTGTTTGAATACTCTTTAAATGGTGGGAACGGGTTCCCTGAATTTTACTTTTATCTTGCCGGCGACCGTCGTACCGTCCAGCGGTGTAAGCTGGTCGTAACTTGTACTTTCTTTATAGTACATGCGGTACGTTTTACCCAGTTCCGGCAAACGGACGTCCAGCCAGCCCGATTTCAATAAGCCCAGGAACGCCTGGTAATTTTTGATAAAGCCGGCCTGGCCGTTCCCGGTAATGGCAAACTGAAGGGTTACGTCCCTGGCTTCAAAAGCCGGGGTAAGTTTGTCCGGTAACTTTTCGCCATCCTGTTCCCGGAATGAAACGGCCGTGTAGGCTTTCATCTTTGGGGGTGTCAGTAAGGCGGAATAATTCGTATTATCACCGGCCTTGTCTTCAGTCAGAAAAGCGCCGCATGTCTTATATACGTCGTTATCATTAATGAACAGCAAACCTTCCAGTATATTCATGGCTACGCTGTTTTCGTTAAGACTTTAATATGGCTTTCAACACCAAAACGACTAAAATAATAGATAGTACAGCCGCTAATGGAAGCCATAACGGGGATAAAACCCACCACCAAGACCAGTCAATAAAGTGTGTCAACTTCAAGATTATAAAAACGATTGAAAGAAGGCCACAAAAGCCAATACCACCTGTTGAATTATTACTTGTACTCATTTTATTATACGGTTGCCTGTACACCATAAGGTTCATTTATTGTGTTTTAAGGCCATCCCGACGGATCGTTTCTATATCCTGGGCAATGGCTTTTAGTTTCTCATTGCATCCCGCCGTATTTTCGGCGATTTCTTTCACATAGTCCGTACATTGGTGCATTTCATCACTTATGTACAGGACGTTTTCATCAATGCTGGCGTCATGTTGCTGGACTGAAGTAAACAGCCCTTTCAGTTCGGTGCCGGTTTCCTGATCCATCGTTTGAAAGGTACCCGACTTTCCGCTTTGCTGTTCGCCGTCTTCGTTCTTCCAAAGGTTAAAACCACGTTTTGCGGCTTCAGCTTTCCAGTTTTCCATGAAGTCCTGCGCCTGATCCATGTCCTTACCGATACCGGCGTAAAAGTCTCCCATGATGTTCATGGCATCTTTTGCGATCTGTTCTTCAGACTTTCCGCTTCCGTAGGCTTCTTCCAGTTGCTTCTGTAACTTGTCGAACTTACCGGCGAAGAAAAGGCTGTATGCGATCTGACGGCCTAAGTTTTCAAGCACTTCAGCGCCTTTGTCGCCGAAGTCCGTCCAGGCGTCGCTACCGGTCTGAATGGCGTTTACAATGCTATCCATCATCCCGTCACCCAGGGAACCGAACGTGTCGGTCAGGTAGTCCCGAAGGGCTTGCTGGGCTTCGTCGGCCTGTTCCTGTAAATCAATCAGGCTTTGCAGCAAAGCCTTGTTTTCGTCTGACATGGTTTGCGTGTTGATAATACTTTTTGCACGCTCCATGTTCAGCCGGTTTTCCCCGTCGATCAGGTCAGGGTACACGGACAACACGCCCGAATAAATGTCTTTTCCCTTGCCCCACCCGAATAAACCGGTTTTTCGATGGCCGGTTTTGATAGTGACGTTATAAAGCCCCCGTATTCCTTGTTCGTAGGCCGCCTTTTGTTTGTTGAATTCGTCCAGGCTGCCCTTCAGGTTAAAGGGGCTTAACTTCATTGCGGGGGCGTCACCTTTCAGTTCATCCTTATACGCCTGTATAGCATCCCGGTACACCTGTACAGCCCTGGCCGCTTTGGCGATGGACTGTTCGCCGAAAATGTTTTCGGCTTCCTTCATTAGAAGGTTTTGCTGAAGTAACAGCAGGTTATATTCCCGCTGCATTGCCAGTTTATTAGCGGCGACTTCGGCCAGGGCTTCCTGGTGACGTTTTTCAGCGGCGGCGCCCATGCTGAAAATAGCGGTCATTACTTGAATGGCGGCGCCAACGATAGCCAGGATAACGGACGCTTTTTCTACGGCCGATATACTTTCGGCGGCACCTACACCCAGCGCCTTAATACCGTCTATCATGGCGATTGCACCGCCGGCGATATTACTTGCCGCCTGAAGGGCTTCCTTCGTACTGTCGTCCAGGAAGTCCATGCTGTTAATCATGCCGTCAATTTCGGCCTTACAGCGTTTTATGGCGGTGGAATTCTTTTTCCATTTCTTAGCGTCGTCCGGCGCCTTCGTTTCGTTTTCGGCCTTTACGTACTTGATTTCATCCTTCAGGGCGGCCACTTTGGCACGGGCGACGGCTGTTTCTTTAGAGTCCTTACCGCTTGTTTTCTCGCTTTCGGCAAGCGCCTTTTCCGCCTTATCCAGCGTGTCGTATAATTGGTTCAGGCTCATGCTGCTAATTTGCGACATAAGCGCTTGGAAGTAAACGTCCTTTTCAGCGTACACCCGGTCAAGTTCGGCCAGGTTGTCGTTCTTCACCTGTTCGGCCTGAACGATTGCTTCCTGTATCTGACCGTCGACGTCGGTGTTATCCGCTGTGTTGTTCTTCAGGTCGTAGTATTTTTCTTGAAATTCGTGCAGCATTTCACCGGCGGAACCGTCGGCATCAACACCTACGCTGATAACAATACCTTTTGTATCGGCCGCCAGCAAGTCGTCGGCACCGTTCAAAACATTGTCGACATAATCCTGAAGTTCCTTTTCCGAAAGAACGGTTCCGTCCGGAAGAATAGGCGTAACCAGGATTTCCGTTTGCTTCCCGCCAGCGTCCTGAATGCCATACTGGGAAGAAAAGACGGTGGCGATACCTTCGCCCGCATCCTTCCAGCCGGCGGCTACCAGTTTGGCGGCGTCAATTTGAGGGCGGGCAAGCAAATCAACGTTACCATTTCCGAAAGCGGCGTTCATTTCGTCACCTATCTTTTTAAGACGGGCGGCGGACGTTTGCGCCTGAAGTTTGGCAATGTCGTCCTGGGCTTTCTTTTCAATGTCAAGGCGTTGCTGGGCGAAGTTCCGGTAAGGTTCCAGTAGCTTCTTCAGGCTGTCCTGGCGTTCCTTCAGTTCCTTTTTATCCAGTTCTGCCAGTTGCTTGTCATACAGTTGGGCGGCTTTCACCTTTTGAACGCCGGCCTGGTAGGCTATTTCCTCTTTTTGTTCCGGTTTAACCTTAACGCCGGCTTTCTTCAGTTTCTCGTATAATGCAAGCCGGTCTTTTTCTTCCTTCTCAATGCGTGCCTTTTCCTTCTCGAATTCCAGTTTCGCCTGGGCACGTTGTTTGTCGTAACCTTCTTGCCGTAACGCCAGGTTTTGTTCTTCGATTTTTAAACGGGCTTTAGCTTCCAGTTCCGCCAGATTGTTAGTCGGTTTTTCCTTCGGTGTCTTCGGATCAGGAACGTAGTCGCCCAGTTTGGTCTTTTTCTTTAAGGCCATCAGGTCATCCTGAAGTTTGGCCGCTTCGTTCAGGTAAGCCTGGCGTTCTTCTTCGGCGGCTTTGACGGCCGCTTCTTTTGCTTCCTTGTTATGCTGGTTTATCAGCTTTTGGGCGTCTATCTGACCGTGTGACTCGCCTTGTGCAGTATATAACAGCATTTTCTTAAACCAGCCCATAGAACCGTCCACGTCGTCTTCAGGCGTGGCTTTTACCTGGGCGACCTTTTCGTCAGCTTCGACGGCTTTGTTTACCAGGCTTTGGGCTTTGGCCTGAAGGAATAGCATTTGAATATAGTCTTCCCCCTTTTCCTGAAGAACGTCGTACCATTCGGCAATGGTTTTATAATACCCGAAAGTTTCGCCGTACTTCCTGTTCAGTTCTTCGACCTTGCTTTTCTCCTGTTCCTTCGTCCCGGTGAAGTCCTTCAGGGAACGTTTGGTATTATCTATTTCGACACGGGCTTTTATCATTTCAGCCCGGCCGTTCTTCTCTATGTCGACCATTTCGGCGGCCTTTGCGGCGGCTTTGGCCTGGGCGTCCGAATATTTGTTCCAGGCAATGACAAGCCCCGTAACAACCAGGGAAAGCCCCAGCGTCAACGTAGCCATTAAGGCAGTGGCGGCGGCGTTGGAAATTCCCAGGGCGGTAGCTAACCGGACGTTGGCACCGGTAAGCATATCCTTTGCCCTGGCAACGGTTACAAGGCGGAAGGCGGAATCTTTATTCAGGGCGTTCATTACTTGCTGCAAGCCCATCGTAATAGCCATAACGGACTGCACTTTCGTCTGTATCTTTATCAGGTCTTCATTCTCCGAAGCGAAAACGCCCATTACACCGGTGGCGACGGTGAAGCCGCCGGCCAGTCCGGACACGCCCGACATAACACCCTGAAGCCCTGCGTCGTCATTCGCTAAGATGTTTGTCTGTGTACGAAGGTCGCCAATAGTGTCCGCAAGGGTGGCGGCGTCAGCGGCCAGTTTTTGGTATTCCGGACTGGTTGCTTTCCCTTCCAGGCGCATCTTTGCCATAGCGTCCTGCATTTCCCGAAGTTGCATAGAAAGACGCTTCCCGGTAGAACGGGTTTGTTCGTATTCTTTTTCAACGCCTATCAGGGCGGCCTTTTCTTCGTCCAGGACTTTCTTACAGGCGATGATTTCGGCTTTCATTTCAGCCTGGGCGCTTCCCGGTGCCAGCTTCCCGTATTGCTTTTCAAGGTCTTTTAAGTCATTTTCCACCTGTTTGATAACGGCTTTCTGTTCGGTGATCTTCGCTTTTACCTGGTCGGCCGACTGGGTAACCTTGTCACCTAAAGACGTGGCAGCCTGACCGGCTTTATTCAAGCCGTCAGATAATTTGTCACGCATCAGAAATTCAATTTCAACAGGTTTCATATTACTTTAATTTTGATTGGAAATACCCCAGGGCACCGCTACCCCGGCCTTTTTTCTTTGGTTCTTTTTCTTTGCCGGTGACGTAGCGAACGGCGTCGGCCGACATCATAATCAATGTTTGATAATTTACTTTCCACATGATATAATGCAGGTTCCACCCCGTAGCGGTGGCAATCTGCCAAATCACTCCGAAGGGGCTATGGCTGCCGACTACCCGGCTGTTTAACTCCCCTTTTTTTCTTTTTGGCTCAGTCTTGGACGTAGCGGGTTCGCTATTTCGCTCGATCTGATAATATTCATAAAATCCTTTGTTCCCAGCAGGGTAATAAACTGAAGGTTGGCGCCCTGAATGAAAGCGTCCGGAACAAACCACCGGATAAACCAGGCCATAAAGGGCGAAAGAAACCAGCCTGAAAAAGCATCCCGGCAAATGGTTAAGGCTATCATTTTACTAACCCGTGCCCCATGTACTGCCAGGAAGGTCATTTCTTCGTGTTTATTAAAGGCTTTCATCTGTTCATAAGTAACGCCCAGCTTCAGGTAATGCCGGGCAATCCTTATTTGATTGCCCAGGCATGGCCGTTTCATTGTCAGGCGTAGCGTAAGGCGCTTACTGGTAAAGGGTACCCTGATCGCTTTAAACGGCAGGGAAACGCCTATATCCAGCAGAGCTTCCGCCGCTTCCAGTTCTACATTCATAGCCTACACTTTTAACCTTCAGCCCCGGCGTCGGCTGGCCTGTCTTCAATAGTGAAGGGGGCGCTGCCGTCGGCCGGTTCCGCAATACTCAGTTTACATTTGATTTTGGAAACGGAAGTCAGGTTCAGGTTTCCGCCGATGTATGCGCTTAACAGGCAGTTCGGGATTGTGATACGTTGGCCGCTGTCTGTGTCGATAACAGCTTCGCCGGTTACTTGAACCAATTTTGAAGGTGCAGTCCACCCGGTAACGACTTCGCCGGTTTTCTTCAAGGCGCCGCCCATTGTCGCCATCAGGTTTTCAGGGCTTAACTGGATCAGGTCAAAAGCCGGTTTGATTGTACCGTTTGATTTCGGGATAATTTTCACCGGATAGCCTTTTTTCTGTGCGGCACGGATTTCGGTTGTTTCACCTTCCTGGCCGCCCCAGTCGAAGGAATCTTCTTCAATAAAGCCCAGGGACTTTTTATTGAATTTGAATTCGTCCAGGCCATACATTAAATCTTGTTCGTCTCTTTCCATTATAAATTCTTTCTTTTAAAAATGATTATTACTATCAGCGTCAAAATAACCCCGGCTGTAAAACCGATTGAACACCATTTGAACACTGTTTGAAAGGTGTTTTTCTTTATCTCTGTGACCTGTTTGTCGGTGTCGCTACGTATGCGGGTAAGTTCCTTTTCGTACCGTTCGCACTGTACCTGAAGGCTGTCACAAGTGGCCGACACATAAATCGTGTCGCCTATGGTTTCAACTTTTACACCCGCCTGGCCTTTTTTCTCACTGAAGGAAGCACCGGGGGGTAAGCTATGGAGGTTCTGTGTAGGTATCTTCAGTTCCACCTTCGACTGTGGTATCGGTATGTTTATCACCTGTCGGACTTCTTTCAGTAGGACGCTGTCTACGGTTGCCCTGGCGCTTTCGGTCATTTTCTTCGTACTTCCGCAGCTCGCCACGAATAGGGCATTCATCATAATGCTTGCAAGTGCCAACCATCGACATAGCCCTTTCCAGCCTGGAAATAACCCGATACAATTTTCTGTTTTCATCCTGTAATTTTTCTAATGTTGTTTGTAAGTCCTCGCTGATAGACTTATAGTAATCAAAGATTTCTTTTTTCTGTCTTGTATTATTTACCTTCCGGTTTACAAACCAGGTGCCCAGCGAAAAAAGCACCCCGGAAGAAATTAAAGTTACAAGCAGGTCAAACCATGTGTACATGTTCTTTCCTTTCATTATTTAGTGAGTAAATCCCAACCCCTGTTCACGTCTACCATGTCGGCCGGAATTCCGTTTTCTACCCGGCTCATGGCGGCGGCTATCCTGCACATGACACTTCGGTTATTTACATCTACCACCTGGTCGGGTTGAACACCGGCACCGGCGCAAACAGCCCGGATATAGTTGTCGGTGTTGTTCTCCGAAGGGGGTGCCCAGCGGTTTATCATTTGGCGGATCGTTTTACAGCCGTTCAGCCTGGAATAATTTTGCAGCAGCTTCAGCATGGCACGGTAACCGTAGGCCATGCTGGTAAACTGTTTGAAGGCCGCATCGGTGGAAGGGGTTTTCTCCCCTTGCCACACGGTCGGGCTTTTCCGGATATTACCCGGATTATTGTTTCTAAGTCCCCGGCTCATAGTTTCACGCATTTGGCTGGCTTACAGAAATACGAAGTTTGCGGGACGTGTGTTCCTTCAGCGAAAGAACGATCGTATCGTTGATCTCCGCACCGGTGTTGGGTTCAGCGGAAACCAACAGGCCGTTTTCGCTTTCCGTTGCAGTGTATCCTTCAGGAATGGACTCGACGAAATATTCTTCGGTAGTGTTGATAATGACTTCAACTTCTCCACCTTCAGCCGGGAATTCCAGGGCGACCTTATCGGCCGTAATGCGGGGGGCGACTCTATCCAAAACGACACATTCCTGACCGAAGGCGATATTCGTGTCGGCCTTCATAAGCAATTTGAAGAAATATTTTTCACCGGCATTTGTTACTTTGTCGATCTGAATGACGTCTTCGTCGTCCTGAAGATTTACGGCGGCATAGAAGTTTCCGTCCAGCCCCATAGAACAAAGGGTGGCAGTGATAAAACCGGCCGGCCAGTTCGCCAGGTCTTCGATTTTAATGCCCTTAAAGGAACGGGGGCTTATATCCGTATGGTTTACCCCTTTGGCGGTCTGTTTGGTAAGTTCCATGTCATAACGCTCGAATTCCTTCTTATTCATAATAATGCGAAGGCTCGGTTTATCAAGCAGCGTGACGGGTATCTGAGAGCGCAAAGCGTACAATTTACCGACCATAGAAACGGCGGAACTGCCGGCGGTGATCGTTTCGTCGTCTTCTTTGATACGGAAGATAATACCGTTAAACAGTTCTTCCTTACCGGCACCCAGCTTACCGTTGATATAGTGCCAGCCCAGTTCAAACTTAACCTGTTTGATAAGTTCGGCCAGGAATTTGTTCTGTACTTCAGCGGGAAGTTCGGAAAAGACAAGGTTTCCTTTAGGCTGCCATTTGCGCCAAATGTGTTCCAGCTTACGGGGGTTAAATTCCGTATAAGCCATAAAGTCCGCCGGTTCCAGGAACTTTTCGGAATAGTTGAAGTCCCCTTTGCTGTCTTCTGACGTGGGCTGTTCCTTGCGCTTCTGCAACATCTTGGACGTTGTCAGGCGGGGAATGCTGGTTTTTTTGCTGACGTTGGGTTCTACGTGGATAAGGCCACGTTCTACGAGTTCGTTACCGGTAGATGCAAGCGTTAAAATCTCTTCCAGGACTTCACCGCTGTAATTGGTGTTTTTGATTTCGATTGCCATAAATTACTATTTTTTTAAATTCTGTTCGATTTCTTCCATACGCTTTTCCCAAGCGCCTTTCCCTTCACCGGTGGGCGTATGCAGGTTGTTCATTACACGGCGTTTGGCCGGCAATGCTTTCAGGGCGGCTTCGCCGTTTTCACGGTCAGCCTTCAGGAGCGCTTTATAGGTGACCTTTTGCGGCTCCGTGATACGGCCTTCTTCAAAGGCTGTTTGTACCAGCCCGTCGATAGCCGCTTCTTCATCGGCGGCGGCTTTGTCCTGAAAGACTTTAAGGTCTTTCTTCAAGTTCGTTACTTCGGTTGTAAGACCGGTTACTTTCCCGGCTTCGGTTTCCAGGTGCGTGATCTGCCGAAGTACGTCGTCGTCCGTCGTGCAATTCTGGAACGCCGGGCGTTTTCTTAATTCGTCAAAATTCATTTGATTTTCTGTTTGTGACTGGCTTTGCAGTCGGTTATTAAAAATTGTATATACCTGATCCGGGGTTGAGTCTTCCGGGATGGTTTCTTCTGTGTCGTAAATGCCGTCAATAATTCCGGCGTCAAGGGCTTGCTGTGCGGTCAGCCAATGGTCGGCGCCGTCGAAGTAATCGGCTTTGATTTCGTCAACTGTCTTTTTACAGCGAATAGCAAGCATTTCGGCCAGGGTGTTTTCCAGGCTGTCAATTTGTTCAATCACTTCGGCCAGTTCTTTCTTATTGCCATAAGCGCCACCCTGGACGCTATGTAACATTAAGCGGGAATACCGGCTCATATAAAGCGGCTTGCCGCATAGGGCAACACACGAAGCGATACTGGCTGCAATACCATCGACGTAAATAGTAATATCCGCCTTCGTGTTCTTAAAGGCGTTAAAGATGGCGATACCGCTGTACACGTCGCCGCCGTTGCTGTTAATCCGGACATCAATCTTTTTATATTGCGCTTCCATTTCCAGCAGTTCCCGGACTACATCGCCGGAACGTACTTTGTCATAGTCGCCAATATCGCCGTATAAAAGAATACAGGCGGCGTCTTCGCCAGGTATCATATTAAAAAATCTCTTCATCTGCAAAACGTTTTTTTAGGTTCATTTTTGGCGAATTTCCCGCCCGTTGACTTCGCAAAATTGAGTCAACTTTTACCGTTTTGCAAATCGCATGCGCATGATAAAACTTTATAAGTGAATGATATAACTATAAAGTTTCATCATGCGCCCCCAGTTTTTTTTTGAGTCTTTTATAATACAATTTTGCACATATAAAAAGAGGTAAATATGGCAGAATTGACGAGTAAACAGAAAAAAGAATGGGCGGCAATGCTCTACCTGAAGGAGAACCTGACACAACAGGAGATTGCCGAAAAGGTCGGGATCAGCCGGGTAACCGTGAACAAATGGATCAAGACCGAAATGTGGGAACAAAGGAAGACCGGGCTTACCCTGACAAGGGAAGAACAGATCAGTCTTTTGTACCAGCAAGTAGCGGAAATAAACCGGGGTATCAAAGACCGGGAAGAAGGTAAAAGGTTCGCCACTTCAAAGGAAGCGGACGTTCTTATCAAACTGTCTTCTGCCATTAAGAAGATGGAAACAGAGTCCGGGATAGCGGATATTATCGGCGTAGGTATGCGCTTTATAGAATTTTTGCGTCCGGTAAACCTGGAACTGGCAAAGGACGTCACCCGTATGTTCGACCTGTTTGTCAAATCAAGCATAAAGCAGTAGGCCATGAAACAGGAAGAAAAAGACGCCATTAAAAACTGGGAAGAATATAAACAGGGAATATTCAACGCCACCGAAGTAGACCCGACCATGTCGCCGGCCGATATAGAGAAACACCGGCTTTATTTGGAAGCGCACCCGGTCGAATGGATAAAGTTCTTCTTTCCCAAATATGCAAAGTATGAATTCGCCCCTTTCCATGTAAAAGCGATTAACCGTATCATCGGGAACCCTGAATGGTACGAGGTGTTAAGCTGGAGCCGGGAACTTGCGAAAAGTACCGTCTGTATGTTCATTGTCATGTACCTTGTACTTACGAAAAAGAAAAGGAACGTCGTACTGACAAGTAACAGCGTAGATAATGCCGAACGTTTGCTGGCACCTTATAAAGCCAACCTGGAAGCCAACCAAAGAATAAAGGCATACTACGGGGAACAGGAAAACCTGGGCGCCTGGACGGCCAGGGAATTCATAACGAAGGGCGGGGCGGCGTTCAGGGCGTTAGGCGCCGGCATGTCGCCACGTGGTAGCCGTAACGAAGAAATCCGTCCGGACGTGGAAATAATGGACGACTTCGACACCGACGAAGCATGTAATAACCCCGACACCATAGACAAGAACTGGAAATGGTTTGAAAATGCGCTTTATCCTACCCGGTCAATCTCCGAACCGACATTAATTTTATGGTGTGGCAATATAATAGCGAAAGATTGCTGTATTACCAGGGCGGGGAAAATGGCCGATCACTGGGACGTTATCAATATCAGGGACGACAAAGGGAAGTCAACCTGGCCGCAAAAGAACACGGAAGAAATGATCGACCGTATTTTATCAAAAATAAGCCGCAAAGCCCAGCAGGGCGAATATTATAATAACCCAATATCAGAAGGTACGGTATTCGTTAACCGAAGGTTTGACAAAATACCCAGCCTGACGAAGTTCCGGTTCCTGGTGGTCTACGGTGATCCTACGCAGTCGGAACTGAAGGGGAAAGCAAAAAACAAAAAAGGTTCCCGGAAAGCGGTGTGGCTTTGCGGTATGATCGGCGATGTCCTGTACATTATCAAAGGGTTCATTTTTAAAGGCTCAAACGCCGACTTTATAAACTTTTATTTCGTGCTGCATAAATGGGTGGCCGGTCGGGTTCCGGTGTACCACTACATCGAAAATAACAGTATGCAAGACCCATTTTTCCAGCAGGTCTTTAAACCACATGTGGCCGCACAACGGAAAAAGACAGGCATAAACCTGACGATCACCCCGGACGAAGAGCGCAAGACAGACAAGGCTGTCCGCATTGAAGCGAACCTGGAACCACTCGACAGGGAAAGCCGGCTTATTATGAACATTGACGAAAAGGACGAACCAAATATGGACGAACTGAATAATGAATTCCAGTTCTTCACCCTTGCCCTGGACTATCCGGCCGACGGCGTGGACTGTGTGGAAGGCGCAAAACGTATCATTGAAAACAAATTGCGGGAACTCGTGCCACCGACAAACATACCCGTAAAGGCGATGCGTAAGTTCAACCGTCACAGAAGATAATTTTCACTTTAATAAATATATCAATATGGGAACATTTCTTTCAAAAGAAGACTTCGACGCAACCGTACACCGGGACATACTGGAAGCCGTCACACGCCAGGATGAAGCTGTCGTCGAAATTTGCACGGAAAGGGCTATCGCAGAAATGCGTTGTTACCTTTCCGGGCGCTATGATTGTGACGCTGTGTTTTCCGCTACCGGAACCGGGCGGAACCAGTTAGTTCTTATGATGCTGACAGACATTGCAGTCTATCATCTGTTTTGTATTCATAACCCGATGAAGTTATCCACGATGCGAAAAGACCGCTACGAACGGGCGGTCGAATGGATGAAGGCTGTACGCCGGGGCGACATCAGTATCGACGGGCTACCGCCGGCCAATAAAACACCGGAACAGGTAAAAGCCAGTTCACCTTATCAAATGCGAAGCAACCCAAAACGTATCAATCATTTTTAAGCAGCTATGGGAAATAAGAAAAAGAAATACAACAAAATAGCCGCCCAGGGAAATATCGGAAGACAGCCGGACACGGCCGGAACAAAAACGATCATTCTAACCCAAACACGCCGGGGGAATATAGACATAGGCGACTACCTGAAAGCTATCAAAGGGGCGGAAAATGTAGATTTTCCTTCCTGGGCGAAATTGTACGATATTTACGAAGACGTCCTGACGGATGCGCACCTGTCAGCTTTGATACAAAAACGTAAGTCGGCAGTCCTGAACACGCCGATAGAATTCAGGCGTAACGGTGTGGTAGATGAAAAAATAGCGGAACAAATCAGGTCGCCCTGGTTCAGAAATTTTCTTTCTGACCTGGACGATACCGTACAGTGGGGCAACTCTACTTTTCAGTTCTTCAGGAACGGGGAATGGCTGGGTTACGACCTGATCCCCAGGAAGCACGTCAACCCGGTAAAACGTATTATTCTGAAGCGGCAGACCGATTTAACAGGCGACAGTTTCGACGATTATGCCGACCTGGTTAGTATCGGTAACCCCCGTGACCTGGGTATTTTATCAAAGGCGGCTCTTTATGTTATCTACAAGCGCAACGCAACGGCGGACTGGGCGCAATTCATTGAACTGTACGCACATCCTTTAAAGGAAGGTATATATGACGGCTGGGACGAAGAAGCCCGTATAAAAATGACGGAAGACCTTTATAATATGGGCGGATCAGCCGTAATTCTTCATCCCAAAGGTACCGAAGTTAAGATACATGACACCAGCAGCAAGTCGGCCAGTAGTGACCTTTACAAATCCTTCGTACAATATTGTAACGACGAACTTAGTAAATTGGAACTTGGTAATACATTGACTACTGAAGCCGGCGACACAGGTACCCAGGCTTTGGGAACCGTTCATCAAAAAGTAGAGGATAAAATCGAACAGGCCGGCCGGCAGATGATCCTGGACGTTCTCAATTACGAACTAACAGACGTATTCACAAATTTAGGCATGAATACGGCCGGCGGTGAATTCTACTATGTAATACCACAAGATAAAGACCTTTCCGCACGTATCCTTATAGACATGCAGTTAAAGAATAGCGGTCTGCCTATGTCTGACGACTATTTTTATGAAACCTACGGAGTTGACAAGCCCGACAATTACGAGGAACTGAAAAAGGCAAAAGCCGCCCGGACACCTGATCCAAATGTGAAGCCTGAAGAAAAAAAAGAACCTGAAGACGACACGGAAAAAGAAGATAAGAAGGAAGGTAAAGACGACGGCCAGGAAGAAAAGGCAGACAAGAAAAAGGATAAGTTTTGGAAAAACTTCTTTTCCGGTCTTTCCGGTTTTTTTCCGGACGCCCCCAACAAAGGCAAGGGGGCGGGTTTAGAGTTTTAATGAATAACCTTTACCGGGGAGCCTATGAAGCCAAACCGGTAGAAAGCAGCTTCACCTTTGACGATGCTGCACTGAAGAAAGCCCTGAAGCGGATTTATGAAAAGGACGTCGACGTAATGAATGACATCGAAGAAAACCTGTTTAATGCGGTGTTTGAAACCATGTCCGGCGCCGTTGAAGAAGGTTTCGGAGTTCCTGAAGCTGGCGATCCGGACGAAGCCTTCTATAAAGCACTGAAAGAAGACACGGCTGTGTTTGCAGCCTTTAAAACCCACCGCTGGCAGAATGATATTGCCGGGCAGTTACTTGACGAGAAAGGACGCCTGAAGCCTTACGAACAGTTCCGCCGTGATGTGGACGACATGGTAAACCCACAGCATAAGGAACAGTGGTTAAGGACTGAATACGACATGGCTATCAGCAGGGCGAGACAGGCCGCCGACTGGCAACAGTTTATTCAGGAAAAAGATATTCTTCCGAACCTTGAATGGGTGGAAAGTACCAGCATCACCCCCGGACAGGATCACATGATCTTTTGGGGAATGATTGCCGCCATTGATGATCCCTGTTGGAACGAACACCGTCCCGGCGACCGGTGGGGCTGTAAATGCGGGTTACGTTCAACGGATGAACCATGTACCGAAAAACCGGACGTGCCGGCAGCGGCAAAAGAAAACGATCCGGCACCGGGATTAAAGGGAAATCCGGGCGTAACCGGGGAACTGTTCAGCAAGGATCACCCGTATATGACGGACACGTACAAAGGCGCAGAAAAGGCTGTAAATACATTACTGACGGCATTAAAGAAAGAACAGAAAATCAACATTAAAAAACAAAAAGGAAATGGAACTGGAAACACTAAAAAAGGCAAATAGTATCAGGGAAGAAATAGGCTGCACCCAGGCAACGCTGGGAAAGATTGAGGAAGCCATCGAGCAGACCGGCGGCAAGTGCCCGGTATTTACCCAGCTACGGGCGGGGTGCTGGGACGGAAGGATAGACATCGGAAGCCTGCTTTCAGGGAACGAAATTTTATCTATTTACCAGGAACGGCTGATCGCTAAAATTGAAAGCCTGGAAGCGGAATTCGACGCCCTTTAAATATCATTCAAACACTATTCAAACACTGTTCAAATGGATATTAAAGAGTTTACCAGGATAATGCAGTTAAAGAAGCGGGAACTGTCCGACCTCATGCGGCGGAAAATGCCCGTTCATGCCGGCCGACTGGCAAAGAACCACTACCAGGACAACTTCCGCAAAGGCGGCTATGTGAATGGGGGCTTACACAAGTGGCCGAAGTCCCGCCGACTTTCGTCCGGAGCGAAAGACGCCGTCAGTAACTACGGTACCTTACTAAGTAGCAGGAATATGCTTTTCGGAGCTATAAAATACGTTCCGGGCGATGGCAAGGTAAAAGTAAGTAATGACCTGGTGTACGCCCCGGCTCATAACTGGGGCGGTACCCTTCACCCGACTGTTACGCCCAAAATGCGGCGTTTTGCCTGGGCGAAGTATTACCAGGCCGGGGGCGGACAGAAAAAGGGCACAGAGGGCAAGGAAAAGGCCAAAAACGACGAACCGGCGGAAGCGTTGAACTGGAAAAAGTTAGCGCTGACAAAAAAAGAAAAGTTAGACGTTAAAGTCCCCCAGCGCCAGTTCTTAGGCGAAAGCACGGAACTGACAGAAAAGATTGCAGATAAGACAGAAACAGAAATTCGTAAAATACTAAATTCATAATGATATGGAAGATATATTTTTAGCTATTCAGGAGCGTATCGCTTTGAAAATGCCGGAACTTTCCCTGGTGGATGAAGACTACGGCCAGTTAATAACCGATGAAGACACCTACCCGGTGACGTTCCCCTGTGTCCTAATCTCCACGATAGACACGGACTGGACGGACATAGGCGCCGGGGCACAAAAAGGCGATTGTAACATAACCGTCAAACTGGCGATTGATTGCTACGACGACACACACTACGGATCAGGGACAACCGATAAGATCAGGGAACGGTTACAGATGAATAACAGCCTTTATAAATTGCTTCAGGGCTTCCGTAAGACTAAGGAAATGGGATCACTGAAAAGAACGAAAAGTACCGATTATGCCATACCGGGCGGAAAGAAAGTATATGAAACGACTTTCCGGTTCAACTATCACGATAATAGTGCAGTGGCTATTCGCCAGTAAACAGGGACAACTGGGCGGGGGTGATCCGGGGCTTTTTGACTTTTGGAACCGGCTGTACTACGATGTCCGTCAGCTTCCGGCAGTTCTGCCGGATAATCGACATGATCCGTTCTTCGGATATGAAGAATTCTTCCTGGGAAAGTACCTTCAGGGCATCGTCAAAACGCAAACGCTGTATTTCCGTCCAGTAGTAATACCGGCGGAGCAGCTTTTCGTTCCGTAAGCTAATAAGTTCTTTACTTCTTCCCTTTGGCATGGCATAATTTTCTATACAAAAGTAGTATTTTAGCGTCGAATAAAGCAAGAAAAAAGCCTGTAATCTTCAATATTACAGGCTTTTATTAACTCCGTTAAGCTGATACTTGACTATTCCATCGTAATAGCGTCGAACCGGTCGTCTTTTCCGGGAACAAAGGGGAGTACCTTAGTGACAACCCGGCTACTTACTTTTACCTTTCCGCTACCTTTGCAGAACCGACATTCACAGGACGGAAGACTTCGGTCTGTCCGGTTGAACACAAAACCCAGCCCCGAACAGTTCCGGCAGATGGTAAGGTGGGGCGCAACGTCACGGATCACCGTCCGCACATTAGGATCAGTCATTTCTGCCTTTTTATCCAGGTAACGCTGTTTTACCTGGCTGTATGCAGTATATTTATAGCTTTGGGCGAAGTTCCGTTCCTGGGCTGTCCCTTTGTTCTCCACCTGATCCGCTACGCCCAGCAGAATTTCTTCGCCCCAACGTAGCGCACTGTTAAGCTGATCCGGTGTCTGACAAGAGTCCAGCACCCGCAAAATGGGTGCCAGTTTCTCATTGAATTGTTTTTCGATCCGTTCCATTACTTCATGGCCGCCAGTGACAGCGGCAGTTTTTGTTCGGTGCCTTTTTCATCCTTCAGGGTGACTTCGATAAACTGGCAGGAAGGTTCCGGACGGTAAGCGTCTTTAATAATGGCAATGCCGTCCAGGAACTTTTCGTCTTGTGTCTTGATAGCGAGCTTTTCCAATTCCAGTACTTTGTTGGCCTTCAGGTTGCCCTTACGGTCTTTTGAGATTAATCCCATGACGGTTTCGACCAGGGCGGCGGAATTATCGTCTTTCGCCAACGTCCCCAGGAATTCCTTCACTTTCGCAATACCGGCGTTTACGGTGTCGTCCCAGCCTTCATTTACACGGTTCCCCAAAGTGATAGACATAAGGCCGTCCTGGGTCGTAAACGTGTTACTACGACGGTCTGCTTTCGTTTTAAACAGGTCGTCCTTCATGTCGATAAGAAGTTCGGCGTCCCCGAACACTTCTTGTTTAATCAACATCATTTGACTGCTAAGGTTCTGCAACTTCTTCACGTTGGAAGCGACAAACTTGTCAGAAAGAACTTTGTAAGTCTCACGGTCTTCCTGTTGTTTCTGCTTTTTCGCTTTGTCTTCAGCTTCAATCCTGGCACGAAGTTCGGCCTTTTCTTTTTCTGTCAATTTTTCGTAATCCATAATCTTTGTTTTTTAAAAGTTTATTAATCTTGTATCACTGTGTCCAGCGTTAAAAGCTGGTTCAATTCCCGGTCACGGGCGGCCTTCGTGGGGAAAGGCTTATTCAGGGTTCGCCACTCTGACGATTTACCGTCTTTAATCTTTATTCGTGGGCTGGGCTGATCGTCCGGACGGACAAGTACAAAGCCAGCCTTAAACAGTTTTTTTTGATCTCGTAAATTCATATCTTTAATTGTTATGATTTTATTTCTTTTTCCATTAATCGTAAAATCCTTTTAAACTCCTTACGGCTCATATTGGTAGGCACAAAAGACTCTTTTACCTGCTCAAATGGACGAAGATAATGTTTCAATGTCTCTTGAGCTTCCTCCCTTGCCTTTTGGGCACACATTTCAATATATTCTTCATCTGTTATGTTGTATTCAGTAACAGTATCTATCACCGTTGAAAATCGGCATAAAAGCCCATTCTTTTGTCTCGCTATAAAGCCCATGCCTTATCTTGTTAATTACTAAATTGTATTTTGATGGCTTCCATTATCATGGAGTCAGCCGTAAACGTATGTTCCCGAAGACGGTCTATACGTGTACTTTGCAGGGAGTCCATAAACTGAAGGTATTCCACGTCAGACTGTAACATGGCTATCTTTGCTTCCTGTTTGATATAGCCCAGGAACAGGCACACACATACGGTCACACCGGCCGCCACTTTCAAAGCTGTTTTCATAATGCTTTCTTTTTTAGTTTATTTACTTTTGATATAATTTACAACCCGTTTTCGACTTCACCTTCAGTAAAAAATCAGCGGTTTCGTTACTGTCAACAACCAGTTTTATAGCTGTCAGCCCTTCCGTTTTTGCACCCATTACAAGGAAAGTACAAGGCTTTTCGTAATATATCCACCAATACAAAAACTCTGCTAACAGCGAGTCTTCGATACCGACAATGTAGTTTATAGGGTCTTTCTTCATGCCTGGGTTACTTCTTCTTAAAAACTTTACTTGCGTCCACGTTGATCGGCTTCGTAGTTAGTAGCTGATAGTATTTATCACCTTCAATTTCTACCGGTTCCTTCGCTACTAAGAAGCTGGCGCTTTTCTCTATTTTCAAGCTGTTAAGCAAAAGACCGGCTACAAAGGAATTACGGATCAGTAGCGCTTTGTCTTTACCGGTAACAATGAAGCCCCCTTCATTATTTGTTTTACAGATATACCATCCCTTTTTGTCTTCCTGGTCATTGGCAACTATTATATGATCGCCGGCCTTCAGTTCTAAACACTTCGCCATTTCGCCGGAAAAAGTAAATACACCGGTTTGGCGGTTCACACGACAAAGGCGTTCACCACTACGGGCGGCCTTTGAATTTTCAATGTTGTAAATGATAAGTTTCATGTTCTTGAATGTTAATTATGAAATTGATATATATTGTTTTCTGACAAAAAATACGCCTTCATGCAAAACGGCCGTTTTTAAGGCTGTTACACGCCGATACAATGTGCTGGCAGGTATTCCTGTATAAAGTGACAGTTCGCTGTAAGAACAAACTGGGAATACCGTTTTAAGGCAGAATATCCTGTATTCTTGTGGAGTAGTCTTTCTTCTGACATATTTCAGTATATCGGCGGCAAGCTGTTCGACCTCGTTCTGCATTTCCGTTTCCCGGTCTTGTTCGTCACCCAAACTTTGGAAGAAGTAGTCTTCAGGGTGACAGAAGCGGCTTTCAAACATGGAGCGCTTTAACCGGTTACAGCGGTAAGACTCCAGGAAGTAGGCGGTATAATCCACCATTTCTTCCCCACTAAACAGCAAGCACTGACGGACACGAAGATAAGTATCATGAAAAACGTCTTCATCAAGCGGGCGAAATGTTGAAAGCTGGCGGCGTAGCCTGTAATATGCAGACTCAAACCAACGATCAAAACGTCTTACCGCTATGTTGTCAATACCTGGTTTCATTTTATTCTGCTTTGTTTTAAATATCTTGATCTTGATACCCGCAACTTTTGAAGGTAATATCCGTATTGCTACTGATAATATGCTTCTTAAATGCACAGAAGGAACGCCACATAAAACTGTTCATCTCAAAATATTTTTGCTTGCTGTCCTTACTTCTTTTCCCGTATAACTGTGCCCGTGTTTTTAATTCTTTAGGGGAATACAGCGGCTTTCTTACTTTCTGCCAAAAACGGTTCCCGATCTCATTATCCGCATTTGAATATTTGCCGCAGATTTTCCCATTGATATATACCATAACCCAAAGCGCCATTTTCTCTTTATCCGCATAGTTATAAAGGATGATTGAATAACCGTCTATTTCCAGGGTGACATGGCCTGCGCCGGTTCCCCACCATTCTTCGACCTGTTTCCATTCTTCTTTTGTCATATCTGTTCATTTATTAAAGGTTTTACCAATTATAGACAAGCCTTTCAATGTATCTGCAAGTGCTTTATCTTTCACCTTTTGGGGCGTTTTATTTTCCCAACAGTTACAGCAAACGGCACCACTGGGGGTAGCATAAAAACCGCCTTTTATTTCTTTATGGCATTTGCTGCACTTCAAAGTCTTGTATTCAATCCGTTCTATCTTTTCGATTTTATAGTCGAGGAAACCGAACTTAATGTGCGGCGGGTGGTGGATCGGGCAACGGTTGCCGACCTTAAACATACTTTTATCACTTATAGGGATCATTGCCCCCTTCCATATAGAACCCTGAAACGGTTGTGCGTCGATTACTGTTTCGTCTGCTTCTGATACATACAGTTCCAGGAAGTCCTGCCCTTTATCTTCCAATGTTATTTTTATTATAGCCATGATCTAAATGTTTTTAATTATTCTTCCCCAACCCTTCCGGTGTATTGGTTCCCTTTAAATTTCATTCCTTTGGTGAAGCCACCCGGATAGCCCAGTTCTTTGCTTCGTGCATTGGCAAGTAACAAATGTTCTTTGCTTATGGAAGAAACAAAATCTTTGTCTTTCTCCAGGCCAAGTTCACGGGCTTTCCGGGTGACGCTACGTTCAGACACTCCAAGCATTTCGGCCAGTTCCTGGTTAATGGTGTTGTGATAATAACGGCGCATAATAGACAGCATATTTCCATTCCAAAAGATGCGGGTAGAATATCCCTTATGTTCCACAACTCTATTCAATGACCGGTGCATGAAGGTACCGTCGGGCACCTTCCGATGTTTCAGGTATTGTTCACGCTTGTAATCCAAAACACATTCGTGACACCATGAATTCCGGGAACCGTTTTTCAGTGGGTAGAATTCACGCATCCACAGTTTGCGTCCGCAATGTGGACAGACTTTTTTCCTTTGTTTCTTCGTTTCGCTCATAATAATTAGTTCAGGGAATGAATAGATAAATTCAATAGCATAGCCAGCGCTTCCTGGTCGGACTGGGTAACCGGTGCCGGTTGCTCCTTCTTAACTGGTGCCGGCCTTTCCTTTGCTTTGCGTGCGATGGCCTTCAGCTTTGGAACCAGTGCTTCCAGTTCCGGGATCGTGAGTTTACGAAATACCTTTCCGGCGATACGTGAGTCCAAACAGTAAGCGTCTACACGATCCCAGTCTGTCGTGTCAATCCCGATCACCTGAAGCCAGTGCAGAACTTTAGACCGATACCCTTTAATACGGGCTTTAAATTCAGCGGCGCCGATATTGCCGTCCAGAGTTTCCTGCAATGAAGCGCACATGGCGTCGTATTCACTTTGTTTTATCTCCTTTAATGAAGAAGTACGGTTCCCTGTATAGGTAAGTACTAACTGTTCCTTTAAGTCGTCCTGATTGCCTGGCATACGTTTTAACAGCGCATAGAACCGGGCGAAATTGGTTACTTTTCCCATATTCTTACATGTTGTTTTTTTGTTCTTTACTATGATCCGGTGCCCAGTGGATCGTGACTTCAGCTTTCAGAAGACCGGTTCCTTTGCATACAGGGCACGGGTTATCTTCGTATTCGTCACGCCCGATCTGTGTAGGTGTGAAATAGCCCCTACCATTGCAATAACTGCAATCGTGTCCGGAACTGGTATAACTTTCGTCATGTATATTACCCCACCGGTCACCGGGTTCAATCGTTATAATTTCACTTCTTTTACTCATGCCTTAATCCAGTTCAGGGCTTTCACAGTCTCGCAATTCGCCCAGGTTATACATGTTCTCTACGCCGCTGGGTTCTGACTCATAAACAGCGTCGAATGTGTCCTGACAAAGTATTCTTTGTTCCCGGTTTTTGGAACCGGCGTAATCTTTCATAGCGTCCAGGACACGCTTTAATGTCGCCGGGTCGAACTTCTTCCCCAGTTCTTCATTCTTTTTCAGGCTGAATGCCTTCCGTAGTGCTGATAATGCTTCCATAATTCAATGATATTTAATTGTTAAAACTATTCTCCACGATATTTTCTACTTCCTTCGTCCCAAATCGTATAATGTCCGACTGATCCGAAAAAACGGCCTTTTGAAAATGCCCGGTACCCTTCGACCCATATTTTCAGGCTGGCGTCATACATTACGCTTTTTGCGCTTCGTCCGGAAGGGTTCTTTCCGTCGGCATGGGAAATAAAGATCAGCAGTTTATTCGGGTGCTTTTCCTTAAAAAGCAGGTATGCCTTATAGGTCATTTGCGTATATTGGAAACTGTCTATGATGACAAAATCCGCACTTTTACGCTGTTCCAGCCTTTCGCTTAGGTCTTTTATCGGCTCGCCCCTAATTACTTTCAGTCGCCTGTTGGCTTCCATCATGCCTTCCCGGCGAAGGGTGTTCTGTAATGTCAGGCTGGTACCTTCTTCAAAACTGACATAAAGGACTAAACCAAATTTGCAAAGCTCACGACATAGCTGCATGACGAACGTACTTTTTCCGTTTCCACTATTACCCCAAATAAACCAAACACCGTAAAATTCAGGAGTTCCGAAAGCGTCAGCCCATGCGCCGGTCAGTTTCAGGAGTTTCTTTTTCATCTTCAGTATCTCCGATACCGACAACGCCCGTTGTAGCTTCTTAGGCTTTGTTTCCTGACTTGTTTCCGTTTGTTCCATTACTTTGTATATTTACCGTTCAAAGGCTGTTTAAACAGCCTTAAAACGGCGTTTTATCACTATGCCGCCCGGCGTTTCTTCTCAATCCTTATTTTTTTAGTCACACGGCGCATGTCATTCTCAAATTTGGCGGCGTCCTGGATGATATTTTCGAGTGCCTTATCGTCTTTTATGCCGTTTGCCACACATACAGCATAAACGTCGTTTGCTGTATTCTGTGATACCTCATAAAACTTGCGGCCGATACGGCTGTTTATTTCTTGATAGCCTTGTTTATCATGTCGCAAACCGCTTTCCATGCGTTTTTCAATGTAGGAAGTAGACAGAAAGATAATACCCGCCTTATCTTTCAATTGATTGTATATGGTAATGAAGTAATAAAATACCTTGTCATTCAGTTTGTCGCCTTCGTCGAATATCAGCAAAGGGTTATTCATCTGAATGATACGGGCGATAATAGCCTTTAGGGTTTCCCGGATATTGTGTCCGTTGGTGTTGACGCCGATCACAGCGGCCAGTTCACGGACAAAGTCACCTTTCTTCATGTCCTCGCTGCATAGAAGCGTATATACTTCCGTATGATTACTTTGATAAACGCTGGCGGCCGTAGTCTTTCCGCATCCTGACTCACCGACTACCCAGGTGACGTCTTGCCATTCCTGGGCGTCCTTCATGGCTGAAATGATTTCATGTAAGGCGGTAGTCTCAACGATCTGCAAGCCGGTCGCCTGGTGGGGTGTACTGACCTGGGAATATACATTCCGGAACATGTCGTCTGAAATGTTGTCATACTTATTATTCAGTATTGAAGAAACTGTTCCAGCACTGACACCGTGAAGGCTTGCAGTAGCTTTATTCCGTGACGGGTATCTGTCGCAATACGTTTTCAGCATGTCCCGAATTTCGTTTTTCTCGTTAATTGATAATGTTGCCATAATCGTAAGTATTTAATTTATTAATATTTATCAAGCAAAGCGACGTCGTTAAAAGTGAGGTTACTAACCTGTTTCCCAAGTCGGCCGATGTCTATTATTTCCGCCTGTTTCGCTTTCGTTTTCTTAACTGACGTTTCCATCAGGGCTTCAGTAGAAACAAGGCTGATACCTCGCATTTTCGGACGGTTCAGACCAAACTGTTCCGGTGCCACACCGTGCGCCATTTCCAGTTCTGCCGCTTCCAGTTGCAGATCGACACGTTCCTGTTTGTTCGCAATATCCATTTGCCGGATAAATGCCATTTCGCCGGGCTTCTGTTCCTGTAAGTTGCGGTGTATTTTTACATAAGGTTCAGCAGTGGCGACATACCGCATACCGTTAGTTTCCTTTGTATAAAGGCGTACCTGTGTCATATCTAACGGATCATACATGACATAGAACTGGCGGAAAGTATGCTTCTTGCGGAATTCCAGGTCAGGCATTTTGTCAGTGCCCAGGACTTCGTAAGTATATTTTTTCTTGTTGATTTCGATAGTGATACCGGAAGCGGTGAAAGTAGACGGTTTCGGTGTAGTAAGCCAAAACATCTCTATCATGTCCAACTGATCGACGGCGGTAGTTTCGGGATTTACCGAATTTTGGTACATTTCAAAACGGGCTACACCTGTGGCCGGGTGTTTGGTACTGTTCCATGCTTCCCTGGCCTTTGCGTATGCGATTTTCAGTTCTTCCAATGTGTAAAGATTTTCTTTGTTGGCTTCGATAAACTCCATATTCGGCCGGCTGGTTGCTTTTTTAGTGGTGATATTCTGACCGGTGAAGCGCCAATCTTGATGCAATATTTCAGCCTGGAAACGGCCGAAAGCGCTTTCGATAGTCTTACTTTGTCCTGAATAGGGTGCTGTAAAGCGGAAGACATGGCAAATTCGTTCAAAAAATTGCGTAGCTTCCAGTTTCTTATGTCCGCCCTGATTATCGGTTACTATTTCGTAAGGGCGACAACCGGCTGTTTGAATAGCCATACGGAAAGAATTATATTGTGCTTCGTAATTCTCACTATCGCTTATATAATAGCCCAGGAAGGTTTCGCTAAATGCGTCCATGACTTCGTATGCCTGTGTCGTGCGTACCTGTAACTTCCCGTTTTCGTCATAATCTTTGTAAAACAGGTTCAGCTTTGTACCATCAGCGTACCAAAGTGAGTCACGGAAAGAAGGAAGCGCAGTCTTATGCTTCCGGGTGTACTTTTGATGTGCAGCCAGTTCGCCATGTACGGCGTCATACCAGCGTCGCTTTACTTCCGGGCGTTCCAGGAAGGAAACGAGCGAACTAATACTTTTAAGCGGTTTCCAGCCCTTTTCTTTTGCTATCTCGTTATACTTCGCAAACAGTTGTGAATTCGTGTACACGGGCACCTTACTACGTTTCAAAGCGATAATCTGATCGCCAGCTTCGTCTGTGATCTTCAGGGTGTTTTCGTTTCCATCTTTACCGGAGATCAAAGCGACATAACTGTCACGTTTGTAGGCGTTCATCTTATCACGAAACCCCCGCAATGTATTCGGCAAGGTATGATTGTAGTCTTTGCGGTAAGACTCTGACAAATCCAGTGCCTTATGCCATAAATCCTTCGGAATACCACCGCCCAGCGCTTGAACCTTCGCCATACGTTCATTCAAAGCCGTAAGCACCAGCCCCAGCACTGAAGCATTAATGGTATATTCTTCGACCTTTGTATCTACCAGCGTTTTACCGTTAGGCAGTATATGGGACATATAAAAATCACGGGCATCTTTATCTATTTTAAGTACCTTCTTTTCCATTTTTTGCTGTTCTAATATTTGTTCGGGGTTCCCGTGTATTGCTTCAAAACGGGCACGGAAACGGTCAGGAAGCGAGGAATACATTATCAAGGCATACACACCAAAGCCGCCAGCCTTGCGAGCAATAAACAGGCGTTTACGTGCGCATAACTGTTTGTAATTGGATGCGGTCATAACTCGCTGGCCGTCGTATTCCTGGGTCAGTTCATCGACTGTTACGCATATCATTTTATTATAGTATTCCATCACGATAAAATTTACTTGATTACTGAACCAATGATAATTCGTTTGCCAAATTTTGGGCGGCCGCCTGAATGTCGGGCAGTTCGTCCAGTTTCGGATTGTCAAACATTGCCTTTTGCTCTCCGTCGACAAACAGCGACAGTTCACCGCTGGAAAGATTGCCGATCAGTTTAACCCGGACACCGAAACTTTGTACCATAGTCTTTTCTGAAGTATTGAAGACTGTTTCGCATTGAGGGATAAAGTCTGTCGCTCTTTTAGGATCATACAGAACGGCACCACGTTCGTAAGCGGCCGCCCGAAGCATCCGGGCAAAGTTGCTGTCTGTTTTAAAGTTCAGAGCAGCCCATAAGGTTTCTTTTGTCGTCTTGAAACTCTTGATAATTTCTTTTTTATCTTCCACCGGAAGAAAAATCTGCTTTTCTTTACTCATAATCTGTATATGTTTTTTAAGTTACTTCGCTTTCATCCATTGCAATACAGAGACTTTTCTGTATATTTGGGCGCTCTTAACTCGGTTAAGACGTTGCAAATATAGTATGATAATCTCATACTATCAAGCAAAAGACGGAATATTTCATACTAAAAATACAAAATGTCGGAGAATATCAGATTTTTTGAGATAGTAGAGGCTTTGAAAAAACAAAAGTTACTCGCTGACTATGTTCAACTCGCAAGTATATTAAATACTAATAAAGCGGGTGTTAGTGATATAAAACAAGGAAGGAAAAAACTTTCTATTGAGATCATCAAGAGTATGAAATTATCATACCCTCAAATTAATATTGAATATATTATAATGGGTGAAGGTGATATGTTTATAAACTCGGAGATTAAAACCATATCGGAAAGATTGCCAAATGACAGCCCGGTAATAGATAAATTATTCGATACCATAGAAAAGAAAGATTTGAAAATAGAAGAACTTCTGAAAGAAAATACCCGGTTGGAAGAACGGCTTCGTTTACTTGAACCGGATAAATCAGATTTCATAAAAATTGCAGAGGGTGCTTCTACTGGAAGCAATTTATTACACGACAGCCACCGTGCGACCTCTGCCGGTGCCCCTTTAAAGGAATAATGAACACAAATTAAACAAGCAAGTACCTACGCCTTTACTCCACCGATAAGCGTTCTTCAAAGAATAAAGGTTCACACACACTTTTTTAGTGCTCCTTTACTCTTTTACAAACAATAAAGTATTAATAATAAGTTGTTTACAAGCAATAAACACATTAAAAGAAGTCTTATTTTATGGTATTTTGTCCCTTCTTAGAGGTGTATTTTTACCATATTTATAAATGAAAAACAGGTATTTAGGGTATTATTATAACCCTTTTCACCACCTGAAAGCTATTTTTATACCGTTAAAAGTGTAACCCCAAACGTAACTCCAAACCCGTGTTTTCGTTTTGGGTTTCTCAAAAAGTGTAACCCCAAAGTGTAACCCCAAATGTAACCCCACTCTTTTTTTAAGGCTTCAAACACCGTTTTAACAGGTATAATACGAAGTCTTCCACCTTTCCCGATCAGCCTAACAAATAAGGGTGCTTTTAAGGCTTTATTGTAGTCCGCTGATAAGAAGGTTTGGAATATAACAAAAGCCGCCATATCGCCTTCAAAATGGCTATACAGCGGCTTAAACCTTGCATTATCATAGCGCCGTTCATTTGCGGCGTCATTCTTTGTATATTCTGTCGATGGCGTAACAGGAACCTTCTATTTAAAGTGCTCAATGTAAACCGAACCGTTTAAACAGGGCGTTCAAACAGGTATAAACGTAAAGCCAACGTAAACCAATGTAAACCGTTTCGTTTTGGCTGTCATTCCTTTTAAATCGACATCACCGTATTGTTTATCAGCTATTTATGTAGTTCTTGTCTATGGTATAAGTTTACAGTTTCGTTTTATCCCCCTTAGTGGCATCGGTCATGCATACGTGAAGGTTATCAAGATAAGGTTTCCAGTGTGAAGCCAGGAGCTCCTGGAAAG
>OJNI01000210.1_pt1 | contig 42114 bp, 30 predicted proteins | sample 1597441 | NCBI WGS metagenome assembly OJNI01 (sample SAMEA2452131, study PRJEB22498) | human gut metagenome | reverse complement strand
CGTTCTTTGCACGAGCAAAGAATGCCGAAAGACCGTTCTCTCGACTCTTTCAAGAGTCTGTTATATCATCCGTCACCCTCAACCGAAAGAAGTAACACAGCCTTAATTTATCAGAAAAATAACAAGAAACCGGAAAGGGAAATCGGCAAAGAAACTGCCCTTTGCTATACGATAAGCTCATAGTTATCTATATTCAGAAATTTACCGAATTTTTTTCCCGCCTCATGAATGGTTCCGCAGTAAGTAAAGCCGAATTTTTTATGAAGATGTATACTTGCTTCGTTTCCGCCGGTAATGACCGATACGATCAGATGCGTTCGTGGGTCATTTTTGGCCTGCAAAATGAGATTTGATAAGAGCGCCGAGGCAAAGCCTCTTCCCCGAAAATCCTTTGCAACGTAAACCGAAAGCTCCGTTGTTCCGGCATATGCTTCTTTCTCACGGTAAGAGGACAGGGAAGCATAGCCGGCGATTTTGCCATCGGTTTCGATTACAATAAGAGGATGATTATTTATATTATGGTCGGAAAACCACACTTCCCATTCGGAAAACGGTTTCGGAGAAATATCAAAGGTTGCGGTTCCGTTTTTCACCTCATCGTTGTAAATATCCGATATTGCGGAAATATCCTTATATACGGCGGTTCTGATGCTATAGTTTTTTTTCATAATTAGCGTGCTTTTAAGAAATAAAAGCATCCTTTCCTCCGATTATAAAAGCTTGGTTTGAGGGCGCGCCTCTAAAAAATTACAGCCCAAATCTGGCTGGATCTGTTCTCCGTCATTCGTCACAAAAATCCTTGACAGATAGATATACTGTCTGCGGAATTTTTGTTTTGACTATAAAAATCTCTTTGACGTCTATGTACATTGAATTATTAGAGGTACTCTTGCGTTAAGGCTCCGGCGACGTAGACGGCAGTCATATTTTTCGTTAGACGATACCAATTGAGGAGGCAAGAGCGGTTTCCTCTGCCGATGAAATTTATGAAACATGACGGGGGATATGGACAAGCAGGTATACTATCAAGGCACAAGGCGTTAATTTGCGATGTTGTCTTAACCATATTCCTACGTTTTTTGCCTTACCGTTCAAAAAATCATCTCGGAAATCGGTATAGCAGATTGATTCGACGGATTCCTTAGCGTGAAAAATAAGTTCAGCTTATACAGAAGTATATATTGGGGAAAAATTATTCGTAAAAATGGTTTCACTCCATTTTTCTTTCTTCGGAAACAGGGGAGAATTTCATTACTGTTGGTGCCGCCAGGCGAAAGGGGAATTATCGTGTCGGGAGAAAAAGAAGTCGGAAAAATTTTGAAAAATCTTTATTTGATATCCGGTTTTCGGGTATCGCTTCATGATACGTCGTTTAACGAGACAGCCGCCTATCCGGAGGATATATCGGGCTTCTGTGAGCTTGTACAACAGAATCCAAAAGCGAAAATGCAATGCCTTTTCACCGACAGTGATGCCTTTGAGCGAGTAAGACATTCCGGAAAGGTCTATCTTTATAAATGTCGGTTCGGTTTGTATGAAGCGGCTTGCCCACTCTTCAGAAACGGAGTTCTTGCGGGATATCTCATGATGGGACAGGCGCTTGAGGACAGTGAAAACGCGGAAAAGAATGCTTTTGCGGAAGCGCTCCCTTATGTTGGAAAGGAAGAGGAATTGAAAAAAAGGCTCGCTGCTCTTCCCACAGTGAGCGCAGAAAAGGTGAGAGCCTTTGCAGATATTATAACACTTTGTGCGGAGCGTCTTACCGACAGCGCTTTGTTGGGAGTGCCTCCCGCCGCCGATCTTGCGGCAGCAGCGGTAAGGTATATTAACAGAAATATTGGTCGGAAGCTTACGATAGGAGATATCTGTGCCGCGTTTAATTGCAGTAAATCTACGCTTATGAAGCTGTTTAAAAAAGAATGCGGCGTTACAGTAAATGAATACATTGTTTCGCGCCGCATTGCAATTGCAAAGGAGCTGCTTCAATATACAGAGCTTTCAGTGGGGACAATAGCGGAAAAGTGCGGCTTTTCGGATTCACTTTATTTCTCGAAGTGCTTTACTTCGCGTGCCGGCGTATCGCCTTCCGCGTTTCGAAAAAATCCCTTTGGGAAAAGGTGAGAAGAACGAACGCAGGAAAAAATGAGGGATACGGCGTTTATTTCAGAAAAGCACCGAAGAAAAATACTGAACAGGCATTGGTTCTAAGCTGCAAGTCAAAGGCACGTTGACAAAAATGAAAAAATAACTTTTAAGGCAAAACCGCACAGTTCTGACGGTACAGAGCGCAGTCAACATTTTTCGTTACACGATACAGATTGAGAGGAGGCAGGAGGGCTCCTCTGCCGACGAATTTCATGAAGTATGACGAGATATGGACAAGCAGATATACCGTCAAGGCGCAAACCTGAGCCTGGCGATGTGGCCTTGAAGCTTATGAACATCTGAAAGAGTGTGTTATAAAAATCGCTTGCATCGGAGAGAACGGTTTCGAGCTTTTCCTAAAGCCGTGTTGATTTCCTTTTGAATTTATTGGTTCAATGATTAAAAATAGCACAGATTTCCGAAATTCTCGAATGATATTTCACCGGTTCAAAGCACCTCAGCGCGATGATCTCATCCATAAAGATGTCCCGAAGAGGTGTTTTTTTGTTCTTGGAAGGAATCTGAAGCTGCTGTTTGGAAAACCTCAGTCGATTGACAAGGGGGGAGATGTGCGGCATGATTTTCGGAAGAGCGTCAAAATCAGCGGCGCATTGAGCGCATTCCTCAAGATTGTCAAGAGCCTTTTCAGGTTCGTCAACAGACATATAAAGCACTGCAAGATCGCGAAGCAGCATCATATGTACGTAAGCACCCTCGAAAATATCCCCGCTCGGGTAGATCATTTTTCTGAGCTTCTTTGCAAGCTCGACACAGCCGTCAATATCGGTTGCCTTTACATTAAAGCACTCGGCATATTTCGAGATACCGCCGTTGCCGGGTGCGGCATACAGCTTGTCTACCTTCTTAGATTTTGCAAGGGCTGTTATTATGGCGTGTTCTCTGCCGCCTCCGCCTATTACAAGTACGTTCATGTTAAAAATACCTTTCTTTCTTTTGATTTATTCATTATTCGATGATAAGGCCAAGCAACTTTGCGAACATTGCCGCCTGCCACACATCGACCTTTGCGCCTTTAAGCTCCGCTCCCGTATCGGAAACGGTAAGACCTTCGATATTACAGGAGGTGAAGTCAAGCCCTGCGAGCTTTGTGCCGAAAAACACAGACCTTGCCAGCGTAACGTTTTTAAGCTCCGTTTGTTTTATCTCGCAAGAAGAAAACAGAGCGGAGGAGAAGTCGGTATCTGTCACAGCTACCGATTGCAGTTTTGAACGCTGAAAATCCGACAGCTCAAAGCTGCCGCCGTCAAAGCTGACATTTTTATAAAACGAGTATTTGAAAGCTGTTCCGACCGCTTTACAGGAGATGAACGAGCAGGCTTTGAAATAGCTTTCGGAAAAATCGCTGTTCGAAATATCGCAGCCCTTGAAAACGCTATCTATAAAAGTGCATCCGGAAAAATCGCAGGCTGTAAAGCGGCATCCGTGGAACAGGCAGTTTCTGAAACAGATGGCTGAAAAATCTGTTTCGGCACATATCAGCCTCGAAAAATCCGCCGCAATAAAATCCGATTCGTCATCACGCACTTTTGAAAGCTCGGCATCAATATCTGCTACCGTAAAAAGATTATCGGGCAGCTTCGGAGCGGTCAATGACGCAGATAATGACTTTGACTCTGCTGTCATGTGTTTAACGAATTGTCGAATGACATTGACCCGAGCGTGTATTCAAGCGCCTTTGTGACAGCTTTTTCGTTATCGTCAAGGTGCAGTGCTATCAATGTGTACACTTTATTGCCGTGGCGGGCAAAATATATGTGCTGTGTTGCGGCAACCGAAAAATCTCCGTCCGAAGATTTTACAGTTGCGTAAAATGCATCGGTGTTGCCTATTTTTATCATACTCTTGGTCGATGAATCAACATTATCACCGACGGCGTAATAGCTCATAAATTCCTCGCCGATCTCGGCTACCGATCTGCCTTTTGTATCTTCGTCCTCATCACTGCACATAGCAACGATATTAGATGTGACCTCGCCGTCATCGGAATAATGTACAAGATAAAGCTCGTTTTTATCTTCCTCATATTCACTGATGCCGGTATTGAAGTATACTCCGTCATCGTACATCAGAGAGAATTTGTTTACTTTATGTTTGACAAGACTTCCTACAGGGGTATACTTTGCAGGGGCAGGGGACGGTTTTTTTGTTTCGGACTTGTCTGTAGACGTGTTCGAGGTTTCGGGCTTTGCGGTCGTTGTTTCCGCTTTTGTTGTTTGCGTTGATGTTGCCGCAGTAGTTACTGCGGTGGTCTGAGGTGTCACTGTCTGGGGAACGGGGGTCGTTGACGATGTGGTCTGATTTTTTGGAGTGAAGTAAGGGGGGTTTTCAATCGTTTTGGAGCAACCGCACATTCCTGTAAGAATTGATGCGGCACAAATCAATAACAGTGCTTTTTTCATCGGTCGTTCCTTTCTTCCGCTTTTATCGGCGGATGTTGAAGAATATAGAACGGTGTGGACTGTATTGTGAAAAATTCTGCGCATGACGGCATGATATAACGGAAGAACAGCGTAGTATTTTTTGTCGTAACAGTAACAGTATAGCCTTTTTGCTTTGTAAACAAGGTCATAGGCTTGTAGGTCACGTTTTCTATGTCCGAGTACCTGAAAATATAGGTATGGCGTTTGCTTGCTATACGCATAAGACGTTCATCGGCGTAGTAGCTGTACTGCTGTTCGCCGCCTGCAACTATGAGTATATACCATATCGGCAGTATCGGCAGAATTACAGCGAGAGCAATTTTGATTATTATGATTGATGTGTTATTTGATGTTGCGCCTCCGTTAAATAATACGTTGAGAGTATACGGGGCAATCATCGCTTCGATTATACACGATATGATTATTTTCAAATGTGCAAACGCAGACAGTACCCGAAACGTACCGCTCTGCCTGAATTCAAATCTACCGTCAAGGATGTCTTTATCTGTGTAAGTAAAGTGCATAGTGATACCTTTATCGGAATTTAAAAATAACGGGCGGACGTGCCGCCCGTTTACTGAGCTTATCAGTGGTGGAAAAGTCTGATTCCCGTGAATGCCATTGCGATACCGTACTTGTTGCAGGTGTCGATAACATTATCGTCACGGATAGAGCCGCCGGGCTGTGCTATGTATTGTACACCGCTTCTGTGCGCTCTTTCAATGTTGTCACCGAAGGGGAAGAATGCATCTGAGCCAAGCGCTACGCCCTTCATTGTTGCAAGCCAAGCTTTCTTTTCTTCTGTCGTGAATACGGCGGGCTTTACCTTGAAGATGTTTTCCCATGCGCCGTCTGCGAGAACGTCCATATAATCTTCACCGATGTAAAGGTCGATAGCGTTATCTCTGTCGGCACGTCTTATGTTATCTACAAACTGTAAGCCCATAACCTGAGGCGACTGTCTTAAGTACCAGTTGTCAGCCTTTGTACCTGCAAGGCGTGTGCAGTGGATTCTTGACTGCTGACCTGCACCGATACCGATAGCCTGACCGCCGCAAGTGTAAGCTACGGAGTTTGACTGAGTGTACTTTAATGTAATCATTGCTATTGCAAGATCAATCTTTGCGCTCTCGGGTATATTCTTATTCTCGGTCACAATGTTTGAGAACAGCTTATCGTCAATAACCAGCTCGTTTCTGCCCTGCTCGAAAGTAACGCCGAAAACCTGCTTACGCTCGATAGGCTCAGGAACGTACTCGGGGTCGATCTTGATTATATTGTAGTTGCCCTTTTTCTTTGACTTGAGAATTTTAAGCGCTTCGGGATCGTAATCGGGAGCGATAACACCGTCGGAAACTTCACGCTGTATTATCTTTGCCGTTGAAACATCACACTTGTCCGACAGAGCGATGAAATCGCCGTATGATGACATTCTGTCAGCGCCTCTTGCTCTTGCATAAGCGCAGGCAAGGGGTGACAGCTCGCCGAGATCGTCTACCCAGTATATCTTTTTGAGTGTGTCTGTGAGGGGAAGTCCTACAGCGGCACCTGCGGGTGAAACGTGCTTGAATGATGTTGCGGAGGGAAGGCCCGTAGCCTTCTTAAGCTCGCTTACCAGCTGCCAGCCGTTGAAGGCATCCATAAAGTTTATATAACCGGGCTTGCCGTTAAGCACTTCGATAGGAAGTGAATTGCCGTTTTCCATGAATATTCTTGACGGCTTCTGATTGGGGTTGCAGCCGTACTTTAACTGAAGTTCGTTCATTGTAGTAAAGTTCCTTTCGCTTACTTGTTTTTATTGATTATGCGTGATTCGTACTTGCCTGTGGCAATGTCGATATAACGTGTAAAGAGTGAAACCTTGTTGTCTGCATTGAGGTTTTCCCATACCATTGATGTGAACGTGTCTATATCCGTATCGGGAATAACCACCGTTTTAGGCTCGCCTTCGTAGCTTGGCAGGGGATTGCCGTCACACTTGTAGGTGTGAATGAATTTGCCCTTGCCGTTTAAAGGATTGCTGTAAGCGTAGGTGTATCTCTGACATGATGAGCCGTCGCCGTCTGCGCTCTTTAAGATAGACATTGCAAAATTCATATCGCCGTTGTCAAGGTGGACTATACCGGAAATTCTCGGTGTGTAGTTGGGCTTGTCATCTTCAAATTCTCTTGTTCTGAGAGCCTGCTCGAATGTCATCTGCTTGTCCATAAGCTCATAGATAGTGTCGGTCTGGTCGCCGTTTGTAACTATCGTCTTGTTGCCGAGAACTCTTACGGGTGCATAAATGATGAGGTGGGGATCTTCCATCTTGCTTTCATCGAAAGCCTGTGTTCTGATGCCTTCGCCGTCCTCTACAAAAATTCTGTTACGGCTGTTTTCGCTTCTGCCCATAATAAAGTAGGCGATTACCGCTTTTGTGCCGTCTGCGGATTTTCCTATCACGATGCCTCTGCCGTGATAAGCAAGAGAGTTAAGCTCTTTTTCAAGTGTTACAACTTCCATATAGCCTCCTGTTGCGGTTTTGCGTGGAACACGCAGTTTTTTGAATATAACTTGTTATAACGTCCTCAAAATCCCGTTTAGTCGGGAGAATGCGGACATAAGGTTCAATCGTTGATAACGGTTATGCCGTCCTTTACGGTTATCTTTCCCTCGCAGAAAAGACGTGCGGCACGGGGGAGAATCTTCCACTCAGCCTGCTCCATAACACGTTTCTGAAGAACTTCGGGGGTGTCACCGTTTCTGACCTCAACTGCCTTTTGCAGAATGATAGGTCCTGCGTCACATTCCGCTGTTACAAAATGAACGGTAGCGCCTGTTACCTTTACGCCCTTTTTAAGTGCTTCCTCGTGAACGTGAAGTCCGTAGTAGCCCTTTCCGCAGAAAGAGGGAATAAGGGCGGGGTGAACGTTTATCATCTTATACCTGAACGCATCGCATACCTGCTCGTCAAGTATTGTCATAAAGCCTGCGTAGATAACAAGGTCAGCCTGCTCTTCCTTTAAAGCGTCAGCCATAGCCTTGCTGTAAGCGGCAACATCGGCATAGTCACGTCTTGCGAGCACTCTTGTCTTTATGCCGTTATCTGCGGCTCTTGTCAGTGCGTAGGCATCGGGCTTTGACGCAATAACGCAGGTGATTTTACCTCCGCCGAGTCCTTCGGACTTTTCAGCGTCGATAAGCGCCTGCAGGTTAGTTCCGCCGCCCGATACAAGTACAACGATATTTTTCATATTACTCAATTATGATGCCCTCGTCACCCTTGATTATTTCACCGATGCAGTAGCTTTCAACGCCTGCGTTTCTGAGTATCTGTACAGCTTCATCGGCATCGTCCTTGTCAACTACAACGGTCATACCGATACCCATATTGAAAGTATTGTACATATCGTGTTCGGAGATGTTTCCGACTTCCTGTAAGTGCTTGAAGATATAAGGCACTTCATAGCTGTGCTTTGTAATCTTTGCTGTAAAGCCGTCGGGGAGTGAACGGGGAACGTTCTCGTTGAAGCCGCCGCCTGTAATATGCGAGATAGCCTTTACGTTCTTCTTTGAGATAAGCTCCAAAATAGGCTTTACATATATCTTTGTAGGTGTAAGGAGCGTTTCACCGAGAGTTTTTCCTGTGGGGAGGACTTCATCGAGAACTTCCTTGCTGTTTATGTTGAACACCTTTCTTACAAGCGAGAAGCCGTTTGAATGAACGCCTGTGGAAGCAAGGCCGATTATGATGTCGCCTTCCTTTACGGTGCTGTTGTCGATTATCTTCGACTTGTCAACGACACCTGTTGAATAGCCTGCGATGTCATATTCGTCTTCGGGCATCATTCCGGGATGCTCAGCGGTTTCACCGCCTATAAGCGCACAGCCTGACTGTACACAGCCGTCAGCAACACCCTTTACTATAGCGGCTACCTTTTCGGGTACGTTCTTGCCTATAGCGATATAGTCAAGGAAATAAAGAGGCTTTGCACCGCAGCAGATTATGTCGTTTACGCACATAGCGACCGCATCTATACCGATCGTATCGTGCTTATCCATCAGCATTGCGAGCTTGAGCTTTGTGCCGACGCCGTCTGTACCCGAAACGAGTACGGGTTCTTTCATATCTGCAATATCAAGCTGGAACAGACCGCCGAATCCGCCTATGCCTGTAAGTACACCGGGGATATTGGTGCGTTCAACGTCCTTTTTCATCAGACGAACACCTTCGTAGCCTGCGGTAACGTCAACGCCTGCTGCTTTATAGCTTTCTGAAAAACTGTTCTTCATAATAATAATTCCTTCCGTTTGGGGACTGATGTCCTTATGTGGTGGTTTTTTCTTTGCTTTCGCTGATTTTCCTGTCGAATTTATCCTTGTACATTTCCGTGGGAATATTCGTGGGATATTCTCCGCTGAAACAAGCGGTGCAATAACCGCATTCACAGCCGTTTGCGTGTACCGCAAGCTTCTTTGCGTTTTCCACGCTCAGATAGCCGAGCGAATCTGTGCCTATTATGTCGCTGATCTCTTTTATCGAATGATGACAAGCGATAAGGTGTTCTCTCGAATCTATGTCGGTACCGTAGTAGCAGGGATTGAGGAACGGGGGAGCGGATACTCTCATATGAACCTCGGTGGCTCCCGCATCACGCAGTAATTTTACAATCCTGCCGCTTGTGGTGCCTCTTACTATAGAATCGTCTATAAGAACGACACGTTTGCCTTTTACGACACTGGCAACAGCGTTCAGCTTTATACGCACCTTGTCTTCTCTTGACGATTGACCGGGAGAGATAAAGGTTCTGCCGATGTATTTGTTCTTGATGAAGCCGATGCCGTAGGGAATACCCGACTGGTGAGAATAGCCTATGGCGGCGTCTATACCGGAATCGGGAACGCCGATTACTATATCCGCCTGCACGGGATGCTCAAGCGCTAAGAATGCGCCTGCACGAAGTCTTGCCTCGTGAACCGATGCACCCTCTATGACCGAGTCGGGACGTGCAAAGTAGATATATTCAAAAACGCACAAAGTATGCGGACGCTTGCCGCAATGATCTTTTATTGAGCGTACTCCGTTTTCATCGAATACAACAATCTCGCCGGGGAGTAAATCTCTTACAAACTTAGCACCGACCGAGTCAAGAGCGCAGCTTTCGGAGGCAACTATATATGTTCCCTCGTTTGTTATGCCGTAGCAGAGCGGTCTGAAGCCGTTCTCGTCACGGGCGGCGATAAGCTTTGCAGGCGACATTATAACGAGCGAATATGCGCCGTTTATCTTATTCATCGCACGGTTGAGAGCTTCTTCTATAGACGGAGCTTCAAGCCGTTCCTTTGTTACAAGGTAGCTTATAACTTCTGTGTCGCTTGTCGTATGGAAGATAGAGCCTTGCTTTTCAAGCTCGTGACGTAACTCGTAAGTGTTTACAAGGTTTCCGTTATGGGCGAGAGCCATTCTTCCTTTATAATGATTTACCAGAATAGGCTGGGCATTAAGACGTGCATTTGCTCCGGTCGTGCCGTAACGCACATGACCTACCGCCATATTGCCCTGTCCCAGTCCGTCAAGGCGCTCGGGGGTGAACACATCGTTCACAAGACCGGTGTCCTTGTAGGAGTTGAAAACGCCGTCATCGTTCACAACGATGCCGCAGCTTTCCTGTCCTCTGTGCTGTAATGCGAATAATCCGTAATATGTTGTTGCGGCAACGTTGGTCTTTTCTTTTGCGAAAACGCCGAACACGCCGCATTCTTCATGCAAACCGCTTGTCAATGGAGTCATTCCTTTCCGTTCCAGCAATAAGTGCAAAGCTCACACTGTGGCTTGCCTATTGCCCGTACAGTTCCGTCAAGCGACTGGAATTCAAGCGATGTCAGCTTTAGTCTGCGGCATATTTCGTCACGCAGTTTCTTTCCACGCTCTGTGTTGGTGTCACTGTACTCGTCGATAAATCTGATACCATCTGCACCCTCGGCCTCATCAATTATCTGTCTTGCAATCAGCTCCATCTCCGATGTGCTGCGGGAGAAGTTAAGATACTTACAACCGTACATTATCGGAGGACAGGCGCTGCGCATGTGTACTTCCTTAGCACCGTTCTCATAAAGGAACTCTACTGTTTCTCTCATCTGAGTTCCTCTTACTATGCTGTCGTCAACGAACAGCAGTTTTTTACCCTCAATAAGCTCATGGACCGGAATCAGCTTCATTTTAGCTACCTGATTTCTCATTGTCTGGTTGGTAGGCATAAAGCTTCTGGGCCATGTGGGAGTGTACTTGATAAAAGGACGTGCGAACGGGATACCGCTCCTGTTTGCGTAGCCTATTGCGTGAGGTACGCCCGAATCCGGAATACCGCATACATAGTCAACATCGGGAAGTTTGCCGTTCTTTATATCGTTCTCCGCCATAATCTCGCCGTTGCGTGTACGCATCGTTTCAACGGTCACACCCTCATATACCGCATTCGGATAGCCGTAATATGTCCACATGAACGAGCATATATGCATTTTGCTTTCATCGCCGTCGCTCAGCACTTCACAGCCGTCCGCAGTTATCATACCTATTTCGCCGGGACGAAGCTCTTTATATGTGCTGTAGCCGAGCTTCTGGAATGCGAATGATTCGAGGGATACGCAGTATCCGTCGCTCCTTTTTCCTACAATGATAGGAAGTCTGCCGTACTGATCCCTTGCGGCGATAATTCCGTCCTTTGTAAGAATGATAAGGGACATTGTACCGTCAATCTTGCTCTGGGCATATCTTATACCATCGGTGAAATTGTCCTTCTGTGCAATAAGCGCACCGATGAGCGAGCCGGAGTTTATACTGCCGCTGCTCATTGTTTCAAAGTTTGCACAGCCGCTCTCGAGCAGTTCGGTTGAAAGCTGTTCGGCGTTTCTGATTATGCCGACACTGCATATCGAATAAATACCGAGCTTTGAACGCACCAGCAGGGGCTGAGGGTCGGTATCGCTGATACAGCCGATACACAGCTTTCCCCTCATATCCGTAGCGTCCTGTTCAAACTTTGTTCTGAACGGTGAGTTTTCAATACTGTGGATAGCACGCTGAAAGCCTCTGTCGGGGCTGTATGCGGTCATACCGCCTCTGCGTGTTCCGAGGTGGGAGTGATAGTCTGTTCCGAAGAAAACATCGGTTATGCAGTCGTTGTTTGACGCCGCACCGAAAAATCCACCCATATATTATCCTGCCTTTTCCTGTTAGATTCTTTTCAATTGTCGGGATTACTTGCCCATAAGACGCTTCATTATTTCAGCGTAAGCGTCCTCAACACCGCCCATATCACGACGGAAACGATCCTTGTCGAGCTTCTCGTGAGTTGTGCTGTCCCAGAAACGACAGGTGTCGGGAGAAATCTCGTCAGCAAGAATTATTGTGCCGTCTGAGGTCTTACCAAATTCAATCTTGAAGTCGATAAGGTCGATGTTGAGCTTCTTGAAGAAGTCGAGCATAAATTCATTTACCTTGAAAGCGTACTTTGAGATAAGGTCGATTTCTTCCTTTGTTGCAAGACCGAGTGCAAGCGCATAGTAGTCGTTGATGAAAGGATCGCCCAGATCGTCATTCTTGTAGCTGAATTCAAGCGTGGGGCAGAGGAGCTTTGTACCTTCCTCGATGCCGAGCTTCTTTGAGAAGCTGCCTGCGGCTACGTTTCTTACGATTACTTCGAGGGGAACGATAGAAACCTTTTTAACGAGTGTTTCTCTGTCGTTCAGCTCTTTAACAAGGTGAGTGGGAACACCTGCTTTTTCAAGCAGACCGAACATATAGTTCGTCATTTTGTTGTTGATAACGCCCTTACCTGAGATAGTGCCTTTCTTGAGGCCGTTGAATGCTGTTGCATCATCCTTGTAGGATACGATAACAAGGTCGGGATCATCGGTTGCGAATACCTTCTTTGCCTTTCCTTCGTAAAGCTGTTCTTTCTTTTCCATTTTGTTTATCCTTTCTTCAGCGGCTGTGCCGTATTTATTGATTACATTATATATAGTACACCGATCAAAGCTCGGCAAGTACCTGCTCCATTTTTTTGTCAGCCTCAAGAACCTTTGCAGTCTGTGCTGCACGGTATGCCTTCATCTTTTCCATAAGGGCATCGTCTGATACCGCAAGGATCTGTACAGCGAGGAATGCCGCATTTGCCGCACCGTCAATAGCTACTGTAGCAACGGGAACTCCGGCGGGCATCTGTACTGTAGACAGAAGTGCGTCTATGCCCTCAAGTGCGCTTGCTTTTATCGGGATGCCGATAACTGGCAGGGGAGTCTGACCTGCGATAGCTCCGGCAAGGTGAGCGGCTTTGCCTGCGGCGGCAATAATAACGCCTGTGCCGTTATTCTCGGCATTTCTTGCAAACTCGGAAACCTCTGCGGCGCAACGGTGAGCGGAGAGAACACGAAGCTCTGTAGGAACTCCGAAGTCCTTAAGCACCTGAGCCGCTTTTTTTACGATAGGCAGATCGGAATCGCTGCCCATTACTATGGCTACTTTTTTCATTTACGAACATCCTTTCAGAAAATAAATAAAGCTGTGTAATCCAATTGCACAGCTTAAAAAATACACTTATTCTTATAATACGGCGTAGAAAAAGACATATATGAAAATTTACCGAAGCTTATCAAAGCTGTTGTAAGCTGTATTTTATTCATAGATCTCATGCTTTCCCTCCGTACTTGTTACTATACCATTTTACCTTATTTTAATAACAAATTCAAGTGCTAAAGCGGAAAATCTCTTAAATTGTGCTTTTTCAACAATATTGCCGCTTTGTTTTTGTGCTATATGTACATTAATTACTTTACAAACTTTTTGTGAGCTTAATTAGCATGAAATCGTTTACACGGTGTTACAATTGAAGAATTTACGATTATAGAACGGAAAACAAGGAAAATCAGTAATCAAGTGCGACCGAATTGTTACAAAAATGTAACAGATTTTTGTGCATGATGACGGAAAAGTGCCAAAAAAACATTTTTTGTAATCGTTTACGGTAAAAAAACACAACTACGGGCTTAAAATGCTTGCAAATTTGTGAAATCTGTGATATGATTATGTCAACGAGGAAAAAGTGAACAAAACTTTTGACAAGCTACAGGTCTTTTTAGTGAATTATCCATTGTTACATATACGGCAGTATATACCGTTATGTCACAGGAGCTTCAACCGGAAGCCTGTTCTTACGGGGGAATTGTTTACGGCTCCTCTTTAATGAGGCCGCAAGGTCAGGCAGTGAAAGCGATAGCTATTCACAACAATGAATACTTCTGGAGGAATTACCAATGAAGAAAAGAATTTTAGCAGCTGTATTAGCATCTGCATCAATTCTGGGTGCAGTAGCAGGCTGCTCAAGCAACGCTACAAGCTCAGCAGGATCTTCTACAACGGATTCGAGCAAGACTGAAGACTCAAGCAAGACTGATGATTCAAGCAAGACTGATGATTCAAGCAACGCAGGAACTTCCGATAAGTTCACACTTAAGGAAGGCGAAGGCAAGACTCTTAACATCGCTGTATGGAACGAAGAGTTCAAGAATTACTTTGAGAAGTACATAAAGGCTAAGATGCCTGAGGGTGTTACAGTTAATTTCAAGATCACTGAAAACAAGGACAATGCTTATCAGAACAAGCTTGATGAAGACCTTCCCAAGAACGAAGCTGCATCTGCTGACGACAAGATCGATATGTTCTTATTCGAAGCTGACTACGCTCTCAAGTATGTTAACTCAGAGTACACACTTGATGTTAAGTCACTCGGTCTTACTGACGAAGATCTTTCAGGTATGTACCAGTATACAAAGGACGTTGCCACAACTCAGGATGGCTCAAAGGTACTGAAGGGTGTTTCATGGCAGGCAACTCCCGGTCTGTATGCTTACAGACGTTCAATTGCTAAGGACGTTCTCGGCACAGATGATCCCGCGAAGGTACAGGAAGCTCTCGCTGACTGGACAAAGTTTGACGAAGTAGCTGCTAAGGCTGCTGACAAGGGTTACAAGATGCTCTCAGGTTATGATGATGCATACAGAACCTTCTCAAACAACGTTTCTGCTCCTTGGGTAAACGACAACAAGGAAATCATCGTTGATGATAACATCATGAAGTGGGTTGACCAGACTAAGACATACACAGACAAGGGTTACAACAACAAGACTTCTCTTTGGTCTGATGCTTGGGCTGCTGACCAGGGTCCCGACGGTAAGGTATTTGGCTTCTTCTACTCAACATGGGGCATCAACTTCACTCTTGCAGGTAACTCACTTGCAGTTAAGGAAAAAGACGGCGGTAAGCTCGAAGTAGGCAACGGCGGTTACGGTGACTGGGCAGTTTGCTACGGTCCTCAGGCTTACTTCTGGGGCGGTACTTGGATGGCAGCTGCAAAGGGCACAGACAACGCTGCATTAGTTGGCGACGTTCTGAAGGCATTCTGCTGCGACAAGGACTTCGGCGTTCAGTTCACAAAGGATACACAGGACTACTACAACAACGAAGCTGCAATGAAGGAACTCGCTTCTTCTGACTTCAAGTCAGACTTCTTAGGCGGTCAGAACCACATCGCACTGTTCGTTGAAACAGCTCCCAAGATCGACATGAGCAAGATTTCTGTCTACGACCAGGGTCTTAACGAGACATTCCAGGCTAAGTTCAAGGAATACTTCGACGGTACTGTTGATAAGGATACAGCACTCAAGAACTTCTATGAGGCTGCTATTGTTAAGTATCCTGAGCTCAAGAAGCCCGCTAACGCATAATAAAGGCTTTGTGGCTTAAACAATATTGACCTTCATCTTGACTGCGGGTTCTGTGAATTCGCAGTCAAGTATGTTAATGGGGCGAATTACGGATGTTTCCGCCTTATTAACATACTTGACTGCTCAAGATGGAGAATATACCGAGATTTTTATAAGGAGTGTTTTTATGGCTCAGGCATTTAATGCAGGAAATGTGCCGGTAAAAGCCAGAAAAGGACAAATCGGGAAATATAAAAAATGGGGCTACATATTTATGCTCCCGTTCATATTAGTTTTCCTTGTTTTCCAGGCTTGGCCGCTTATTCAGACTTTCTATTACAGTATGTTCAAATACTTCAAGTCGGGTCTTAGTTGGATAGGACCGGAGTTTGTCGGATTTGATAACTTTGTGGCAATTTTTGATATGAGTTCAGGTAACAATATACTTGCACTCACATGGAATACGCTTATCATGTGGGTACTGGGATTTGTTCCGCAGATAATCATTTCATTACTTTTTGCTTACTGGTTTACTAATGTAAGACTTCGTTTAAGATGTCTTGGATTCTTCAAAACTGTAATGTATATGCCTAACCTTATCATGGCATCTGCATTTGCAATGCTGATATTCTCGATATTCTCCGATATTGGTCCTATCAACGAGCTTATCAAGCACACTACCGGCGGCGAGGCTTTCAGATTTCTCAGCTATACGGGCAGTACGATGGGACTTGTAGCGTTCATGAACTTCATTATGTGGTTCGGTAACACGACAATTCTGCTGATGGCGGCAATGATGGGTATCAACGAATCTGTTATTGAGGCTGCTGAAATCGACGGTGCAAGCAGCTCACAGATATTCTGGAAGATAACTCTTCCTCTTATCAGACCTATACTCGTATACGTTATGATCACTTCGCTGATCGGCGGTCTTCAGATGTTCGATGTACCGCAGATCCTTACCGGCGGTCAGGGAGGCCCGAATAACACCACCAAGACGCTTATCATGTATTTGAACGAACAGATCGGTACATCTAAGAACTATGGTATGGCAGGTGCGCTTTCAGTAATTATATTCATTGTATGTGCGGCACTCAGCCTGGTTGTTTACTACTTCTTTGCTGCTGACAGAAGCAACAAGAAGTCTAAAAAAGGAGGTAAGTAAGTATCATGGCAAAAAAGGAAAAGGTACTTGAACATACCTCAGCACTTCAGCAGAACAGAACAGATCCGGATATGAAGGTAAAGCCTACGCTTATTATTCACAGAATAATCTGTTATATCGTTCTTGTCTTCTTCTCAATCCTGTGTTTGTTCTTCTTCTACATCCTGCTTGTTAACGCAAGCCGTTCACATTACGATATTATGTCCGGCTTCTCGTTCCTGCCGGGAAATCAATTTATCAATAACTTCCAGAGTGCGATCTCAAACTCAACGATACCTGTAATAAACGGTGTTATCAACAGCTTGATCATCGCAACGTGTACAGCGATATTGTCGATTTATTTCTCGGCAATGACAGCGTATTCAATTCATGTATATGACTTCAAAGGTAAGAAATTTATCTTTAACTTCATATTACTTATCATGACGATTCCTACACAGGTTTCTGCGCTCGGTTTCTTCAGTATGTGTACCGACTTGGGCTTAAGAGATACATATATCCCTCTTATAGTTCCTGCTATTGCAGCTCCTGCAGTGTTCTTCTTCATGATTCAGTACATGAAAAGCTCGCTTCCGATTGATATTATCGAGGCGGCAAGAATAGACGGTTCGGGCGAATTCAGAACATTCAACACGATCGTTCTTCCTATGCTGAAGCCTGCTCTTGCAGTACAGGCAATATTCAGCTTCGTTGCATCATGGAACAACTACTTCCTTCCTTCGTTGATTATTGATACATCAACAAAGAAGACAATGCCTATCATGATTGCACAGCTTCGTTCAGCAGACTTCTTAAAGTTTGATATGGGTCAGGTTTATATGTTCATTTTCATAGCAATCATACCTGTTATCATCGTTTATTTCTGCTTATCGAAATTCATCATCGCCGGTGTTTCACTCGGTGGTGTAAAGGAATAAGACAATTTTGGGTTAATATATTTTATACAGAAACGGCATCGGAAATTTTCCGGTGCCGTTTTGCCGTATATAATGCCGTGACAGCAGTACGGTATTTACCCTGTCATATCAGCTAGGAGCGTATGAAGCATAAGAAAATCCCCTGTTAATCGCTTAACAGGGGATCGGAGTTTATTCGGTTATGGATTAGCCAAGTCTTGCTTCGAGATCAGCGAGTTCCTGCTTTAAGCCGTCGGGGAGCTTGTCACCGAACTGCTTGTAGAATTCCTTCATCTCTTCTACTTCCTTCTTCCAGAGGTCTCTGTCAACTGCAAGCAGCTTGTCTTCAACTTCTGATGTAACCTCGTCCTCGATACCCTTGAGGTTGATGTCACCCTTCTTAGGAAGGTAGCCGATAGGAGTCTTTTCAGCGTCGATTGTACCTTCACATCTCTTGATGATCCAGTCGAGAACTCTCATATTGTCGCCGAAACCGGGCCAGATGAAGTTACCGTTCTCGTCCTGCTTGAACCAGTTAACATTGAAGATCTTAGGAGCCTTGTCACCGAGCTTCTTGCCCATATCAAGCCAGTGTGCCCAGTAATCAGCCATGTGGTAGCCGCAGAAGGGCTTCATAGCCATAGGATCGTGACGGAGTACGCCTACTGCACCTGTAGCAGCCGCTGTTGTTTCAGAAGAAACTGCAGAGCCTACATATGTGCCGTGCTGCCAGCTGAATGACTGGTAAACCAGAGGAGTTGTAGCTGCACGTCTGCCGCCGAAGATGATAGCTGAAATCGGAACACCCTGGGGGTTGTTGAACTCAGGTGAAATGCAGGGGCAGTTCTGAGCGGGAGCTGTGAAACGTGAGTTAGGATGAGCGAGCTTGTTGCCTGCTGCTGTGTATTCCTTACCGTTAACCTTGTTGCCCTTCCAGTCTGTTGCGTTCTCGGGAGGATTCTTGTCAAGACCTTCCCACCAAGCTGTCATATCATCATTGTTGATAGCAACGTTTGTGAAGATTGTGTTCTTTCTTGTAGATGCAAGTGCATTGTAGTTGCTCTTAGCATTTGTACCGGGAGCAACGCCGAAGAAGCCGTTCTCGGGGTTGATAGCGTAAAGTCTGCCATCGGGACCCTGCTTCATCCATGCAATATCGTCACCTACTGTGAATACTTCATAGCCTGCCTTCTTGTATCCCTCGGGAGGAATAAGCATAGCGAGGTTTGTTTTACCGCAAGCTGAGGGGAATGCTGCTGTGATATACTTGATGTCGCCATCGGGCTTCTTAACGCCGAGGATAAGCATATGTTCAGCCATCCAGCCTTCCTTCCAACCCTGGTAAGAAGCGATACGGAGTGCGAAGCACTTCTTGCCGAGCAGTACGTTACCGCCGTAAGCTGAGTTGATAGACCAGATCGTGTTGTCTTCGGGGAACTGAACGATGTATCTCTTTTCGGGATCAACGTCAGCCTTTGAGTGAAGGCATCTTACGAAGTCGTTGGAGTCATCGGGCAGGTTCTTGAAAGCCTGTGCACCCATTCTTGTCATAATGTCCATGTTGAGTACAACATAGATAGAGTCTGTCAGCTCTACACCAACCTTAGCGATAGGCGAGCCGATAGGACCCATTGAGTAGGGGATAACGTACATTGTACGACCCTTCATAACGCCGTCATAGAGCTTTGTCAGCTTAGCGTACATTTCCTTAGGATCCATCCAGTTGTTTGTAGGACCTGCATTCTCCTTCTCTCTTGAGCAGATGAATGTTCTGTCTTCTACACGGGCAACGTCGTTTTCAGCTGTTCTGTGATATAAGCAGCCGGGGAGCTTTTCCTGGTTGAGCTCAATCATCTCGCCTGTTGCGATAGCCTCGTCACGAAGCGCCTTGAGCTGCTCCTCGCTGCCATCGATCCATACAACCTTGTCGGGCTGTGTGAGGGCTTTCATTTCTTCAACCCACTTTAAAACATTCTGATTCTTTGTCATAACCGATTGTTCTCCTTTTCTTTATTTTATCAGCTTATGCTGATGAAAGTCATTCGGTAGGGAATTACTGATACGGTTCATCGTACCTTGTTCCCCTTTTACTATTATAAACTATTTTTTGCAATAGGTCAATAGCGAAATTGCAAAAACAGCAAAAAAATTGCACAAAGTAAGCGTAATGCAACCGACATTTTAATTTACGTCGGGAAAACTTATTACACGGCTGTATAACAGGTTTTCTTAAGGTCACGCTACCTTGTGCTTTTAATTTTACTATTTTAATATCTACTGATTTTAAAGGAATTAAATGTCAGCTTTAACTTCCTTGCGAAGCAGTATTATCGCAAGAAGGTTCGGTATTGCCATAAGGCCGTTGAAAAGATCGGATACGTCCCATACGACTGTCGCCTGAATCACTGCTCCCACGAAAGCGGTAACAATGAAAATTGCAAGATATACGCCTACCCACTTCTTAGTGAAAAGGTAAACGAAACAGCTTCTTCCGTATATCCACCAGCCTGTAACGGTTGTTATCGCAAAGATGAACGTTGCGATACTGAGGAATGCACCGGCAAAGTCACCGAGTCCGTCCTGGAATGCTATCAGCGCCATATCAAAACCAACGCTTGATTTCTGATCTGCACCGCTTGAAAGAATGCAGAGTGCTGTCATAGTGCAGATAATGATAGTATCAATGAAAACCGAAAGCATTGCCCACATACCTTGAGTATGGTGCTTGTCGGCGCTTGAGTTTGCATTAATCATTACTGAGGAGCCAAGACCGGCTTCGTTTGAGAATACGCCACGTTTTACGCCCCACTTCATAGCCTCGAGCATTACAATACCGACAGTTCCTCCGCCTACAGCCTTGAATGAAAAAGCTTCTGTGAAAATGCGTGCGAATACAGAAGGAACATTTTCAATGTTCATTATAATTACAGCAAAACAGCCGAGCAGATAACCGCCTGCGGCTATCGGAATTACCCATGATGTGACTTTACTAAGGCGGTGGATACCTCCGGGCGCTATTGCGGCAATTACTCCGGCACAGAGGATTCCCGATACCCATAGAGGTACTCCAAGACAGTTCTGAAGCGCCATTGAAGCCGAATTCACCTGAGCCATATTGCCTATACCGAAGCTGGCACCTATACAGCAGACAGCAAACATTCCCGCAAAGAACGCACCGAGTTTTTTGCCACCGAACGCTTTTTTTATGTAGGCGAACGGTACGCCGCCCGTAAGGCCGTCCGATTGCACGGTTCTGTATTTTGCACCTAGATAGTTTTCGGCAAAGCTGGTAGCCATACCGAGAAGTGCGGAAATCCACATCCAGAATATTGCACCTGCACCGCCAAAAGCAATAGCGCTTCCTATTGCAATAATATTTCCTGTTCCTACTGTTGCACCAAGTGCGGCGGTAAGGGTTCTGAAAGGCGAAACCTTCTTTCCGTCAGCCTCAGGCTGTTTTGTAAGGAGTGTACGCTTTATTATAGTAGGGAAGTGCAGCACCTGCAAGCATCTGGTTCTTATTGTGAAGATAATTCCCGAACCTGCAAATAGTATAAGCACCGGTATGCCCCATACTATATTTTCGTTTATCCACTCTAATATTTCCATACTGACTTGTTCCTTTTCATCAAGCACAGACGTGGGAGCCTGTACGTTTTATATATTGATTGTATTCCCGAATATCGCCGATTATGACGGTGAAGCTTCACATCAGATAAAATCTCAGCATTTCAGGGTAATTTCCGATTAAAAATAGTATATAAAAAAAGTAAAATCTGATAAAATTTTGAATAGTTACTGCTTGTTAATAATTAAAAGCAAAAGTATACAAGTCGAAAAATAACCCCTCCGGTTTTCCCGGAGGGGCGTAAAAACCTATTCTATTCCGACTATTCAAAATTTTTGGGCTTTTAGATTATTTCGTGCGGATTATTCGCCGCAGTATTCCTTCTTGTAGTATTCAACAAGGCCTACGAGATCCTCGTAACGCTTCTTGGAGTTAGCAACAGCCTTATCGAACAGTACGTTAGCTCTTTCGGGGTTAGCACGCATAAGAGAGTTGTAACGAACTTCTCTCATCATGAATTCCTTGTAATCGCCTGTAGGAGCCTTGCTGTCGAGTGTGAACGGATTTGTTCCTGCAGGAGCAGCGGGGTTGAATCTGAACAGATGCCAGTAACCTGCCTGTACAGCTTCCTTTTCTACCTTCTGAGCGATTGTAAGACCGCCCTTGATACCGTGGTTGATACAAGGAGCATAAGCGATAACCAGTGAAGGACCGTCATATGCTTCAGCTTCAGCGATTGCCTTTAAGCACTGGTTCATATCTGCACCCATTGAAACCTGAGCAACATATACATAACCGTACTTCATAGCGATACCGGAGAGATCCTTCTTCTTAACGTCCTTACCGCCTGCTGCGAACTGTGCAACAGCACCGATGTTTGTAGCCTTTGAAGCCTGTCCGCCTGTGTTGGAGTAAACTTCTGTATCGAATACGAATACATTTACATTCTTGCCTGATGCGAGAACGTGGTCAACACCGCCGTAACCGATGTCGTATGCCCAGCCGTCGCCGCCGAATATCCAGTTGGACTTCTTAGCGAGGTAGTTCTTAGCCTTGAGAACTGCATTCTTTTCAGCGCAGTCGCAATCAAGAGCTTCAAGAGCAGCAACGAGATCCTTTGTAGCAGCAGCGTTTGCCTTACCGTCGTTAGCTGTTTCGAAGTATTTGTCGATCTTAGCCTTAACGTCAGCGTTTTCAGTTTTTTCAGCAATTGCCTTTAACTGACCCTGTGCTCTGTGTCTTAATGTATCCTGAGCGATGAACATACCGAGACCGTACTCAGCATTATCTTCGAACAGTGAGTTGCCCCAAGCGGGACCCTTGCCTTCCTTATTTACTGTATAAGGAGTTGAGGGAGCAGAGCCACCCCAGATTGATGAACAGCCTGTAGCGTTGGCAATGTACATTCTGTCGCCGAAGAGCTGTGTGATGAGCTTAGCGTAAGGAGTTTCACCACAGCCTGCGCAAGCGCCTGAGAATTCGAGCAGGGGCTGCTTGAACTGTGAACCCTTAACTGTTGTTTCCTTGAACTTCTCGTGAACCTCGGGCTTGTCGGCTACTTCCTTAACAGCGTAGTCGAACATGGGCTGTTCGTTCATCTGAGAATCAAGTGACTTCATAACGAGTGCCTTGTTCTTAGAGGGGCAAACCTGTGCGCAAACGCCGCAGCCTGTGCAGTCGAGAACAGAAGTTACCATAGCGAACTTCATGCCGGGAAGACCCATAGCGTCCTTCATCTTTGCACCTGCAGGAGCCTTAGCAGCTTCTTCTTCGGAAAGAATTACGGGACGGATAACTGCGTGAGGACAAACGAATGAACACTGGTTACATTCGATACAGTTCTCGGGAATCCACTCGGGAACGTCTACTGCGATACCACGCTTCTCATAAGCTGCAGAGCCCTGGGGGAATGTACCGTCAGCCATGCCTACGAATGTAGATACGGGGAGCTTGTCGCCTCTCTGAGCGTTAACGGGGATAAGGATATTGTTAACGAAATCAACGAGATCCTTTCTGTCACCTGTAGCTGTGTGAACGGGAAGTGTACCCTCAGCGTCAGCCCAAGATGCAGGAACGTCAACCTTGATAACCTCGCCTGCGCCCTTTTCGATTGCGGCGTAGTTCATTTTAACAATGTCGTCACCCTTCTTAGCAAATGACTTGTAAGCAGCCTTCTTCATATATTCGATAGCATCTTCAGCAGGGATGATGTTAGCGATTGAGAAGAATGCAGACTGTAATACAGTATTTGTCTTGTTGCCAAGACCGATATCCTTAGCTACCTTGATAGCGTTGATGATGTAGAAGTTGATGTTGTTCTTAGCAATGTATGCCTTAACGGGAGCGGGGAGCTTCTCGTCAAGCTCGTCAACTGTCCACTGGCAGTTGAGCAGGAATGAACCGCCGGGTACAACGTCCTCAACCATATCGTACTTGTCGATGTATGAGGGGTTGTGGCAAGCTACGAAGTTAGCCTTGTTTACAAAGTAAGTTGACTTGATAGGCGACTTACCGAAACGAAGGTGAGAAATCGTAACACCGCCCGACTTCTTTGAGTCGTATGCGAAGTATGCCTGAGCATACATATCTGTGTGGTCACCGATAATCTTGATAGAGTTCTTGTTAGCACCGACAGTACCGTCTGAACCAAGACCCCAGAACTTACAGCAGGTTGTGCCTTCGGGAGTTGTGTTGGGGTTCTCACCGATGGGCAGTGAAAGACCTGTAACGTCATCCTCGATACCGATTGTGAACCTGGGCTTTTCTGTGTTGTTGTATACTGCAATGATCTGAGCGGGGTTAGTATCCTTAGAACCAAGACCGTAACGACCTGTGAATACGGGTACATCCTGGAACTTGCCTGCCTGCTTGAGAGCTGCAACAACGTCGAGGTATAAGGGTTCGCCGAGTGCGCCGGGTTCCTTTGTTCTGTCAAGAACTGTAATCTTCTTAACAGTTTCGGGAATAGCAGATACGAAAGCGTCAACGCTGAAGGGTCTGTAAAGTCTAACCTTAACAAGACCAACCTTCTTGCCCTGAGCTAACATATAGTCGATTGTTTCTTCGATAGTATCGCAAACAGAGCCCATAGCAATGATTACCTGCTCAGCATCGGGAGCGCCGTAGTAGTTGAACAGCTTGTAATCTGTACCGATCTCAGCGTTTACCTTGTCCATGTACTTCTGTACGATAGCGGGTGTAGCTTCATAGTACTTGTTGCTTGCTTCTCTTGCCTGGAAGAAGATGTCGGGGTTCTGAGCTGTGCCGTGCAGAACGGGCTTCTCAGGATTGAGAGCTCTGTTTCTGAAAGCGTCTACAGCTTCGTGGTCGAGCATCTTGTCGAGTGTTTCATAGTCCCATACTTCAATCTTCTGGATTTCGTGTGATGTTCTGAAACCGTCGAAGAAGTGAAGGAAAGGAACTCTTGCCTCGTATGTTGAAAGGTGAGCTACAGCACCGAGATCCATAACTTCCTGAGGGTTAGTGGAGCAGAGCATAGCATAGCCTGTCTGACGGCAAGCGTAGATATCGCTGTGATCACCGAAAATAGAAAGTGCGTGTGTTGCAAGAGCACGAGCGGAAACATGAATAACGCTGGGCAGTAATTCACCTGCAATTTTATACATATTGGGGATCATGAGCAGTAAGCCCTGTGATGCTGTGTAAGTTGTAGTACATGCACCTGCTGCGAGAGAGCCGTGAACTGCGCCTGCTGCGCCGGCTTCTGACTGCATTTCTACTACCTTTACTTCCTGTCCGAAAATGTTCTTTCTTCCGGCTGTTGACCAGGAATCTGTTACTTCAGCCATTACTGAAGATGGTGTAATGGGGTAAATCGCTGCAACGTCAGTAAACGCATAAGACACGTGACCTGCGGCGTTGTTACCGTCCATAGTAAGTTTTTGTCTTCCCATGGGAATCGTCCTCCTTTGTTTTTGCATACGGTCATACCAAGACGTATGCTTTCAACTTAGTATTATATCATAATCGTTCCGGAATGTAAACCTCTAAAAGTGAAAATTTTCAGAATTTTTTAGTTTCCTGTACAATTTTTTGAGTCAGCTTAAGCTAACCCGATATAACTGTCTTGAAAGAATGTTTTCCGCCGGCAACGCAAAATATGCTCTGTATAAGATGTGACAGGCGTATTTCCGCTATCTGTGCGGTGAAGGCGGCTGTGCCGCTGTGAGCGGATATCTGCTGTTTCGATAATCTTTGTGAAAAGTAAGAAAAAATTTCCCGCTCCTCCTTGAAATAATCTCCGTTTAATGATACAATACTATATATAAACTTACTATGAAATTCGCTGCAACAGCAGTTATAGGAACGGAGCAGAAAAAATTGATCCAGTATTTAAAGGATATCTGGGAGAATATACAGAGTGTTTTTGCAACAATGGGACTTGTTGATTATCTTGATATTCTCCTTCTTGCCTATCTCATATATAAAGGCATTAAAATCATCAAGGAAACACGGGCGGAGCAGCTTATCAAAGGTATAATTCTGCTTGCTATACTTTTCTTTGTCGTAAACCAGTTTCAGCTGAAGGCGATGAAGGTTATAATAGAAACCTTCCTCAATGTCGGAATTATCGCTATTCTTATTGTATTCCAGCCTGAGCTTCGCCGTGTGCTTGAAAAAATGGGACGAACCACAAAGGTGAAAAAGCTGGCTCTTAATTTTGAAAGTAAGACGGATGCGGCGACCGCCGACATACATAACTGTATAGAGGCTGTCTGTACGGCTTGCGAACAGCTTTCGCAGACCGCTACGGGCGCACTTATCGTATTCGAGCGTGAAACAAAGCTCGGTGAGCAGATAGACACCGGTACGATAATCAACGCAACGCCAAGCCCTGAGCTTTTCGGTAATATATTTTTCCCGAACACGCCGCTGCACGACGGTGCGGTGATAATCCGTGACAGCAAGGTATATGCCGCAGGATGCTTCCTGCCTAAGCCTCAGAAGGAAGAGCTGATTTCAAAGGCTCTCGGCTCACGTCACAGAGCGGCTATCGGTATGAGCGAGGTTTCGGATGCGGTGATAGTTGTTGTTTCAGAAGAAACCGGTACTATATCTATAGCCGAAAACGGAAGTCTTACACGCTTTTACAATAAGGATACACTGCGAAAGCTGCTTACGGCAAAGCTGATTCCCGAAAAGCCCGAAGCAAAGAAGATGAAGGATAAGGCTTTAAAAAAGCATAAGAAAAACGCACCCGATGCGAAAAAAGAACAGGGGGCGGATAAATAATGAATGAATGGATAAAGAGCTTTTTACAGAATTTCGTAAAGAATCTTAAGAATATTATATTTGCGCTGATTATTGCAATCATTGTGTGGTTTGCAATCTCGATGCAGATATTCCCCGATGTCACAACTCACGTCAGCGATATTCCGGTTGAAGTCAAGGCTACGGAATATATGACGGAAAATGCGCTTTCCGTAACGAACAGTTACGTTGATAAGATAACCGTACAGGTAACAGGCAAAAGATATGAGGTAGGAAACCTTACTGCAAGCGATTTTACAGCCAGTGCGGATCTGTCGGTTATCACGGCACCGGGTGAATATAAGGTAAAGGTTAACGTAACACCGGTAAAGGAAAACAGCTGTTCGGTTGACGATGAGGGACTTAGCGTTAAACTCAAGGTCGAAAAGACGGTATCAAAAACGTTCAGCATTTCCGACGGCAGTATGAAGGCTGTAGCTGAAGGCATTACCGCTACGGCGGGTATGAAGATAGACAGCGTTACCGCTGAGCCTTCGACTATAACACTTACGGGCGACAGCACCGCAATAGACGCAGTGAAATCGGTCGAAATACGTTCTGTATTTGCAGGCGAAACCTCAGAGTCAGTTTCTTCAAAAGGTCAGATTGTTCTGCTTGGCAGTAACGGAGATATAATCGAAAATCCCGATATAAAATACGACAACGAGAGCTACACCGTGAATATAACGCTGTATAAGCAGAAAACGCTGCCTCTTACGGTACAGTTTACGAATGTTCCGTCAAACTTTGATTTAAGCAGTCTTAAGTACAGCATCTATCCGGAATCGCTCACCGTTTCTTCACCCGACGATTCACTTGATTCACAGGAGAAGTTCGAGATAGGAACGATAGATCTCAGTCAGCTTACGACCAAGTATTTACAGAAGCTGACGCTTCCGATAGCTTTACCCGAAGGATATAAGAATATCAGCGGAAACACATCCGCTATGGTTTCGTTTGAGGATGCGGAGAATTACACGTTCCTCAGCTATACTGTCCAGAAGGACAATATCCGTATTATAAATGCACCGGACAATTTTGATGTCAATGTTCTTACAAACGAACTCAGCGTCAATGTTACGGGTCCGGCAGATGAAATAGCGGCGCTTGCGTCAAAGGATATTTATGCGACGGTTGACCTTATGGGAACTACTCTCACAGCAGGGCTTAAAGATGTGACTGCGGAATTCACGTTGCGTGGAACCAAGGTCAGAAGCTGGGTTACAGGAGAATACAAGGTATCTATACAGGTAACCGAGAGGGCAGAGGATACTGCGGATTAAAATCGGAACGGAGATGTTTTCTTGAATATTTCATTGCTTTCACAGGCGGTCGGTACGTCTACCAATCCGCTTGAGAATGCGCAGGAGCAGATAAAAGAAGCTGAAACGTTTTTTAATAAAATGATAAACGCTTTTGTAGGATATCTGCCTACGCTGATTGCGGCGGCGATAATACTGATAGTAGGAATAGTTATTTCCAAGCTCGTGCTGAAAATGATGAGCAGGGGTATGAAACACGATGTTATCGACAAGACTGTTTCACGCTTTATTTATTCATTGGTCAGAATACTGCTTTATGCGCTGCTCGCTACTATTGTTCTTGCCGTTCTCGGCGTTCCGATGACTTCTATAATAGCTGTGATAGGTACGGCAGGCGTTGCCATCGGACTTGCGCTTCAGGACAGCCTTTCAAATATAGCGGGCGGATTCAGCATAATGCTCACAAAGCCGTTCAAAATAGGAGATTACATCAAGGTCGATGATGTCGAGGGTACGGTTGAAGCAATCAATATGTGGTATACCGAGCTTCATTCATATGATAATAAAGCCATCTTCTATCCCAACGGGCAGATAACATCAAAGAAGGTCACCAACTATACAGCGCTTGGAATAAGGCGTGTGGATATGGTCTATACGATTTCTTACAACGCCGATTTCAGAAAGGCGATGGAGGTTCTCAAAAGCATCACAGACGCTCACGAGCTTATACTTAAAGAGCCTGAGCCGAAAATAAGGATAACCGAGCTTGCCGAGAGTGCTGTAAGAATAACCTGTTATCCGTGGGTAAAGGCCGAGGACTACTGGACGGTATACTTTGACCTTAACGAAGCGGTCAAGGAGCAGTTCGACCGGAACGGTATCGAGATACCCTATAATCAGCTTGATGTGCATCTGAAAAAAGACAATCAGGATGCCGCTGCTAAAAAATAAAGCAGGCAATAATGCTTTCGCAGAGCTGTCGCAGGCTCTGCGAATTGTTATATCGGGCGATATACGGTAAGGAAAATTGATTTGCGAATGAGAAAAGGATTTTTTTGTGGATAAGATACATCTGAAATCACCGTCAAACTGGATAAACGATCCCAACGGATTTATATATTATAAAGGTAAGTACCATTTATTCTATCAGCATTTTCCCTATGCGCCGGTATGGGGCAGAATGCACTGGGGACACGCTGTAAGTGACGATCTTGTTACATGGGAGCATAAGGGGATAGCTCTTTATCCTACCAAGAAAAATGACAGGAGCGGATGCTTCTCGGGCAGTGCGGTCGAGCATGACGGGAAAATGCACATTTTTTATACCGGCATAAATTATCGTGAGGAAGATCCCGAAAATATCAACTGCGCACTGAATTACGGCTTTATAGCGTCACAGATGAAGATTGTTTCGCAAGACGGATATACCTTTGATAATTTCAATGCGAAAACTACGATAATCAATCCTTTGCGTGACAGCACTTCAGGCTCGGAGTCCGACACCAGAGATCCTAAGGTATGGCGTGGCAGTGATGCGTGGTATATGATAGTCGGAAGCACCTATGACAACAACGGAAGATTTCTGTTTTTCAAAAGCGAAAATCTCGAAAACTGGGAATATGTGAATTATTGCGAAAAAAGAGGATTCGGCTGTATCTGGGAATGCCCGGATTATTTTGAAGTCAACGGTAAAGGCGTGGTAATCTTTTCGCCCATCGGAATACTTGATGATAATATGATATATGATTCTGCGGCAATATGCTGTTTTGCGGATTTTGACGAAAAAAGCTGTAAAATGACTATGAGCGATGAATACAGTATGTTTGATTACGGCATAGACCTGTATGCACCGCAGAGCAATACGGACGAAAACGGCAGACGTGTAGTTATTGCGTGGGCAAGAATGCCCGAAGCGGTAGGAGATAATGAGAATAAACGCATAGGTATGATGTGTACACCTCGTGTGGTTGACATAAGAAATAATCACATATATTTTTCGCCTCACCCGAACATAAAAAATGCCTTTTCAAAAAAGAGCGACAAGCCCTCGCATAAATCGGGATATATGCTGAAAACAGCGATAAACAACGGGGAGAGCATAAATATCGGCGGTTATATCATCCGCCGTGAAGACAACGTTATCATAACTGATCGTACAGCGGTTTTTATAAATGATAAAAATTACAGGCTTATTGCAAAAACTCCTGTTGTGAAAGAGGGGAACAGGCTCGAAATCTATGTCGACAGCAATCTGATAGAAATATATATCAATGACGGGGAATATGTGCTGAGCAGTGTGGTTTACGGATTGTCGGATATAATTGAAGGCGGAGAATACGAGATTTTCGTAACGGAATAAATATCTGAAAGGGAATATATCATGGAAGAAAAGAACACAAATGTTTCGCAAACTAAAGAAAATCCGGAGCAGAACAGCCCTGAAATATCGGCTGAGAGTGAAAGCACGACCGAAGCGGCAAAAGACGGCGTTAAGACGGCAGTGCCTAAATGGCTTATCGTAATTATAGCGGCTATGGCGGCGGTGATAATAGGGCTTTCGGTAACGCTCGCAGTGATTCTCGCAGGAGGGAAAACCGTTGATGAATCGTCATCATCGCAGAGCGGCACATCCGCAGATAACAGCGAAAGCTCATCATTACCACAAAGCACGCAGAGCGATACTTCGACAGACAGCTCGCAGGGCGCTGTAACGGAAGACGGCATCATCCTGCAATATTCCGTAGATAATTCGTGGGGCGACGACGGAAATCTGAATTACGGAGTTCAGTTTGGTATCACCAACAATACAAACAGCGGAATTTCGGGCTGGGAGCTGGTCGTTGAAATAGACGGTCTTAAAGGCTGTGAGGGCTGGAACGGCACATACAGCCAAAACGGAAATACAGTAACTGTGACAAACGCTGAATATAACGGGGATATTCAGCCAGGCTTCACTGTGGTTATCGGCTGTAATCTGAATACGGACAAAGAACTGAAAATAAACAGGGCAGAGCTTAACAAAACGCAATGCGTTGTTAAAGCGGGAAATGTAAATCAGAATAATCAGAATAATCAGAATGCAAACAGTAACGGCACTTCCGAAGCAGATGTTGACGCACTGCTTGAAAGAAGCAAGGACGGCGAACAGGGTGACGACTGGCTTCATACGGACGGAAACAAAATCCTTGATAAAGACGGTAAGCAGGTGTGGCTTACAGGTGTGAACTGGTTTGGATATAATACCGGCACGAATACATTCGACGGCTTATGGAACAGTGAGCTTAAGTCGTCCGTAAAGGCTATTGCCGATCACGGATTCAACCTTATCCGTGTGCCGATGTCGGCTGAACTTATAAATTCGTGGGCGGCGGGAGAATATCCCAAGGCAAACTACAACAATGCCTACAACACAGAGCTTAACAGTATGAACAGCCTTCAGATATTCGATTATTTTCTGAATCTGGCGGAAGCAAACGGCATTAAGGTTATGCCGGACATCCATTCCGCAGAAACAAATGCTTCAGGGCATACGGTGAATCTCTGGTATACCGACAAGGTAAGCGCAGAGGATTATTACAAGGCGCTTGAGTGGATGGCGGATCGTTATAAGGATAATGATACAATAATAGCGTACGATCTCAAGAATGAGCCGCACGGCAAGCCCTATGAAGCGGATAAAGCGGCGATATGGAACGATTCCGATTCGGCTAACAACTGGAAATATGTTGCCGAAACTGCCGCATCAAGAATACTTGCCAAGAATCCGAATGTGCTTATAATGGTAGAGGGTACCGAGATATATCCGACAGATATTAAGAGCAACAAGGATTTCAGCTCGACAAATGATGATGATTACTATTTCAACTGGTGGGGCGGTAATCTCAGGGGCGTAAAGGATTTTCCTGTCAATCTCGGAAAATATCAGAACAAGCTGGTGTATTCGCCGCACGACTACGGTCCTACGGTTTATCAGCAGCCGTGGTTTGAGGGCAACTATGATTTTGACAGCCTTATGCGTGACTGCTGGCAGGACAACTGGTTCTTCATCTACAAGAACAATACAGCACCGCTTCTTATAGGAGAATGGGGCGGATTTATGAAGGAGCCTAATCTTAAATGGATGACCTGTATGCGCCGTCTGATAAGCGAGAACCATCTTAACCACACATTCTGGTGCTACAATGCCAATTCAGGCGATACGGGCGGACTTGTGCTTGATGATTTTTCAACGTGGGACGAAGAAAAGTACGCATTTGTAAAGGAGGTCCTGTGGCAGGAAAACGGCAAGTTCGTAGGTCTTGACCATAAGATCGCACTCGGTGAAAACGGTATCACGCTGAAGGATGCCAAGGGGCTTTAGAGCCTGATAAGCGATGAAATTTAAATGCCATAACGTCAAATCCATCCTTGCTAAAAGGGCAGGGATGGATATGATGTGAGGCGAATAATAAAATATGTATCTGCTTTACGGGACGTTTATTGTCACGAAATGGCGGCAATTTTAAGCTGTAAAAGAAAATCGAAAAATTTTCAAAAAAGTCTTGACATTTCATTTTTATTGTGTTATAATATACAAGCGTCAATGAGATGTGTGCTTTTAAAGCAGTTAATGAATATGCGGGTGTAGTTCAATGGCTAGAATCCCAGCCTTCCAAGCTGGTTGTGTGGGTTCGATTCCCATCACCCGCTCCATAGTTTTCACGAAAGTGAAAACTTATTTATTTTGATAAATATGAAAATGCAGACCATGCGCCACTAGCTCAGCTGGATAGAGCAACCGCCTTCTAAGCGGTAGGTCACAGGTTCGAATCCTGTGTGGCGTGCCATTTATGGTGGGTGTAGCGTAGCTGGTTAACGCGTCGGATTGTGGTCCCGAAGATCGTGGGTTCGAGTCCCATCTCCCACCCCATATTTATTAAGAACGAATGCCGCCTGCGCTGGCTTATAGTGCCGGCGGCATTTGTTTATACTGGGATATAGCCAAGCGGTAAGGCAACGGACTTTGACTCCGTCACTCGTGGGTTCAAATCCCGCTATCCCAGCCATGTGTAAATCCTCTCTGTCACTGTGATTGAGGGGGTTTTTCTTTTGGGGATTTGGTGGGCAAGGTTGGATTACGCATTATAATTCTGTTGTTAACAAATCCTATCCGTCCTATTGAGTGGGAAACTTTGCTTTTCTGTAATGCATTATTGATAACCTAACAATCATAAATCAAAATCAAAATTGAAGCAGTTGACAAGAGGGATTTATTATGCTATAATATTTAAGCTGTATTCAGATAATAGCAGTATCGAGGTGTAGCGCAGGTGGTAGCGCGCCTGCTTTGGGCAAAAAACGTGAGCGCTGCCGGTGGCAGAAAAAGCGAGCGTTTTTAGGCGTAGCGGTCGGAATGTCTAGGCTCATTATTGAGCCGAAGAGATTACGGGAACCGCAAGAGGGCGGACAAAGCAGGGAAGAAAACAGAGATATAAGAAAAAAGTTGATATAAAAATATCGAGGTGTAGCGCAGGTGGTAGCGCGCCTGCTTTGGGAGCAGGATGCCGCAGGTTCGAGTCCTGTCACCTCGACCAAAAATCCTCTGAAACCGAGCGTTTCAGAGGATTTTTCTTTGTCTACAGCGACGCAAATTTTGACAGAGTGACTTTTTCGGTCACCCTGTCATTTTCTCTTTTTCCGCCTTGATTTGCGCCTTGACCTGCACAATCATTTCCGCGAGCTTTTTTCGGTTTGCTCACAGTTGTCATCGTAAACGTTGAATTTCTTCCGTTTGCTGTTTGATAGGCTCTTACATAACGAATCATTACATCTTGTTCCATTTTTTGTTTATTGCAGGTTTATTGTTAACTCCATGTATCGCGCTATTGACAAATGGATTTGTTTGTGATAAAATATAAATGTACACGAGAAAAATAGAATTATCGATATAGGTGCCATGTTTGGGCTCTATTCCTTTTTGATATTGTAAAGTATCTCTTGTACACCAAGAGGTACTTTTTTATTTTACTGGAGGTTATTATGAACGTTGTACATTTACAAAAAGCCCTTGCTTTCATAGCAAGCGGATTAGTTGAAAAAGAAAAGCTCCTCAAGGAATCACCGAATCGATATCCTTACAGCAAAAACCTACAAAGAGGAATCAATATGTTTTTGGCTGCGTGCCTAGAGATGGGGCGCCTTGGAGAAAACACTTTTAAGTATGCTGACGAGAGTTCGTTTCTAACTCAATATATAAGCAAACCCATCTGTGAATGGTTCGATGATTGGGATCAAGCGGCCCTCGTGCAGTACGAGATAAATTTGCAACCCTTTTATGCCTATGGTCCATTTGCATATCATCGTGGTAAAAACAATGTTTATATCACCACAGAAGAATGTGTTGAATTCCTTAGCACTCAAGAAAATAATATTATTGAGGGAACTGATGAACGTGCCCTTTATGAAAAAATCATTCAGTTATCTCAAGATGATTACTGCAAGGTCAGAAAATATATAATACAAAATCCTATAATAACTATAGAAGATCGTCGTGCTTTCTTACTTGAATATGCAGACAACGCAAATGCCAAAGAAGCCTTTAATCTTGCATACGAGTTGTTTGAAGGAACCTATACAACTTGTGCAGCTTGTGGATGGACAATGACAGAAGGCCTCTATGGCTATTCGTGTGTTTCGGAGCATTGCTTAGAACATATGCCAGCAATTATAGGTGAAATGAAAATTGATGCGTCTATGAAGCCGGTTTACAGACTTAAAAAAGGCATTATGAGATATTTCGCACAGCCTGGTAAACTTGAAATGAGCATAGCCAAGTTCTGTGAAAAGAAAAACCTCGAATACTCATTATGGCCGCAAAAGGATCGATTTGACATAGAAATTCGTTTTAATGACGGAGAAATATGGGAGATTGATGCGAAAGCTTATCGTAACCCAATATCCTTGTGTGCAAAAATCAAAAACGATGGTGGTTTCCCAGCTGGCAATTATAAATTCGGATATTATGTTGTTCCAACGGAGTATACAGCTAATAAAAGCAACTACACTTCCGTGGTAAACAAAGTTTTGACACAACAACCTAATGTAAAATGCGTTACATTGGCCGCAATAAAAAGAAAAATAAATCAAAAGGTTGGTGAAATAAATGGGTAAAAGAGACTCGAAAATGTATTATGCACCATTGCAGGCGTATTTTAACGATGAAATGATGTCGATCGATAGATTTGCTAATATAGAGGCTGTGTTGTATTTATTACTTAAACACGCTAATACTCCAGAGCCTGAAAAAGCATACCTATTGTTTTCGCAATATCAGCTTATAGGAATAGAAAGCGGTACTGAGGCTGATCGCCAATTACAATGTGCTCGATATACATTAGGTTGTTACCGTTCTCGAAAGTATTGGCAGGATGATTTAGACGAATATCGTTCTGATATATATAGCGGATTTAGAGCATTTGCGTTCAAATGTGAAAACGGCAAAACAACACTAATGGTAAATGAGGACAAAATACCTCTTTCTTACGAAGACCGCATAAAAGAATGGGAAAAACATTGGCTCTTACCAGATATTTGTAAAGAAGAATATCCGATGGCGGGAGAAGGCACGTACTGTTACTATACCACAACAAAAGAAGATTTTGAAAAATCAGAAAGAATTAAAGTTTCTTTTTCGGAAAACACATTAGCATCAGTTAAATCCGAAGAGCCGATCGATAGCAGAAACATAAATCCAATTACCATTTCTATTTCTGAGCTTTTAGAATGCGCTAAAGAGATGAGAAATATAGATCACACCGATTATTGCTATGATATTCTACAAAGCAATACTATAAAAATGGTAAAAAATGGTAAAGTATCATTATGCGACAAATTCACTATAATGCAAACCGTAAATATTGTCGGCATGGTCGGATCTGGCAAATCCACCCTCATCAAGGTGTTAGCATATTGGGCAAACAAAAACGGTAAGCGAATTGTCATTGTGTTAGATACGGTGGCAGAAGTCTTTAATCTTTGGATGTATCTTAATAAGTTATCGGTAAACTGTTCCCCCCTTGTTGGAAGAAGCGAAAGATTAAAGTATATCAATCAAATTGCAGAGCCAAATAAGACGTGTCTCCCATCCTCGTTATCTCAATATCTAACAAACGCTTGTCTTGTTGATGGCATGAACGATGGTGATGAAGCCAGCCTTGCATATGGCAAAGAGCCTTGTTTTTCCTTAAAAGAGCCTGGCAAAAGCAAAGCTTTTCTGTGTCCCTATTTTAATATCTGTCATGGTGCTAAAATGCTGCGTGACTGCTATACTGCATCCGTAGTTCTCACTTCTGTGGCTGGTTTTGCTATTTCTCGAGTTGGTAAGAATCGTGAACCCTTCCTTGATGTAGCCTTAAGAAAATTTGACATAGTGATTTTTGATGAAAGCGACCGCGTACAAAAAACATTGGACCAGTTGTTTATGCCGGAAACAAGTTTTAATCACTATATTAAAGAAAGCGCAAATGATTGCGCTCGCTATATGAATATGACAGGCTTCGAAAGAGAAAAAAATCGAGCAATTCAAGAATATAGCGAATTACAATTAAGAACGACTGGCGTGATGAGTTGTCTTACAAAAGCACTCAATTGGAATCTTGGAAAATGGAACAAATTATCTGCAGGCGAGCCTTTTTCTGCATTAACGCTTTTGGATGATCTGAAAAGGGATGAACATTATAAGATTCCAGATAAGATCTACAAAGATATCTATTCCTTAATAGATGACGAAAACGATAATTCGAATTTGAGTAATACTCTGCGCGAAGTCCTTAATGCTTCTTGTATGGAAACCGACTTTCGTCTCTTTAATACATTGTATAAGAGATGGATTGACGAAGAAATTTTTTCATTCGATAGAACTAAAACAAACGCCAAGATAATAGCCGTGCAGGATGCTCGTATTAAGCTCATCATTTGCCTAATATTCTTTGACCACTTTATCAGAAAATTAAGCGATGCTTATGCAGCATGTCATGAGACCTCGTACGGCCAGAATGAAATTTTTGGTTTCCTTCAAACACGTTTTCAAGACCAGCAAAAATATCTACCATCTGCATTATGTGGAAATTTATTCGGCATGAAAAAGAACGAGCAGGGCGACATTATTCTATTCAGACAGTTTGCATTCGGACGGAGTTTAATGAAAGATCTTCCATATCTAAGATTGGATGAAAACGGCGAAGCAATTGGTCCTCATGTCATTATGCTTTCCGGCTCAAGTTGGGCTGAAGGGTCGTATGAGTATCACATTAACCGTCCTGTAAACTATATTTTAGAAGCAGATTCTGACAAGCGTGATTTTCTATCCAAAACGAAGTTCTATGAATCTGGTTTTTCAGAAAGGGTATCCGGCTCTGGGGAAATGCGGATAGAAATGCTTAAAAAAATTACAGAAAAATCCGCGGGTGATATCATCGAGGAATATAACCGCAATGTTGGAAAAATTCTAATAATCGTAAACAGTTATGAACAAGCAAGTATCGTTCAAGAGACTCTTGCAAACACATTACACAAAAAGCAGTGTTCTGCCAGAGTGTATCGTATGATTTCCGATGCAACAACTACCGATGATTCTGAAGGTGTAATTCGCCGCGGTGAAGCAAACCGGTTTGCTTCAATGCCTGCAGAAATCTTAATTGCTCCTGCAATGGCCATCGAACGAGGACACAATATTGTTGACGAGAAAGGCCACTCTGCGTTAGGTGCAGTTTTCTTCTTTGTTCGTCCTATGTCAGTACCTGATGATGTACAAGAAAAAGGTAGCAAATTGAATGGTTATATGGAGGCTCACTGCAAAAGAAATCCTGGCGAATCTATATGGGAATATAATATGCGTATGCGCCAGGAAGCGTCAAAGAGATGGAGTATTGTTACACGAAGCGGAAACTATGGCTTGGATAATCTTTCAGATGATGATAAAAAAGACATAGTATCAACACTGTTTATCTTGATCCTGCAGATATTTGGACGTCTTGCACGTGTTACAGACACCAGTAAGCCTGCGCCACATGTTTATTTTGTAGATGGTGCTTTTAGAAAAGCCCCTGATACAGAACGTGGTTTCGACTGTCTCACAGAACTCGGCACATACCTCGATAATATGATACAGTCAGAAACAAGTTCCGAAATTGCAAATACACTATACAAACCTTTTTACGATGCATTTAAGAAAGGAGTTAATTATGGTAGGTAAACCTATTTTCCCTATGGCCTATAAAATAAAACCTAATCAAGTCAGAAAAATCTATTATCTCGGTTTTCCTTCATCATGGAAAGAAGAACTAATTAAATTAACTAAAGCCAATAATCCAAAATTCAAGATCGAATACGGACTTCCTACACATGCTTTGCAAAAACTGGTTGATTCATGGATGGAAGGTATTGTATCCATGTCTCCTTTGAAAGAATATAGTAATGATAGTCACTGGTTAGCATCCACAATTCCTTTTGACGGAAAAAGAATAAATATTCTTTTAGAAATCATCCGTGTTTGGATTGCTGCGACATATATCTCCGCTTATAAAGCAAATCCTTTTGTGATTTTTATGGCAAAAGACCTTTGTTCAGAAATGAAAGCTGATGAATTTTATCCTCTATGTTCAGAAAAAGATGTACTCTTATCGATGGCAGATGGACAAGTTAGTGATGAAGCATATCAAGCAATACCTTTAGTCGTTGTAAATAGACTTGTAGGGCAAGATATAGAAATCTGCGGAAATCAAATACACTTATCGTATGCCGCAAAAAACGAATTGGTAAGTAGCATCATCACAGAGCCCAAATTTGGACACAAATATTCTTTCGTGTTTAGATTTTCGGTACAAACCACGCCCCCTGAACGCGAAGCACTTTTGCTTTGTGACATAAGCATGCGCAGATGGATATACGGTAGAAAAAACAAGACAAAATCACCTTTTCTTAAAAGCGCCATCATTGGTCATATAAGAGTATCCGATGATAAAATTTGTCAAATCCCTATTCAATACAATTATGAAACAAAATCTTTAGACTGGAAAAGTCAAGATCGAGAATGTTATAACCTATATGGATACAAATCTCTTCCCGCGGTTGATAATTTATGGGATATTGTTGAGTGTGGTGATAATAGATATATGCTTCCATATACAAACGGAATGGAGGGGTTTATCAAATCTGCCATTGGCACCGGTGTCCCCGTCAAAGATAAAGCAGAAGCATATGAAAAGATTTTTGAACTATTAGGAGATATTGTGGACAAACCCTCTGTACCCAATAGAATCTCCACAAGACAGAAACTGAGCTACTACAAGTCACCGAATCATTATGAAACAAGAGAAGATTTTAGAAAATGGGTTGTATCATGCACAGAAACAAATAAAATACTGTTTGAGTTATATGGAGTGTTAAACAATCCCTTTCATCAATCCTTACTAACCGCAATCAGCAATAAGATTATGTGCGATTTTGGTGAAGAAAATAGTAATTCATGTTTATCTGTCGACATCGTTCAGAAAGAAATAGGTGATATTGCTAATCCAGTCAATAAATATGACAAAATCCAAAGATGTGATGAGTTAAAAGAAGAACTTGGAGAAACTGAGGATGTAATCGCTTGCATTTGCATTATTCCTGGTGCTGATGCTGACGAATATAAAGATGATAAAGACCCCAAACTAATAATTCGCAATGCATTTGCACGCTCTGGCAGAATAGTACAATTTGTCGTTGCTTCTGCCGAGGATGATTCTCTTAATCATCAGAAGATAGAACATGCCGTATATGATTTATATCGTCAGCTCGGTATTACAACTCTAATGAATACCGAACAACTAAAATCATACAAGTTAAAAGATGTCACTTGTGTCGGAATGCATGTGTGCACACAGATACATAGTATTAGACAAAAGGCACGATTTTTGCCAATTTATGTATCACATGATCTTTCGACAGGAAGGACCCGTGTTCAATGTGCTGCTTTTGAAGAGAATAATATAAGTTATCGAAAAGCGTGTTTGGAAATGGCAAAACTGTTTTGGAATGAAAATTTCGAACAGTTATGTGTAAATGCCAGTTTCTCTCCTGCCAAACAAAAACTCATCGAAATGAAAAATCATTTTGACTACGATAGTCAAGGAGCAGTCCTTTTGGTTCATTCAGATGGTAACACGCGCCCTCTATGGGGAGGTATTTCAGATAAATCCATAAGTGGATATATCGTAACGAATGATTATATGCCCGATCAGATAGATGCGGGTTCTAACAAAGCATCGTATCCAATCTCACTATCTGGTACTGGAGTTCGCGTATTTCGTGTAAGGAACAATGCAGAAGTTCCTGATTATTACACAAGCCAACGCGAGGATGAGAATTATTCTTCCGCTTCCGGCATTTTCAAATATGGCAAAGTGTTTTGGGCAATATCACAAAAGCCAAACGACCCCAAATATAATCGAAGTCTGAAGGAGTCACGCTTCGATTATCCTTTTATCGACTACGCCGAAAAAGATATGATTGAAATATATCCGTTACAACTTCAAATTGAAGACGATCCTTCAGTTTGGACAAAATATATCACTGACTTGTGTTCATTATCAATTCAATACAATCAATCAACAACCCTTCCGTTACCGTTACACCTTGCAGCTGCTTTAGAGGAATACTTACTGGAAATTTAAGTCTAAACTTACATAACAAAATGGGCTGAGAGTATTGTTTTCTCAGTCCATTTTGTTATAGTCATTGCTCATCCTTCCGCTTTCTCTTTAGCTTTCGCTATATCCTTTTTCACTCGCTCGATCATTTCCGCGAGCTTTTCTTCGCATTCCTCGCGCGTTTTCGCGTAGATATTGTGGCTTTCCCGCTTGCCGTAGGCATTGGTTGGTGTGTACCGTCCCTCGTAGAGGTGGTCGTTAATCATGGTGACACAGCCCGTGCCGAGCTTGCGTATCTTGCCCTTATACGACTCAAATTTCGGCTCTGTCGGCTGATTGTCCGCTTCACTGTCACTTGCCTTGTCCGTCGCGTTCGGCTCGGGAATGGGCGTGTCAGCCCCCGCAATCTCGCGGTCAATTCTTGCCGCCGCCTGCTGTTGCATCGTGTCGGTGATGTGGCTATAAATATTGAGCGTGGTTTCCGCGCTGACATGACCTATTATGGCGGACAGCGTTTTAATGTCCATGCCGTTTTCCAGCGCCATGGTCGCAAATGTGTGACGCAGATCGTGAAAGCGCACCTTTTTACAGCCCGCCCGTTCCAAGATCAGTTGTAACCGTTTTCTAACCGATGACGGCTTTCTCGGTCTGCCGTTATCCGTCGGTGACGGGAACATCCATTCCGAATTCACCGTTTCTTTATACACTGCGAGAGTTTTGAGGAGTGACGGCGGCAGAATAACAGTGCGTATTGAGGCTTTTGTTTTCGGCGCCGATATAATCACCTCTGCCTTGATTATATATACCTGTCGTTCGATATGCAGCTCTCCTGTTTTGAAGTTCAGGTCACTCCATTTGAGTGCCAATATCTCACCGCGCCGCATTCCCGTACCGAGCTCCAGCAGAAAGAGCTCATAATATCCCTCTTCCTTTGCCTGATGCAGAAACCGCAGAATCTCATTTTGCGTCAGCACCTGCATCTCCCGCGCTTTTTTCGGCGGCAGTTTACAGCCGACAGCGGGATTGGTTCGTATCAAACCGTCCTGTACCGCCCGCTGTAAAGCTGTGCGGCAGTTGGCATGTATCCCCCTTATCGTTCTGTCCGAAAGTCCCTTTCCGTAGGTTTTTGCGTGCAGTTTTCTTCCGTCTGTCTTTTCCTTTGCGTAGAATTGCTGTAAATCCGACTGTGACAGCCTGTTCAGCGGAATTTTTCCGATTTCGGGAATGATATGATTGAAAATGCGGTTTTCATAGTCGGTTCTTGTGGTAATGCGGAGAGTGTGCCGGCAGTAGGTCTGATACCAGAAGTCGATCCAATCCCCGAACGGCATATCCGCCTTGATTCTGTCGGAAGAGCGTCCGTACTGTTCTTTCAGCGCTTCGAGCTTAGTGGAACATTCTGTTTTTGTTTTCGCCGTTACGCATTTTGTAATAGGCAGGCTTTTCTCATTGTACCCGACAACAATTCTTCCTTCCCACCGACCGTCTTTACGCAGGCGTAATGTGCCCTCACCATTTTTTCTTTTTTTAGCGACTGGTATCATCTCCTTCAAGCATAATCTCATCCATAAAGCTCCCCACGATAGCGGAAGCGTTTCTCTGCATGTCGGTGGTCACATGGGTGTAGGTGTCCAGCGTAAAGCTGGCGTTGGTATGCCCGAGGATTCCCGACAGGGTTTTCGCATCCACGCCGCCCGCCAGCGCGTGAGTGGCGAAGGTGTGGCGCAGATCGTGGAACCGAATCAGCGGAAGCTCCGCCTGTTTTAACAGTGTTTTTAATCGGTGGTAAGCATAGTCGGGGTGCATCGGTTTTTCGGGCTCATAGATATTCGGGAATATCCATTCGCTGACTGCCGTTTCTTTTCGCTTCCGCAGAAGTTCCGCAGTGCTCGGCGGCAGGACAATCGTGCGCGTTTCAGCTTTCCGTTTTCCGCATCGAAGTCCTCCCACTTCAGTCC
>OJNI01000202.1_pt1 | contig 42802 bp, 42 predicted proteins | sample 1597441 | NCBI WGS metagenome assembly OJNI01 (sample SAMEA2452131, study PRJEB22498) | human gut metagenome | reverse complement strand
GCCATTCATGCCCATCGAACACAGCAGATCTTCCGGCCGGTTCTCTGCTCCCATCAATCCCAAATAAACCAGAAATCGCCTTCCTTCTGATCCGATCCGGCAGAAAATCAAAAAAAGACCACCCCATTTTCCAACGCGGTACCAAACCAGAAAAAGGATGGTCAGCAGGAGAGAGACGGAGTAATCAGAAGAAACAGCAGGAAAAAGAGCAAAACGGCAGCAGGTACCGGAGCAATAAAAAAAAGACTGACGGGAATTTCCCGCCAGCCCTTCAAGCTGTATCATTTTAAGATTGTGTCTTGTCTATATTCAATATCATCTAACGCCGTGCTATTTCCATTGTAAACAAATATACTTTCGATTCTATCACCCTTCTTTCCGGTGTGGTACTTGATGTAGTAACCACTGTCAAGCTGTCCGTTCCCTTCATCATCTAACACGGTACCGTGTACTACTTCCACGATGATTTCCCCGTTTCGGTTTTCAAGTGCTTTCGTGCAAGCGTCAAACTGTTCTTTGCTGTCAGTATAAAAAATCTTTACTCTGTTATCTGCTCCCGTCTCTGTGTTACTCTGGTTCGTTGTCTCTCTGCTTTCGTTGATTCCATTTGATAGGGTGACAGGCTTACCAATCAATGTTGCTGCACACAGTGTTCCAATCATCATCTTTAATACTTTGTTCTTCATAATCTCTTTACCTCTTTCTTTTATCTTTGTTTTGTTGTTATGTTAGGGTGTAGCCTGTTACGGTTACACCCTTTTTTCTTTTACTCTTCATCCAGTATGAACTTGACAGCCTTTTCGGCTTTGCCCGCCGCTGATACGATGAACCGCGGATCATTCTTAAATACTCTTATCCAACTTTGAATATATGCGGCGCTGTTACGGAATGTTTTCTTGTTCTCGAGTCCTAAGAGATTCATAAGGAAAGCGGAGCCAAGCTCTGCACACAATTCCTCCCTAGAATAAACACCGTTTCCAAAATGAGCGTCTTTTTCAAGTCGGTTCAATCTGTTTTTGTGTCCGGTACTGTGTACCATTTCATGATAAAGAGTTGAATAAAATTCATTCACATCTTCATATTGCTGTCTTTCCGGTACCTGTATAAAGTCACCAGCCGGACTGTAGAACGCTTCATTAGTTGCATATTCAAGAATCTTGATGTGTTCCCGTTCTACATAGTCCCTTTTGATCTTTTCGGCTGACTCAATCGGCTCTACTTCTGGAAGTTCTTCTTCTTTCAATTCAACACCATCGACTTGCGAAATATGGAACACATTGTAATAACGAAGCATCGGGATTTTCTTTTCTTCCTTTTCGCCCGTTTTTTCGTTTTCCTCTTCTACAATCTGGAATTTCCAAAAGACTACGATTTCGGATTTTTCACCTTTGCGGATCTTGCCGCCTTTTTCTGTCCACTGTTTAAAGGTTCCATAGGCTCCGCGATGTTTTAACATCATCTGATTCATCAAAGAATAACTTCTTTTAGTAATGAAGTTGTACGCGCCGCTTCTGGTTCCACGCCACGGGCGTTCCCACGGAATACTTCCTTTTTCCAATTCTTCAATGATTCTTTCTGTAACCATTTCGTAAACTGTTTTACTCATGATTTCTTACCTCCTCTGTATTTAATTGTTAATTAGATATTAGCATGGGTACATGCAAATGTCAAGACATGGATACATGCCAAAATAAACAAAATCATGGGTACATGTTTGTGCAGAATGTCAATTTACAAAATCATGGGTACATGCTAAGATATAGCCATCAACAGAACACAGAGCAAAACGCGAAGGGTGAAAACGATGTGGCGCAAGCGTACCGGAGACACCAACATAATACCGGATAAGGATAAGAAGAGATTGAGACGGTCAAAACACCTACGATAGCCTTAAAGCCTGCCGGAGCTAAGTTCTCTATATGAAGAAAGAGAGGAAAAACATATGTGTATTACGAAGAAAGAGCTTGAAAAGAAGATCGAAGAAATGCGGAGCTTAAAAGCATTAAAAGAGGAGACAGAGAACGAGATCAAAGCATTGGAGCATGAAGTCATTTTTTACATGACAGAGAACAATCTCACAGAAGAAATCACCAGCACGGCAAAGGTTACCTATAAACCGCAGAGCCGCACGACTCTCGATAAGAAGAAGCTGGAAGAGGTGCTGGGCGATGATCTGAAGCCTTTTGAAAAGGTCACGTTCTACTCGGTATTAAGAATCAAATAACAACAGGCTAGGCGGAGCAATCCGCCAGCCACCACAAAGAAAGAGAGGAAAAATAATTATGAAGAACGATACCTTAAAAATGAAAATCTGGAAGAAATACAAAAAACTCTTCCCGTCAAAGTGCTTTATTGTAATGGGAAACAAAGTTCCAGACGTACCATTTTCGAATAAAAGAAAAGCACGAAAGTTTTTGTTTGACAATGTGCATAACGGGTACAACGTGATGGTGCATTGTACCGGAACCGGATGCTTCAGAATGTGAAAGAACAGGAGGAAAACAATCATGATGATGTCAGAATTTATCGCCCGAACCAAATTCGAGCCAACAGCAGAAGAGTATCAGCAGATCGAAGAACAGTATTATCAGTTTGATGGTAACAAAGACCAGTTCTGCCGTAGCTGGGTACGACATGGCGGAATCCAGAGACTTAGCCGCGAACGTGTCCGGAAGATCGAAGCATTACAGAAACAATTGAATGAGATGCAGAAGAAGCACGCGGAAGAAGTACAGTTCTATGAGGAACACGAAGCACATCTGTGCGAACAGCTCAACAACACCAGAGCCGAGAAAAAAGCGGCGCTTGATAAGCTTTCGGCGATCCGATCCGCATTAAATTAATCACAATCCCGCCGCGGAGGTTACGAGGGCAGTTAAAAACGTTAGTAATAATAACACACATATATAAAATATAAGAAAGAAGAGGACAAAAACATGAAGTATGAAGTAATTGAAACCAATATCGGTACAATGGCACTTGGAGACTTTGAGGTGGATCTTGCGGGGGATGACCTTGATCTTAGTTTGTTCTTTGACGTGACAGCCGTCAACGATACTGTAAAATATATCATCCTTCATAAACTGTTTGATCTTCAGATGCACTACGTATTGCAGTTTCCAGACGAAGCCGAAGAATGGTATGACGCCGATCTTATCATCACTGGCAAGTGTCTGCATGTTAGCGTTGACGAATCCGGCAAGCTCAAGACTGTTCTTCTGGTTGACTACGAGGACAAGTACAACCCGCGCTTGTGGGGAACAGCAGAAATCGAGGTTAATTTATCATCGCATGAGCGGGAGCAGCGCAAATTCATTATCTACTCTGTGCTGAAGAAATTCTGCTAAACAACTGTCAACGGGGGCTGGTTCGTCCTGCTCCCAACATTAAAAATAAGAGGTGGATATCATGAAAATTTTGGACAGATTAGCTATTATCATTGGCATTGTAGGCGTATGGCTTTACGTCAGCGGAGTAGATTCTGATGTATTGAGTCGTGCAGTCCTGGGCGCAATTATTTCAATTTTTGCATTCATTATCAAGAAAATCAGTACATACATCGCAGACCGACGTGAAGAACAGGAAGAGTGGGAAGAGGAACGCCGGAGCAAAACATTTTCCGCATGGATGCATAGCGGTTCATTGAGATAGAAAGAGAGGAAAAATCATGTTTGAGTTAGGATTATTATTAGTTACAAATGGCATCAATGATAAATTGGACAGTGTAAGATTCAGTAAGGAAATCACAGTAGCTTTGCAGCGTTTTACCAATGCAGACTGGGGCGAGATGGATCCCGAAGACATCGAAGCCAATAACGAAGCTCTGCGGAACGGGGAAAGATTGTTTGCAGCTTACGAGACATCCGAAGGAAAAATCTGGATCATAACAGAGGCGGATAGATCTGCCACCACTATTCTTTTTCCGGACGAATACTAAGGAGGGTTGCGGAACTATGCATATTATTACTAACGGAGAAAACTATGTAATTTATCATGAAAGTGATTCAAAATTTTCTATCGACTTCACGGAAAGCAAAGCTGAAGCAACGAGATTCCCAAAAGCATATCCTGCGATCGGTGTTATGAAACGGTTTAAAAATAAACTATATGGGTATTACGTTTATGACGAATGCAGAAAGAAGCCGGAATACGAGAACAGAGCCAGAATGATGCTATCATATGAACAGCGTTTAGAAATCTACAACCGCGCAAATGGAAAGTGTGTTTTGTGCGGTAAGGAAATCAAAATAAATAAAATGACCATAGACCATGTAATTCCGCTGAGTATGGGTGGCGCAGATGAAATGTCTAATATGCAATGTACCTGCTGGGCTTGTAATCAGTTCAAGAGCAATATTTTGCCGGAACAGTTCGAACAGAAAATCGCAGACATCTTTACATATCAGACGGACAAGAAGCACGGAAACAAACTGCGCTGGAAGATTGCCAAAAAGCTGCTTCAAGGGATAGTGTAAAAAGCAAATGGCACCGATGGACGAGAAAAAATCTGTCGGTGCCGTACTGAAAAATGCTGTATCTCAATAAAAATTATGGTATACTATGATTATAGATTCGGTCTTTCCGGTCTATATCATAGGAAAGAGAGGGCAAAATGTTGGCACTGAGCGAAAAGAAGAGAGATTCCAACAATAATTATTTAAAACAGTTAGAAGATATAAAAATTCGTGTTCCGAAGGGATATAGAGATATTATAAAAGATTTAGCAAAAGAAGAAGGATATGATGGGGTAAATCCATTTGTAATTGCTCTTGTTAATAGTGTATTACGCGAAAAAGGTAGGGAAGAAATTCCAAGTGGAATTAAAGAAACAAAATCCAAATAATTTCCCGCAAGCAGACAGTTTCCGCACCCCGAAAGCAAAAAGAGAAGCATTCCAACGGATGGAGCGGATCAGAAAAAAAGGAAACATTCAAAACGATGATGCAGAGTTAGCATCCTATCGTGAACAGAAATATGAAAAATAAAGAAAGGAGTCCTAAACATGCCATTACCAAAAGAAACAACCTATACAGTAGAAGACATCTATAATCTTCCGGACGGAGAAAGAGCCGAGTTGATTGATGGACAGATCTATTATATGGCACCTACGCCGAGCAGAATACATCAAGACCTTGCTGGAAAAATGTACGCAACAATCTTGCAATACATTAAGACAAACGGCGGAAAGTGTGAACCATATATCGCACCGTTTGCGGTATTTCTTAATAAGGATGATCTGACTTACGTAGAGCCGGATATCTCTGTTATTTGCGATCCTGACAAGCTAAATGACAAAGGTTGCAACGGTGCGCCAGACTGGATCATTGAAATTGTTTCTCCATCCAGTAAAAGAATGGACTATCTAACAAAGTTGCTCAAATACCGCACGGCCGGGGTAAGGGAATATTGGATTGTAAACCCGATGCAAAAGCAAGTAACAACTTATTTCTTCGGGGAGCAGGAAAACGCAGATCAGTATTCATTTGACGATGATGTTCCGGTCGGTATTTATCCAGGCTTTACAATCAACATCGGGCAACTGTTAAAATAGTACAAGACATAAGGCACCAATGGAGATGATTCCGGCGGTGTCTTTTTGCTATACGAAGGAGAAGCATATGAAATTTTATACAACTGATACAGAGAAGCAAGCTATATACTATAGAAAAGAACAGAAAGTATATGAATATGCAAGAAAATTTTTTAAAGAAATGGTTCCGTATCTTAATTGGCGTCCTTATTATATAAATGACGAAATATTGCCGTTATATTGTTTCGATGAAACGGAAGAAATAATACGTTCTTTAACGCAAGGAAAAGACACGTATATTACGGGTGGTGCACTTGAGATGGGAGAAAGACAATTTGTCATTCGAATCGGATTAGATACGCAGAACGATCGATTAAGTCCAAAACTTAAAAGAACTATTCGGCATGAAATTATCCATTATGTTTTATGGCTTGCGAATCATAAAAACAAAGATGATGAACTAGATTTTTGGTGCTACTGCTATGTGTTTGATGGTGGAGCATATGAGTCATTGACTTCAGAAGATCAAAACAAATACGAAATGTTTATCAAGATGTATGACAAGCATTTAAAAGAGCTGGTAGAAAATCAGCGATCATATGCAGTTGATACAGTAATACGGTGCCTGGATGAAAAAAATATAGAAATGGAAGAATTTGAGAAGGTTGTAAAACAATGTGCTGCGGATCCTTACGGAACATATAATATGACATTCTGATCGGTAGCAGGAGCAGTAGAAAAAGAAATCCCTCCGCGTTTACTCACCGGAGGGATTTTTATGTTGAATTGGATTGTAACGATTAGTCGGTATAGCGCTGCTGTTTGCATGAATGTATTTTTCAATAGTATCTTCTATAATACGGAAACGTGATACGGCATTTGTATCTTCATCGCCAAGCGACTGCTCCAAAGAATCAATATCTTTCATGACATCACGTAGAAGCTGAAATAGTTCTTCCTGTTTGCTTTCATATAAGAAGCTCATATAAGGCAACCCTGCAAGTGTGACCATAAACAGTGTATCAATACGTGTAGAAGCATTGCAATTCTTTAGGGCATTTAAAAAGTTATCTTTATCAGTCGGATCGCTAAGGGAATCAAAGGTTTTTCGAATCTGTTTATCCAGGCTTTCAAGTAAGGAATTTAGAAGACGTTCCTGTTCTTCTGGTGTCCTGTTATTATGAATATCATACCATTGCAGTTTTCGAACAGATTCCGTCAATGGGACTGCTCCAATGATCTTATCAAGATATACCTCACTTTTTTCTTTGAAGGTTTCCATTTCCAGAGAAGTCTTTGCGCCGTATTTTACAATAGAAATAATGTTTACCAAGTCTGGCCTATATATTGTTTTCTGGCGTGCATCATCGCCATTTTTTCCGTCACGTTCTACTTGCGAATACCAGTAGTCATTCTGCTTTACTAAATTGGAAACTTTCTTCTTAGTAAGATTCTGAGATAAGCGAAGCTCTTTTAGATGGTCGATTAATTTTATTTCACGGCCGTCAATAAGCAAAAGCTGGTTTTTATTATATCGTGGAATAGGGGTGGCAATATCTATCATGAGAAAACCTCCTACGATTGTATTGTATATGGTAAAAAATTTTTCAAAATACAGTTTTAAGATCATAATACCATATTTATACAATAATAGCACTATGCATACAAGAATTTTTTTGAAAAAAGTTTGCAATAAATTGTCAGAATTGTCTTATACAATGAAAAACTAAATTATATACAATTTTTATTATACCATTTATATATATGAATCACCAAAATATAATAAAAAGCTGTATTTTATGTATTGACATACAGACAGACCAGTGCTATGATAACAATACAACCAAACGGGGAACGCAATCAGCAACAATCCAACAAGCCGACTCCGTGGGGCGAAAAGAAAATACGAACAATGTTCGAATAATACTTGACTTTCCGAACAAATGTTTGCAGAATTATTATTGGAATAAAAAAGAAGGCCAACGCTCGCCAAAAGCATCGACCTCCAAATATGACAGATAACCCGAAATGGATCGAATGTATCCGTCTCCTGAACAAAGACAATTATAACATTCTTTTCAATTCGTGGCAAGTCTGCCGCATCAAATTCCAACAAAAAATTAGAAACAAAGCAATACCCAGAGCAACACAACAGGTGTCTGTTTATCTCTAAGCACGGCACAGGTCTATTTCTTGCACCATTTGTTGAACCTTGACAATCACATATAGTAAAACTCGATCTGGAGCAGGGCTGAGAAAGCCTATTTATTTTTCATCTCAGCGTAGAAGTAAATAGAACAAAAAACCAAGAAAATATAAAGGAAGGATAAACAAAATGGAACTTGATAGAAATTCCTACTTTATTCTAGGGATTCTGCGAAAAAAAGATATGACAAGTCCCGCCAGAGGTATGACAATCAAGGAATTGATGCAGATAATCACAAATATTAAGTATTCAACCATGCACAAAAAAATCCGCATCTTAGTAAAACGTGGTTACATTAAAGAAGCTGCGCGGGCAGGTCATGAAAAAACATTCTACATAACAGAAGAAGGATTGCGTATTCTTCCGCACCAAAATGAGAAAGAAGGGACAGAGTAATGTATAGAAAAGAATTTATCCGATTTTACGGCTTTCTGGGTATCGGACAAGCAGGAGGAAACATCACAAAGAAATTTGAACTGGCTGGTTATCCATGTTTGGTTGCTAATAGCTCAACCGAAGATCTGAGAACCAGAAACGCCAAGAATAAGCTTCACTTCAGAGGAGGGCAAGGCTGTCACAAAGATCGCCGGAAATCTAAACTGCTCCTCAAAGAAAATATGCAGAGTCTGATTGCAGAAATTAAGGCGAAAATGCCCGGCATCACAACGTTATTTATCTGTGCATCCGCGGCAGGAGGTACGGGTTCTGGGATGCTGGCAGCAGTAGCAAGAATTTTGAAAGCAGAGCTGGACATCAATATCTGCATCGTAACTGTTCTTCCGGACAAGACGGAAAACTATCAGTCTTATGCAAATACTGTAGAACTTTTCCAAGAGCTGGAAAAATTAGATTGCATCGGAGCAGTATTCATCTTAGATAACAACTACGGCGACAAGCTGACGATCAACAATATCTTCTTCACACATCTTCATGCGCTTCTGATGAACGAAAACGGCAGTAAGTACGGCTGTCTGGATCGCAGTGAAATCAATAATCTTCTCAGCACGCCAGGAATGGCAACCCTTGCAAAAGTCTCCAAAGATAACGAGGACAGGATCATTTCTACGCTCGTTTCTTCTAATATATATGCACCCATTGAAGACAACAAAGTAGTCAAATATATCGGATACATGAGTGGCCGTTCTAAAGTTGCACTGGATCAGCTCTATTCGGAGGTTGGAACACCGATCGACACTTATATTGGTACAAATGCACCTGCAAATGTGTGTATGCTGACAGGTCTTACATATCCAAAGAAAAGACTCAACGAGATCATGGAACAGGCGAAGAGTAACGCCGAGATGATCCAGCGTAACATGAAAGAAGCAGACGATAGCTTGTTCGGCGATACCGAAAATATGGGCTTTCTGAATGCTTTCAGCGACGGACCATCAAAAAAGAAAGAAAAATCGCTGTCAATTGAAGATATGATGGATGAATTTTTATAAGAAAATGAAGGAGGAGCAGTCATGAGAACGCCAACAGATTACACTAATAACTTGAAACAGCACATCATCACCAAACAGATGCTTCTGGATTGTCTTTATAGTTCCAATAAGAGAGCAAAGAACTGGCGGGATAAGGAAAGAGAGTATCGCGGCTATCGTTACGACAAATATCATAACGAGGAAAAAGCCAGAAGCAGAAAAGAAGCGTATTACGATCAGAAATATATCATGCTGTCAGTAATCAAGCCCGTTTGTATTCATCGGGAAGAGCTGGACAGCACATATCTGGAACGTTTCTATGATTATGATGAAGAATATTTTCAGTATGACAATCCGGAAACGGCATATCGCACAGGCAGTTACTGGGACAACGAAAGAAAAGAATATGTCAACTTCGTGGATGTTTGGATGGAGGGGGATCCACGTTACAATTACTATCTGTTTTATGACATTGGTGGCAATCACACCTTCCATACGCCCATCAACGAAGAGGACATTTCTAAGTACGATCTGAAAGTAATCGACATTGATTCCTTGCAGACGTTCGGTGCAAATATCGACAATCTCGTTTCCACGCAGTTTGTGAAAAAGGTCGTAAATCTGATCGAAAGTAAAGATTACCAGTATATCGCATAAATCTTCCGCGCAATGAGAGAACAAACCAATATAGGGGGCGGTTTTCCCAAACTGCTCCCACCCCACAAATAAAACAAAGGAGATCAAAATAATGACAACAACAGGAACAGTAAAATGGTTTGATGCAAAAAAAGGTTACGGATTTATTCAGACAGACGAAGGAGCAGATGTGTTTGTTCATCAAAGTAACATCATCATGAAAGGCTTCCGTTTTCTGGAAGAGGGCGATGTTGTGGAATATTCCACAGAAACAAATGAAAAGGGTACCTACGCAGCCGATGTGATTCCCGTGCTAACGATCAAGATGATGAGAGAAAAGGCGCAGAAAGAGCACATGCATCTGGAATGGTTTAGGGACGCATATGGTATCTCAAAATGGGTTGTTGTAGATGAAAATAATATCATTCAGTCCAGCGAACAGGGTATGAGCTTAGAAGAGTTGAACGAGTATTTTTCATGAAAGGACGGGATTCGCTATGAATAATTACAGAATGACCACAGCAAAGAACCTGCAGCAAGCCATCAACGATCATCTGGTATCAGTAGCTGATATACAAGCAGAGGACAAAGAGACAGGCAAGATTAGATCCTTTACAGCAGAACAGTTTTCCAAAGATCTTGCAAATTACATTTCAGCAGGTGTGTTCTCTGAATCACTGGATTTCAAATACGAAATCAAAGACAGCGAACATTTACAGCTCAGAATTGGTTCCATGTCGCTCTATTGCAATAACAGCATTACTGCCACGCTCAGCTTATCAGATGACACCACAATGGAGCAGGTAAAAGACCGCTTATCAAAAACGACTTTTTCATAAATCACAGTAGAGAACAATAGATATAGGGAGTGGTCATTGCCGACTGCTCCCAATACCAATAACAGGAGGACTAGATCATGAACAAAACTGACGAACCACTTATCCACCCAGATACACTCTCATGCAAATTTGATGGGGAACCGAGCTATGCGGATTTCGTAAGCAGACACGAATTTATAAACAGTACGGGTATTTATGTCACACCGATGCATTTCTACAATATCTGCCGGAAATTCAAAGAATCTAGTGAAACGGCAGCCGAATTTGTGGAGAACTATGAGGAAAAGTACGCGGATCTTCCGGTAGAGAAAATCAATTTACAGGGGACTTTCAAATACGAAATGACGGACGTCTGCATCAGCGGAATCGACCGTAATTCTGAGGACGTTTATCCGAATATTTGGGAGATCGTGGATGCGTTGGGATGTGCATACTATGCACAGCGAAAAGCATTGGATGAAAAGAACGAGATGATTAATGAGCTGATTTCAGAAATGCGACAAAAGCAGTTGGCGGCCATGCCGTCATCTGGAATCAAAGCATAAGGAGAGGAGAAGAATACATGGGATATGCAGACCAGATTAATTGGAATTACAAATATCAAACACTGAAAACGCTGGAAAGATATGCGTGCAATATGGAGAAAGTACCGTATCATTCCATCGTGCAAGATGAAGAAATCGTAAAGGAATCTTTAACAGATGCGGAAGGATCACTTTCGACAATGGGGCTGGTCATTGATGGAATTAAAAAATATATTGTAAATTGTTGCAATGGAGCAGAATCAAAAATGGATGAAGCGTTTCGGCAGTTACTTTTGGATATGCATTATGTTGTAGATATTATCATCGCAGAGAGCCTTGCGGAGACATTGGATATTCAAAGCTATTTTGACAGCACATCCGAATTTACGGAAGTATGGATGAACGTACTTAATATGATGCAAAAATCCGATCCGCCGGTCGTGGCAGACACAACAAGTGATTGCAAAGAACCTGTAATTGATACATCGGCACTGGTAATCGGAATGACAGTAAAGAATTATAAAGTTCTCTGTGAAATGCTGCAACAGCCAGTAAGAGATGGAAAATCTCGAACATTACAGCTTAAAGATTTCAAACGCTATTTCGACTGGGAAAAGTCGGGTCAAAAATTTATCATCACTGATGTATATGACACTCCGCTACCCAAGGATGATAAACGTAAACTAGGGAATCGCGCCATCTATGTTCGATACATCGAAATCATTCTTCTGCAGTATCTTTCCAAACAAAACGGTTATACCAGCACTCTTACGAAACGAAATTGGTGGAAAATGCTGGGGATCGTAAATCGGAAGTATGGGAATGCAGCGGAAGATCAGTTAAAGAATCTGGACACTATTATCACCACATGGGAGATACGCCATTTTTATCAGCGATGCAACAAAAGACTGACAGAGATTTTATATTCGGCATTGAAGAGTTTGAGAAGTAGAAGATTGATTGATTATGAACAGCAGATTGTAATTGTAACAAAAGATAAATATGGCAGACCGATTTATTCCGTCGCAAATGACGACGAAAAGAAAATCATCCTCGATGTTGAACATTATGTCCTGCACGAAGTTTACAAATACGACAAAATGGTTCAAGTGTTTTTCCGATTCCAGGAAAAAGAATTTTACGAAAAAGTAAATGCAATTCTGTTTGAAGAATACAGATGGGATCATTGCTTCAGACAAATAAAAATCATTTATATTCCGGCGGTGAAAGAAGCCTATGCAGAGTTAAAAGAAGATCTACAAAAAGAGTTACTGAATCAGAAAGTGCTGGAAACGATAGAAGAAAGTGCAAAGAAACAGTTAGAAACATGGACAGAAAAATGTGATAAATACAGAGATGCCAAAGAAGTATGGGGAGAGAAGTTCATCGAAAGTTTTATTGATGGGACACACCGTTCACTTAAAGAACCAGACAAACCGTTTACTCCACCAGATACATATTTAGAAGCGCAAAATCTTCTGATGAATGAGCTGATTAAAATAGGACATAAGGATATGACATTTTCTCTGGAAGAATTTCTTGCAAGTAATGAAGAGATGAATACATTGTATGATTTTGACAATTGAAAGAACAATTAAAAGAAGATGACGGAATAAGAAAAGTTGGCACTTTATATACGATAATAAAGGATAAATAAAAAAATGGCACTTCTTAATATACTAATAAAGATAACCCTTTTACTATGAGATTTAAAAGTGCCATTTTTTTAAATCCAATTTTTCAAGTACTGACACAGTTAATTTTGAAGTAGCGAGTTAAGCGAGCGGATGCAAAATTATTCAGCGGAGCTGCTATAACGAAGGAGACTATACCATGGATAAGAGTTACAAATCAAAGATGGAAGAAAGACTGAGCAAACATATCATTACAAAGGAATACATATTAAACTGCACAGCAAAATACAATAAGAAAATTGCTAAATATGCATATGATAGTAAAAAGTATAAGAATGCTTTGGTAACAGCTTGTGGACAAGAAGATGAAGATAAACAGCAGATGGAATACTGGATCGAAGCACGAAAACCATTCATGAACGTTCTGAAATGGGAATGCCATATGAACATTGACCAGATCAAAGAAGAGCTGACGCAGGTAAAAAGTAAGAACATTCCTGCATGGACTGTTTGCGATCAGATCAGAGACATGATTGTGTCTGGTAATTATGTCATGCAGGAGTAGCATTCCAGAGGAATGAAAAAAAATCACTCCGCACTTCGTGCTACGTTATTTTTTGATTGTACATGCTGAACATAAAAGTGTTTTTGTAAAAATAAGAAATCAGAAGAGGAGAAGAATACTAATGAAAGCATCAGAATTAGAAATTATCAAAGATCACACAGAAGAAATTGCAAAGAAGATTAACGAGCAGTTTGAGCTTGAAAAAGAGTCCATTAAGGAGCAACTGCTGGATGAAATCAAAGGGTACATTACACCTGTACCTTCTCACTATGAGTGGACGCGTGGCGACTGCCCGTATGACGATTCCGGAGAACTTTATGTAGATGGGCTGGTTTCACTGGATCAGACAATTGCAGAGTTTCTGGAGAACGAGTACACGGGAGAAAAAGAAGCAACGTATGAGAGTCATCGTGGATTTTATTATGAATGCTATGGAGATAAGTTGTGTTACGTTACGCAAGATATTGAAGGTGAAATCTTAAGAAAAGTAACCAGAAAATATCTGGAAGAGCTGTTTGGAAAAGAGCTTACAGAAGAAGAGTTTGACGATGTTATGGACGAATATCATGACGAGCTTTACGATGGTAGCATTGCATACGAATTTTTCTGGTATGAGACAGGAATCGAGTTTACCGGCATTGCAAACATGAAACTGTCTGAGCTGGTGGAGAAGTGATATTTGGTAAGTGGATTTCCGCAACCCACAAGAAAGGAAGGAGATATTATGGCAGACAACAAAAATCAAATTTGCTTTATGTGCGGCAGAACAAAGTCGCAGGTTAAAACATTATTAAAGGGCAAGTATGGCTGCATTTGCGATGAATGCATTAACGGTGCAAATGATACTCTGATCCAGATGGAAGAGGAGCAGCAGAAACAGGAGTTCCAGCTTATGAAGCCATCGCAAATGAAAGCACATCTCGATGATTATGTAATTGGACAGGACGATGCGAAGAGGGTATTATCGGTTGCAGTCTACAACCATTATAAGCGCATCCTGCATCAGTCTGATTCTGATGTGGAAATTCAGAAAAGTAACATTTTGATGATCGGTTCCACGGGATCTGGTAAAACGTATCTGGCGCAGACACTTGCAAAGAGTCTCAACGTTCCATTTGCTATTGCAGATGCTACGTCAATTACAGAAGCTGGTTATGTCGGAGATGATGTTGAGATCATGTTACGTTCTCTGCTCCAAGCGGCTGATTATAACATGGAGAAAGCTGAACACGGCATTATCTATATTGACGAGATTGACAAGCTGGCACGAAAATCTGAAAACCGATCCACTACACGAGATGTTTCTGGCGAAGGTGTCCAGCAAGCTTTACTGAAGATTCTGGAAGGAACAGTGGCGGAAGTTCCGGTAGATGGAACACGAAAGAACCTGAGTGGCAGAAGCGTGAAGATGGATACCACTAACATTCTGTTTATCTGCGGCGGCGCATTTGAAGGATTGGAGAAGCTACATATTAATATAGAAGAAACGCGGCACAAGATCGGATTCAATTCCGTTTTTGAAAATGATTTGGAGCAAGTGGAGAACAATACTGTAGAGCAACGTGATCTGGTTAAATTCGGAATAATGCCAGAGCTGATCGGCAGACTGCCGGTTATTACAACTTTGCAGGATTTGACGGAAAATGATCTGGTTAGGATTTTGACAGAACCTAAAAATGCGATCACGAAGCAGTATCAAGAATTGCTTTCCATGGACGGTGTAGAATTACAGTTTGATGATGATGCACTAAAGTTGATTGCAGAACAGGCGATTAGTCGGAAATCTGGTGCAAGAGGACTGCGGAGCATCATTGAAAAGGCGATGCAGAAGATCATGTTTGAAGTACCTGACATTCCAGATGCAGAAAGAGTGCTGGTCACTGCCGAGTGTATTAAAGGTACAGCGGATGCAAGAGTTTATGGGAAGAAGAACAGGAAAATTGCTTGAGGAGGTAATTGATATGGGAAATTTTGAAGTGGTTACTTACGATGATAACGAGGAAGAAATCAAATTTTACAAGCGCCTAAAAAATATGGCTTTGTGGTGTAATCAACATCGTTCCGTTGTAGAAAAGGCGTTCAAAGATTATAAAACACTTGCAGAAATGCCGCAAGATATATTATCAAGGTTAGTTTTTTGTGGGATCAGATATGCTCTGTCGGTGGAAGATTACATAAACGCTGCAAAGGATATGGATGGAGTAGCGGATGCAAGAGTATGGTTTGAATATCTGAACGTCATATTTAAAGCAATGGGATATATGACGGTAAGAAATTTCATTACGACATTTCCGATTACAAAGGACTACGATGGAGAAAAATATGGATGTAAGGACTATTTCTATACAGTAGACATGCTGAAGAAGTATGATCCCGATGAACAGATTGGTTGGGGAAGAGTCAAGGAGTTTTTGCTTGAATATGAGAACAGAGATATCCATAGAGTTGCTGTGATGCAGATGTGTAATATGAGCAAGCTGTACCAACAGGAAACGGGAAGAAATATGGCAGTGGAATTTTTCAATGATATATTGTCTGAACCGGAAGATGAAGAGAACGGCTTTAAGATTGATTCCGAGACTGGAGAGATATCTAAGGTGCCGAAGAAGTATCAGTTCGAACCCGTAGAGTGATGCAGTTGGCGGCATCTGAAACATGCATTTCATTTGCTTTTCCAAATCGTCTATAACAATGACAACTCGTAAGATTATTCAGCTAGAATCGACTTTTGTTCTGAGGGTAAGCAATTAACCACGTAGGCGGTTTGGATGGCAGGAAAAATGATAAGAGATAAAATCCCCCTTGCGATGGGGTATAGATATAGAAGAGGAGAGTGATTGTTATAAGTAAGGAAAAAAATTATGGACAAATCAAAATTAGAAGCGTACAAGCTAATCGGTTGTACCAGGTGCAAAACGAGTACAAGTACAAAAGTAAATACGATGGATCAGTCAAGGATTCAAGACTAGAGTTTGGTGCGGCTGTCTTACCGGACAGCATGTTCACCCGATACATGATCAACCATGGAGTAACGGTCAAAAAGAATCGGGAGAGTCTGGATTTCGTTGTAATGAAGTTTGATTACTATGTGGACGGCTACAGCGAAAATGGACTAATAGGAGATGTCGAGCGAAAAGAATTGAAGAATCAGAAAGATTATGTTTCAAAGATTTCTGCGAAAAAGCTTAGAAACAAATATTATAACGATGGAGCAGAGATTACATGGCAGTCATATGATTCCAAAACAGGAGAACCGATACCCGAACTTGTAAAAACGATTAAATACAGAATGTTGATGCGTAGCCCGGGCAAGGCGAAAGAAGGTTCCTGCATCTTCATCCGGGAAGATCTGCTGGAAGTTGCACAGAAGTATCTGACGATGGAGCTTTATGATAAGCTGCCGGAGCAGGGAGCAAAGATTGTTGAAATGTCGGCGTACAGCACTATGATTACTGCTGCGGCGAAAGATTTTATCCAAATTCCGCTGAAAAACATGCTGATTGTCAAGGACCAGGAAAGTTCTTCTATTATTAAGGCTTTATGTGTTCGAACAAATGAGCAAAGGCAGTGTGAGGTTTTCGAAAACGATAACTGCAAAGTTACGAATGTCTTATGGGATGGAGAAGGGCTGATTGATGAATCTCTATTCCCGAATAACATGGAAGGATTCATTTACTGTCGCAGTCACTTTTTCAAATCCTGTCTCTTCCGGGGGAATGTAGTGGACTATCTGAGAGATTATTATGGAGAAAAATATAAGACTGCAAAAGTAAAAGATATGTTCGGACGGCAGGTAAAGGTATCCGATATTCGGGTAATCGTGACAGAGAATTCGATCAAATGGCTAAAGTTCAAAGAGCTGATGGGCAATACTCCGATTGAAGCGTACCAGTATTATGAACAAGTCATGAAGAAGGATGACTATACTTTTTCCATCGTAAAAACAGCACATTCGAGCAAGTGGGGTGATCTGCAACGAAGCTCTTATCAGATTAATAATAGTCTGCCGACTGTAGACGAGAAGATTCTGGAAAAGATTGCGCAGCCAAGTATTGATTACATTAACCAGATGATAAAAGATCCGGCCGCTTTTGTGGAATATTTGAAGATGGATTCATCGAAGAAATATAGTGTAAAAAATGTTTTGGCGGCGTTATATGATCGTAATCCCGAGATCATCCATCTGGATTTCTGGATGCGGAAGAAGAGCGAGATTATCGAGGAGCTGAAAAATAAAAGATTCCGTACCGGAAAACTGCTCCAACACGGAGACAATTTGACCTTTTGCGGGAACCCAATAGCGTTGTTGATGCAAGCGACAAAACAAGAGCCGCTGGAAGAAGGATGCTTTTCTACTCGGACAGACGGAATCGAATGTTGCACTACAAGATTTCCGGAGGGTACGAGATTAGCTGGTTTTCGATCGCCGCATAATAGCCCGAATAATATCGTTCATTTTTACAACGTGTATCCTGCTCTGCTCCAAAAGTATTTCCCTAAACTGGGCAATAATGTAATCGTTACAAATGGTATTGGGACGGATTTGCAACCGCGACTCAACGGGCAAGATTACGACACCGATTATGGCTATGTTACTGACCAGCGGGAAATTGTTGATTTGGCGAGAAAAGCTTATAAGGAGTACCCAACTATTATCAATGAAATTCCGCTTGCAGGGACGAGTAGCTACAATAAGGACATGAACAGCTTTTCAGAGATGGACAGTACGATTTCCGGCAATCAGATTGGTATTGGACAGAGTAGCGATATTGCACAGTTGGCATTGAGCTATTATTTTGATCGTTACGCTGATAAAGGGGAAAAAGACATAAGGCTTGAGGAGATATTTGTGATCTGCTCTGTAATTGCGCAGGCCTGCATCGATGGGGCGAAAAGGATTTATGATATCACTCCATCCGGAGAGCTGAAGAGCTTGAAAAAAGAAATTATGGAGTATGTGCCAGATGGCAAAACCTATCCAGTTTTTTTCTATAAGAGCAAAAAGAACAAACAGAAGGACAAGTGCAAGATCACAGAAGACGAAGTTCGGATGTTCAAATGCCCAATGGATATTTTGAGCGATATTATTAATAAGAAAGTAATCGCCACAAGGGTGGAAAAGCAATATCAAGTTGCCCGGTACAAATATCTTGATTATTTTATGGAACCGCTGTCTGATGGTGAAAAAAGTGGTCATCAATTCAAAAAGTTCAAAGAAGCTGTTGAGCAGTATGACAGAGCGGTAAAAGATCTGAATAAATCGGACGAAAATTACGAGTGGCAGTTGGACAATGCTTTTTCTGAATGCATGACGAAAATTAAAAAATGGAAGCTGAAACAGGGAACAATGAGAGCATTGATCGTCTATGCTTTGAGTAGTAGATGTAAATGCCCGAGCCGAATGATGACAGTACTTTATGATTATAATTCAGAATTGTTTTTGGATTGTTTCAAAAGTGGCAAAATTGAATAAAATTTTGAAAATAATTTGCGAAAAGTACATAAAAAATAAGCGGAATCAATATTGCCATATGAGAGAAAGAAAAGCTCCGCAACGTTGATAGAAACAGCGTTATGGAGAACCAACGTATAGGAAGATACACTCTCTCATGGGAGGAAGAAAGAAACGTAGGTCGAGTAGTCTTTACCGTAAAGATAAGATCATGATGGATCCAACACTGTCATGGTCTTATTTTTATGTCAAAAAAAGATGATATATAAAAAAATAAAGGAGATATAAAAAAAAATGACGCAAGAGCAATTACGAGAACTGTATATCGGAAGGTTAAAACGTGAGAAACAGTGTTACATCGCGCAAGAAACAAATATTAATTCTGCTGTCCTTTCCAGATTTAAAAATGGGAAAATTGATCTATTTCCGCATCTGTTTGAAAGATTAGAAAAATATCTGGTCGGCACATCTACGGCGAATCAGCCGGAATAAATAATGAGTAAAACATTCGATTCATGGGGCAAACTGAAGAAGTCCCTACAAAAAGAAGTCAGAGATGCTACCGAAGAAGCAGTCGAAAAATCGTTTCAAAATCTGCATGAGAACGTAGATAATTTCTATTCTGCTCCCGAAGGACGCTATCATCGAACAGGGCAGTTAGCGGAAAGCCCAGAGATGCGGCTTTATGGTAGCGACGATTCGTATACGGGCGAGCTGAGTCTGGACACGACTTACCAATATTATCCGGCGGGGAGAACGACAGATGTCATTTACGGTTATGCGGAAGACGGCGGCTTATTGGGTAACGGCGGTTTCTGGCAGAAAACACAATTAAATATAGAAGAAAATATTAACGAAGCATTTGGAAAACGATTCAAAAAATAATTACGGAGGTTTTGAATGACTGATAAACAACTGGAACTACGGGAATACTTATCCTTCTCAAGAGGTGATAGAGTATCCTTTTATTTCAAAAATGGCACGGTTATGACTGGGGTAGTGCTGACTAAAGCAGAAATTAAATCTGACCCCACGACTGGACAATATTATGAATTGATTATTCAGGTAGACGAATATTCAGCAAAGATTGATTCTCGACATGTTGAACGTATCTGGAAAGATCCCAAAGTCTATTTCGAAGAGAACAACAACATTATGGGTAAAAATTGGATCTGTGAAGAGTATGGCATTGACAAAAATTTAGAAGATCAAGAATTTGTTGATCAACTATTAGAAAGATGGAATAGTTATACATTGGGACAGCAATATATTGTATGCGATTTACTTGCTGCATCTGATAGAGGAGAAATCTTCAAAATGATTATTGATTCTGCGCTCGATGCACAAAAAATCAAAGAAAAAGTTATCGCGGATCTTTCAAAGAAATATGCTGCTGCATGCGGAATCATTGGAGCAGGTGCGTTGATCGGTGCTATCGCAGGACTCCTGCTTGAGAACAAACACTTAGAGGAGGGACAGCAATAATATGGCAGAAGATTTTCAAGTAAAAATACAGGCGGATCTTGACACAGCACAAGTTGATGAAAAAATTGAAAAATTAGTTAATAAGAAGCGCACGATTAAGTTAGATGTAGACATCAACGGACAAAATGCAAAAAGCATTACAGACAATATTCAAAAAGGACTAAGCAAAACTAAACTCGACACATCTAATATCAGCAAGAAGATTGCTGATTCTTTTAACATTTCTGACAAATCTGTCATCTCAAAAATCCAAACACAATTAAATGAAATGATGACCAGTCTGAGCAAGACCTGGAATGGCAAAAATTTTGATTTTAAGAATGCATCCGGCTTCTATTCTGGCATGGAGCAGATGGCAAAGACGGTCACTGAGAATGCCCGGATTATCAAGTCAGCGACCGGAGTTTATGACGATTTCTATAACTATTTTAATAGGAAGAAAATCTTCGTGTCGGATGATCTCAAGAATGCACTCGGCACAGAACAGTATAAAGAACTATTGAATAATAATATCGGAAAGATTGTTCGAGATGCAACCAAAGGTGTCTCCATTGATTCCATTTGGGGAGAGATGAGCAATCTGTTTCCAGAGCATTTTTCAGAGAACATTACAAATCAAGTAGACCAAATCTTATATGCGACGAATCTTCTAAAGAAAGCTCGGGCAGATATGGATGAGGTTTTCACTTCTTCCAACATGACTGCGCAGCAGAAGGGCGAGATTAATAATTCAGCCTATGTGGAAGTTCTTGAGATGAGCAAAAATCTTCAGAACAACCTTCAGAAAAACATTGTTGAAGCGACAGAAGCGGCAAAGACAACTATTAAAATTGACGTACAGCTTGATAAGGAGAAGATTGCCGCGGATATTCGGAACGCGATTGAAAGCGCGTCCTCTGGTGCGGGCGAAGCTATTAAGCTTAACCTCGATATTAACGAGGAGCAGTTACTTTCCAATCTCCAAAGTGCCATCCGTAAGCTGACTACGGGAGACGAATCGGTAAAAGTCGAAATTGATGTTGATAAGTCGGATCTGCAGAGCAAACTGAATGAAGCTTGCAAGGAGATGCAGATTCCAGTTCAGTTCAAGATTGACGCAGACGAGATTGCTTCTCAGATTAAAGCGGCAGTTGACAAGATTACGGATATCGAGTTGGATTTAAAAGTCAACACAAACAACGTTAAACAAGCGGTCGATGATGCAGTTAAAGATAAGATTACGCCGGAAGTTGACCCTTCTGGTATTACGCAGCTACAGGAAATTCTGCGAAACGTCAACAGTACCGGACAACAGACTCAGAATATCTTCCAGTCAATGGGAAGTGCATTTGATGACGCATTCTGTTCTACATATGGTGTCGCAAATCTGCTCCAAGATGCCATTTATAAGATCGGAGATGCCGGGCGTGAAGTCATTGGAACAGTACGAGAATTGAATGATTCATTAGTTTCCTTACAGATGGCAACGGGGGATGATTACGATACTGTCAAAAACTTAATGCAACAGTACAATGCTCTGGGACAGGAGCTAGGCGCGATAACGACAGATGTTGCGTCTGGTGCCGATGCATGGCTGAGACAAGGAAAGTCACTAGAGCAAACTAATACTTTGCTAAAAGATTCGATTGTTCTGAGCAAGGTATCTGGACTAGACGCGGAAGAATCAACACAATATTTAACTGCGGCTATGAATGGTTACAATGTGGCAGTTGATAACGTTATGGGAATCGTTGATAAAGTATCAAAAGTTGACCTTGAGTCTGCAACGGATGCAGGTGGACTGATGGAAGCTATGTCCAGAGTTTCTACCATGGCAAATACTGCCGGTGTAAGTATGGATAAGCTATTAGGTTACATGGCATCCGTAGGAGAAATTACACAGCAGAGTATGCCGACATTAGGTACTGCATTTAAAAGTATCTTCGCCAGAATGTCCGATATCAAAGCACAAAATTATGAACTTGTCGATGATAACGGAACGGTTGAATTACTTTCTGATGTTGAGAGCAGTTTGAAGAAAGTCGGTATTGATCTGCGAAAAACCGTTACAGAATATAATAGTTATGCTGATGTTCTGGATAATCTTGCTGCAAAGTGGAACACATTAAATCAAGTCCAGCAGAACGAGCTTGCGAAAGCATTTGCAGGAACAAGACAGCAGGAAGTATTCCGTACTTTGATGGAGCATTATGACAGAGCGCAAAAATATGCAGAAGTTGCAGAAAATTCTGCTGGTACGGCTGAGAAGAAATTCCAGGACAACTACCTTTCTTCTCTCGAAGCAAAGACGAATGCACTGAAAGCCAGCTTTGAATCATTGAGTTCATCACTCGTATCAGATGATATGTATAGTTGGGCATTATATGGTGCAAAAGCGGTTACTGATTTTGTGGAAAAAACTAATATTCTTAAAGGCGCGATCGCTGGTCTTGGAACAGCGGGCAGTCTTTATGCGGTGAAACAACTGGTCCTTGGATTTGGAAGTGCAATCAAAGAATTTTCAAATCTGGGCAAGGCGATGTCGATACTAAAAAGTGGTACAGGTGTTACATCTAATATGAGTCAACTTTTGACGTTGACACAAGGACTGTCAAAATCGCAGACAGCACTTGTGTTATCCAGCACGGAGTTAAACACAGCACAGAGAACGGCGATTCTGATGAATCGAGGTTTATCCGCCAGTGAAGCCGAGGCAGAACTTTCGACGATGGGCTTGTCAGCCGCAGAAGGTACTGCAACTGCAACAACTATGTCTTTGGGATCTGCGATGAAAGGTATGGTTGCTACCCTTGCTGCCAATCCAATTTTCCTGCTAACGACAGCCGTTACCGTAGGGGTTGCGGCATGGCAGAGCTATAACCAGTCTGTGGAGGAATCAATTCAGCATACGAAAGATTCCACAGCAGAGCTACAAGAGCGTAATCAATCTCTCGATGACAATATCCAGAAAGTGCAGGAACTAAGGGATTCTCTTGATTCCGGTACTTTGACAGAGCAGGAAGCTTACAACACAAAGAGTCAGCTTCTCGATATTCAGAGTCAATTATCAGATTCTTATGGTGAGCAAGCAGATGGAATTGATCTGGTAAATGGCAAACTCGATGAGCAGATCGAGAAGATGCAGCAGCTCAAAGTTGAAAATGCTAAAAGCTGGTTGAATGATTCAGATAATGAAAAGAATTACGAAAAAGCTAAAAAGAAAATGACCAAAGATGATTATGAGTCATTCTTTGGTAATACACCTACTTTATCTTTACTTGGTAATGCACCAGAAAAAGCCGACTATAAAGATTCAGACGTATATAAAGATGCACTGAAACGTTATCAAAATAGCAAAACCCAGATCGAAGAAATCCAGAAAGCGGCAGAAAAAGCTGGACTAAAACAGTACACAAGTACAAGCACAGGTCAGTTCCAACTCGGTTTTGAAAATGAAACAGTAACAGGAGCAGACGAAAAATTAAACTCCTTCCTTTCTACTGTTAAAGAGCTGAAACGGCAGTTTGAGGACGAGGGCAAAAATACTGATTACTTTGACAACATTATCAGTTCCGCGGAAGATGCAGAATCTTCCTATAAGGATATTTTGGACAAGCATCAAGAAGTATATCAAGAGTATCTGAAAAATTCCATGCTTGCAGAAGGTTACGGTAACAATAAACCAGCCACAGTATACCAGCAATATGCCGATGCTGTAGATAAATATAATGAAGCCCTGCAAAGTGGAGATACATCTAAGGTCGAAGCAGCGAAAACTGCATTAGATGGCGTAAAAGATTCCGTAGATAATATTGTCAGTAGAGATTCCGGTAAGAAATACAAGGAACTGTTTGATGAGATTGCCGAAGGTATTGACACAGCATCCGAAAAGACTTATGAGTTCAAAGAACGCTTATCCGGTAGAGGTACAGATAAATTAAACAATACTGTACTTTCTAAGCTCAAAGAGCTGAAGAATTACACAGATATTGACCTCAAGAGTATCAATCTTGACACAAGTGATGTTGTTGCTGGTAAAGATGCTCTACGCATGGCAGTAAACGAAGCAATGGATCTCGGAATTGTTTCCGATGATTCTGCTGAAAGTGTGGCAAAAGTTGTTGATCTCTTAACGGATATGGGAATGACCGCGACCGTATCCATGAATCAAGTGGATGATTCCTTCTCAGAAGTTAATACTACCATTCAGCAAGCGCAAGCAAATTTGGAAACACTCAAGACGATTATGTCTGAATCGGTTTCGGGATCAGGTATTTCTGCTGATAATGTCAAAGCATTTAAAGAGATGTTTGGAGATGATGCGGCGCGTGCTTTGGAGAAAACCGCAGACGGTTATCATATCAATCGTGAAGAACTGGCAAAATTACAGGCGCAACAATCTGAAATGAACAAAGCGGATTATCTTTCCGGTTTGGCAGATCAACAGGAAGCTCTGAGACAAATCGAGGAGCAGATCGCCGATGCAATGGTAAAAGGTCAAGATGTCAGCGGCTTACAGGCACAGCGCGAAGGTATTTTGGATAATATTTCCTCACTGGAGGATTTAGCATATCAGTATCAAACTGCTACTTCTGCTTATCAACAATGGCAGGATGCTATGTCCGGTGGTGAAGAAGGTGATATGTATGACTCCATCCAAGGTAACATGGAATCCATCAAAGATCTCTACGATAAAGGACTTGTGGGAGAAAACAAATTCCGTGAGTTTGTTGATCTGATGTCAAATAAGGATCTGACCAATGCCAGTGTGGATGAAATCGTTACGGCTTATGAAGAATCATATCCGAAGATGGAGCGTTACTTCACAGAAGGACAGGAAGGATGTCAAGCATTCTTACAAGATATCTCTAACCTTAATTCTGAATGGGCGCACATGAATGAAGATGGTTCATGGGAGATTAATTTCGGAGTCGGAAACGATCAAGAGATTGCGGATGCATTAGGAATTGATGTGGAAGCGGTACAATCAGTACTCAGAAAACTGCACGATTTTGGCTTTGACATCGACCTCGATCAGCCGGTTAAATCTCTGGAACAACTAAAAACTGAAGCTCAATCTGCAAAAGAAGCTCTTGATGGAATGGGTGAAACTTCTCTTGATAGCATCAATTTGGACACAGATTCATTCAGTGAAATCACAGATGATATTGACAAGGTTAAGGAATATATTCAGCAGATCAATGATGCTGATTTGGAGCCAGAAGTTCGGACAGAACGATTAGAGCAAGCAAATAATATTCTTGATTATCTCGTTCAGAAACAGCATGAAGCTGGACAAAATAACATTGTAATTGATGCGGATGCAAGTTCTGTCGATCAAAAGATCTCTGATCTGAAGAGTCAACTGGAGCAGTTCAGAAATAATGACGGTACGATTCCTGTTAATGCTGATACACAGGATGCTGTCAACAGTTTACAATCCCTGTACGCTACGAAACAGAATCTTGAAAATACTCCTGCCATTCTACAGGTTGATACTTCACAAGTCGATGGAGCACTGGGCAATGCGATCGGAAAATTACAGGAATATCAGAATGCTGTAGAGATTCTGAACGCACAGAACACGATGAAAACACAGGGCATCGACATTGATACCACAGATGCACAGCAGAAAGTACAACAGTTGGCAGGACAGCTACAGAATCTTGATGCTGATACGACAGCAAAGTTAGGTCTTGACGATACTGATTTTCAGTCGAAACTTTCTAATATTGCTACTCATCCGATTGATGTAGGAATAGGGGTAAATCTTGATCCGAATGCTCTTGCCGACGTCTCTACAAAGATTTCTGGAATTACGCCAGAATTACTTGTAAAAGCTGGTGTAAACGAAGAAGCGATTGTAAATTATACGCCGAAAGATAAGGACGCTACGGTCAAATACAAAGTTGACCATAGTGCGATTGACAGTTATGATCCGAAAGACAAAAATGCTACGGTTACTTACAGTGTGGTTGTTTCTGGACTTGAGAATCTACCAGGCAATAAAACAAGAAATCTGACTTACAATATTAAGACAAATGGTACTGTTCCAAGAGTAAATGGTACGGCACACGCTATAGGAACTGCTCATGCGGCAGGTACTGCAAGCCGTAATTGGGGGCTTGCTCACAATGAACCACATGCGCTTGTAAATGAATTGAAACCAGAAGCAATCGTTCGGGATGGCAAGGCGTTTATCCTACTTTTGCAAATCTGAAGAAAGATGATGTTGTATTTAACGGTGATCAGACGGAGCAGTTGCTTGAACATGGTTATGTTACCGGCTCTCATGCACAACTTGCAGGTGGTGGTTATTCTTTAGGCAGTGCGTTTTCTAAAGGATCTGGAAGATTTAATGTCGGCAGTTCTGGAACAAAAGCAGATTCTTCTACGTGGGAAGAAAATCAGAAAAAGGATAAAACCGGTTCGAAATCATCTTCTGGTAGCAGTAGTAGTGGAAGTAGTAAAAGATCTTCCGGCAGATCATCTGGCGGTTCCTCTTCCGGATCATCTGGCAGTTCTTCTACAAAAGAAGCAACCGAGGAAACCTTTGACTGGATTGAAGTATTCCTAAAAGAGATGTCCCGTGCGACAGAAATTGCGGTTGATAATATTAATCGTGCAATCGGTCTGGCTCAGAAGCAGACAAAAGCATACGATGCAATCAGCAAAGTTCAGCAGGAATTAACTGCAAATCAGCAGTCAGCCAACAAGTATTTACAGCTTGCGGCGAACGTAGGTCTTGATCCTTCTTATATCTCTAAAATCCAGAATGGTACACTCGATGTGGAGAAAGTAACCAACGAGGATCTGAAGAAAAAGATTGACGAGTATAAGGACTACTACAGTAAATATGAATCCGCTGCTGATAACGTAGCCAAACTCGAAGATAAAATTACCGAATTAGCAGAAAAACGCTTAGAAATCATAACTGATACTTATGACGCTATCGTAGACATAAACGATTCCATAAAATCCGTAGCCGATTCCAAAATATCTCTTAACGATGCCCTTGGCGTAGCAATCGACAATCCAGACAATTATGCTAATCTGAATAATTCAATCAAAGCACAGGAAGATACTTACAATCAGCTTACCAAAAAGCTTTCCGATTATCAGAAAGAAGTAGATTCACAGCTTTCCAGTGGTTATCTTAAGAAAGGTTCCGAAGCTTATCAAGCTGCTATGAAAAATATTCAAGATTTCACAGCTAAGATTTACGATGCTTCTACCAGCCTTCTTGAACTACGGGATAAATTGGATCAGATTAAAATTGATACTATCCAGAATGTAATTGACGGAATCAAACGTAATTCGGATATTACGGAGAAATATATTTCTTACCTGCAATCCCAGAATCGTGATGTGCCAGAGAATCTATACACTGACCGTATAGATAATAATAACGCTCAGGTACAGCAGAATCTAAAGCAGATGGAAATATACCGGAAGAAACAGGCGGTTCTTGATGTCAATTCTAAATCGTATCAAGATTATGCAGAAAAGATTCAAACGCTAAAAGAAAATACTCTGGAACTGATTACGGACAATGAATCTCTTCAAGATAGTATCTATGAGCTACGTTTTAAGCCACTTGACGATGCTATCCAGAAGTACAGTGACCTTGAAGATGAGCTGAAAAGTTTCCGCGACCTTCTGAATGATGATGCATTCCTTGATAAGCAAGGACGTATCACGGAAGAGGGATTGGCACAAGTTGCTCTCTTACAGCAGAGTATTGGTACGGCAAAACAAAAAATTTCAGATTATACCACGGGTCTGCAAAAACTAAAAGAGTCTTATGACAATGGGGTTATTTCCTTAACGGAATATAATGACAAGTCAAAAGATTACCGTGAAGGTATTCAAGGTTCGATTGCAGATGTGAAATCATATCAGGACAGTCTGGTTGATCTGTATAAGAATGCTATGAGTACAGAGGTTGATTATCTTGATAAAATCATAGAAAAGAGAAAGTCGGCGCTTCAAGCAAAAGCTGACTATTATTCCTATGATAAATCAATATCCAAAAAGAGCAATGATATTAATGCTATTAAAGCACAAATCATGGCTTTAGAAGGGGTGAAATATTTGCTCCTGTAAAATCTATTTAATTGCGGGAAGTCCCCATAAGGTTTAATTAGCTACAACGTAACCGGAAACGGTAGGCGTGAATGCGGTAGAGTTATAAACTCACAGTCCATGATTGGATAGAAACCATAAAAATAATTAAACTAGGGATAACCGGGTGTGCAAGTCACTCAGACGCAGCGAACTTCCTAAGTCAGAAATGATATGGAAGACGTTCAGAGACTAACCCATATTGGGTGGCGTAATGCCTTAATGTAAGACCGCAAGCGATTGGCGGTTTGAAAAATATAGACTATTTGAATATTAAGTGATATTATAAATTTGAGGCGTTCTGTTTTATGTCTACTGATGAACAGGCAGAACACAGTGCGCATACAGATAAAGAATAGAATGGCATCTAACAACAAAAATTTGAACACATTTATTAAAATTTACAGACAATAAAGTGGTATTTTTGTTGATACTGCGAATAGATTTTTCCTTTAGAATTGCATATAATAAATATAAGAAAGGGGAACCTTTCTCAATAAATCTGGTGTGATGCAGCGAAATGCGACTGCTAGAAATACAACCGTAGAAGCACATACCGGGCTAGGAACTGGTGTGTGTGGAGGTTTACAAAGGTAAGGGGTTTACCATAGCCTAGCTAGGTGAAAACCGAAAGAAAATCCCACAATGAAGTAAGAGAGTTAGCACCAGTGACTCTCTTATTTTTATGCACAAGGAGATAAAATGGATGCAATATCAACAGCGTTGACATCTTTTAAAGATTTATCTTTATATGAATATAAATTTAGAATTGCGTATAAAAAACAATTATATGATCTTGAACTGAATTTTGACAATGAAGATTTTTATCATTGCGCCGGATTGCAGTATTTAAAAGACATAGATATTCCCAAAAACGCTTCAAAGTTGTTTCGTGAAATTGTAAACGGCAAAATTACAGACGACTATTTGGAGAAAAGTAAGAAGTACCCATTTCCAAAACCAGGAATAGATGTCCAAAAAAGAATTTTGCACCTAGGTGTTTTAAGAAAATATATAGAAGCAGATAACGCAATTTGGAAATACGTGAAAGAGCAGAATGTCGGAAGTCAGATAAATGCTGATTATATGATAGTTTCTACAGTTGATAATGTGGAAGCATACATATTTCTAAGAAAAAGATCGTCTGACCCAAACGATTTAAAATACTGTATCTGCTCATTTTTTGTTAATCCGATCAGAACATATAATGGAGCAAAAGCATATTGGTTTTATAAATCAAAAGTCAATTTAGAAACAAATGAAGAACAAATATATTATCAGAAACAACCACAGGAGCAGTAAACCTACTGCTCTTTTCTTATACCTCAAATCTTAATTACAATCCCTCAAATAAAATTCAAATAGAAGATATAGTCCCATGCCATACGAAAGTATGGAGAGCAGTTATGCTCTTGTCCACGTAGCGAGTGGATGAAAAGAAAAATGAAATAATCTCGATGCTCAATCTCAAGTTAAGAAATTGAAGCAGCAGCTCAAAGAAGCGCAAGAAGATCTCGATGATACGAAACGTGACCATTCAAACGATATGCAGTCTCAAGGTTACGATAAGCTCAGTGAAGATCTGAAAACTTCTCTTGACAACACCGAGTATGAAATCAGTCATAATGCCGACAAACAGCTTGAGATCATCAATTCTATGCTTGACAAAGCCGTGTCCTCTTACCAAGAAGCATACGGTAAAATCAATTCTATCATCAAAAATACTGGCTGGGTAGGTAGTACGGATTTTAATACTGCTCAGTCTGATCTAAACACAGAGACAGGTGTTAAGAATCAAAATTCCAACGCATCACAGTCTCAATCAAGTGCAAATCAAAATCCATCCAGTGCCGCATCTGGTACAAAAACTGATCCAATTCAAAGTAATGATAAAGCGAATAGTGATCTTGCAGATCAATTAGTCAAACCGGAAGATACAACGAATCGTAAGGTTGCGGAACTAAAGGTGTCTCCTACTTCTACGACACTGGAAGAGGGTAAATCCACAAGTATTACTGCTACAATCAGACCGAACGATGCAGCTAATAAGACTCTTGCTTGGAAATCAAGTAATGAATCAATTGCTACTGTATCCAATGGTACGGTAAAAGCAAAGAAACCTGGCTCTTGTACGATTACTGCTACCACTACCGATGGAAGTGGACTGTCTGCAAAGGTATCAATTAAGGTCAATGCAAAACCAAAACCACCAAAGCCACAGCCGAAACCACAACCAGCAAAAACTGGTGGAGATGGAATTCCTCGTGTTGGCGATGTCGTAACGTTTACAGGATCTTACTACAATGACTCTTGGGGTATGGCTCCAAAAGGTAGTAGATTTTCTGGTCAGCCTGGTGCCGTTGTCATTGACTCTTACACTGCTAGGGAATATGGCGGAAATGGACGTACTACTGGTGATTTTAAGATCCATATCAAGAGTGCGCATGATCCTAATTATAGTGATCTTGGATGGGTACGTCTTAGTCAGATTAGTAGTTATGAAAAAGGTACGGATCGTATTTATGGCGATCAGCTTGTATGGACAAACGAAAATAAAGACACCAAACATCATGGCGTTTCAGAATTAATCTATCGCAAGAAAGATGGTGCTTTCCTTACACCTGTTCAAGATGGAGATTCTATTCTGCCAGCCGATTTCGTTAGTAATTTAGCTGCATTAAGTGCAATTGATCCACGGGAATTCGGTATGAATGTAAGTACTACGCCAAATCTGGTGCAGACGAATATTCCTCAGAACATCAGCAATGTCGGAAATGTAACATATCACTACGATGCATTGTTAAATATTGAGAATGTCGAAGGCAATCTGGATAAGAGTGCTATCCCTGATATTCAGAAGTTATTAAAACAGTCTTGCAAGTATACATGCGATACGCTGGCAGATCAGTATCAAAAACTTGGACACAAGATAATTATGTAACAATTTTATGGGTATCGTTGGAAACACGGTACCCCATATTTTCATACTAAAATTTGGAGGAAAACGAAATGGAACAAAATATCACAAAACCGAGATGCTATAAGGAAAAGAAACTTTTGCTGGCATATAAACTGTCAGCGGAGCAGATGATTAACAGTGATATAGCTTATGATTTATGGGCGAAATGGTGGCCCGAAGATCTACAAACCTTTGCAGAAAATTCGACAGAGTGGGATAGAGCTTTTGCGTGGGTAAAGAAATACATCGAAACGCACGATACAGCCCAGATTGAACGTTCTCTATATCTGAAAAGAAATGAGCAGAAGAGGAAGCTGAATAAAACATACAGAAAGTTGGGCGGTCGTGTTGTTATAACAAAAGCAACGTTGAAAAATGGTAAACTTGCACAATACCTTTTAATGCTAGATGACCAACGGCGAGGCGGTAACTTTGCAAGCTTAATGGACTACGGCAAAAAGCTACAGGCGTTACAGAAAACTAAATAATGTATGCCGGATAACATGTTCCGGGATATAAACGACATGATAATTCCCCAGCAGACAGGGTGTAAAATAATGTGCTGCATCAGCACGGGAGATGGATTCTGTGCTGATTTATACCAAGGAGGACTAATGGTTAATGACAAAAAATTTAATATTGAAGAAAAAGAAAGACAATGCAAAATATGCGGGAGGATTCTTCCGATAGATCAATTTTCCATAGCATACGGAAAAAATCGTATATGGACGTGCAAAGAATGCATGGGCAAAAAAATCCTTGAAGGAAGGGGAAGAAAATTCTGGAACCAAATCCGTCAAAGTGGAATGGATGATTCCATGAAAATACAAAGAAAATATAAAGAAATAGATCAAAATAGAAGATTGGATGAAAAAGAGTCTGGAATACCCGCTATAGCAAACGATGAGGTATTTGCCAGACTTCTTTATTATAAGGAAGCGTGGGTTTCTAACTATGGGCGCGTTATCGAAAAAGATAAGGAAAGATATAAACTGCTCCGTGGCAGATGCGATGATGTGATAGGTGAAAAAATATATACTTTGAAAAAAGAAATATACGTGAAATCTACGAAGAAATATAAGTACGAAAAGTGCAGTGTTTCAGCAAGCAAATTAGTGATTGAAAATTTTATTGTCAACTATGATATGACCAATAATATGAAAATCTGGCATTTAGGCGGAGATGTCAAGGATAACTATTACAAGCATTTATATCCGGTTACGGATAACCAGTACAACGAAATCTGCCGCCGTTCATCTGCTCCACATGTTGTAGAAGAAGAGGAGATCATGGAGATCGTCAATTCGCTTAAGTGGAAGCAAGATGGTTGGAATCCGTTCAACTATCAGCGAGGGATGTTTGGTGTAGGATACAAGGGTTGTGAAAAAAGAGATCTTTATTCCAAATGCTACATAAAGTGGCAAAATATGCTCCAGAGGTGTTATGATGAAAACGTCCATAAAAAGTGGAAACCGGAATACAAGGACAAAACCGTATGCGAAGAATGGCAAAATTTCGCAAATTTTAAATTATGGTATGATGAACATTGCATTTATGGCAACCAAATTGATTTGGATAAGGACATTTTGGTACAAGGTAATAAGGAATACAGTCCAGAAAATTGTGTACTGGTTGAACACTATATCAATACGTTGTTCGAAAAGAGTATAGGATGGTATATCACAAAGAAGGAAGATGGGTATGCGATAGCTGGTACTAAGAAGGACTTTCGGGTTCAAACATACGAAGAAGCTTATAAGCTTGCATCTGAAAAGTTAGAGCAGAAGAAAATTAAGATCTTAGAAAATGGTAAAGAAAAGTTACCAGCGTGCTTGTATGAAGCTATTGAAAGATGGGACATGAGAGAAGCAGGTTAAAATAAATCATAGGTGTTTGCTTTGAGAAGAGTAGGCACCTATTTTTTTACGCTTTTTGATTAAAGAACAGGCATTCGAATTTTGGCTTGAATTGTATGGAAGGATCGGTTATAATATCCCCAACAAGGTTTTCTCTATGTCCCAGGGCAATCCAGTTGATCCTCAAAAGGGCAAAGTCACTGATCCTCTAGCCGTTCGCTAACAGATCACTGACCAGCTTCCAACTGTCCCTTACCCCGATCAACAGCCCAGACAGCAGCCGGAGTAATTGAAAAATAACAAAATGAAGACCTTGTAACCATGAAAAATGTGGTTATGAGGTCTTTTTTTACGTTAATAACAAATTATGCACAGATAAAAAGGCTTAAATACTGGGTTTTTGGGATTGACAATTTTGAAATTTTACGATGAAACGAGGATTTCATCTGCTTTTATCCATCCCACATCCATTTCTCATCAGCCCTCTTCAAACATAGACAAAAACCTTCCAGTCGGAAAAGTTTACACGAAAATATATGTCAAAATATCTATTAAATATTCTATAGTCATATCAGCGGCAGAACCAACAGTTTTGCCCTTTTTAGGCTCAAGGAGGTTGCCTTGAAACATAGTATATTTTTTACTCCATTTTTGGGGATGTGTAATTATAGATATTAAAAAGTCTGGGAACCCGCATAAACACTGGATTTTTTCTTTCCCAGATTTTCCCAAAAACAACAGGATTTGGGTACTTATTCTTACACACGCCTAAAAATAAACGTTTTTGGGTACTTTTTGAAACACACATAATTCATTTTTGGGTAACTTTTTCGACACATAAAATCAAAGGAGGTACACTATGTACAAGAAAAACTACAAAGGACGCTGTGAGAAAAAGTCTCTCTCCAAGTGTGACACAATCTGCCGATGCTACAGCACCATCCAATCTGTTTATGCAGACAAACTGGAAACCGATCCATCTGTCCAATCCTTCCAATGCAATGCGCCACTCGAAGATGAAGACTACACAACAGACTTCCTTATCACACGACAGGATGGCACGCAATATGTCCGAGAGTGTGTAGAACGAAGTCATCTGACCAAGCCCAAGCCACTTACAATCAAACTTCTGGACACATCGCGTACCTACTGGCTTGCCCATAGCGTTCAAGATTGGGGGATTGTAACAGATGCAGAAAGCTGATATAGCCTATATCAATAACACGTTCTACAGAATTTTAAAGACATCAGATAACCATACCCTTGTAATTGACTGTCTCCATCCGAAAATGCCATTCTGGACTCTCAGAACACAATATACCCCATTGCCAGAGAAGCAATTATATGATGTTCTAAACATCGCCCCACCAGCCGAACAGGAGCTTACATCCGATCAGATGCGCATTGCACATGAGCGGTACACACTGATTGCACCGATCCTATACCACTTAGGAGAAAGCACAGCAACTGCAAACATCATCTCTTCCATCTCAGAGGAGCATAACATCAGTAAGCAGACCATCCGCCGCTATCTGTATCAATATCTAATCTTTCAGACCATCACTGTACTTGCACCAAAAGTTCATACGAAAGAAAAGGTACTGACCAAAGATGAGAAGAACATGAGATGGGCATTGAATAAGTTCTTCTATACACGCAGACAAAACAGTCTTGTTACAGCATATGAGATGATGTTAAAAGAAAAGTATTGTGACAGCACCGGACAGTTACTATCCGATCATCCATCCTTTTATCAGTTCCGATACTTTTACCGGAAAACCAAGAAACTCCAAACATATTATATTTCCAGAGATGGACTGTCAAATTACCAGCGGAACAATCGTCCCTTACTAGGAGATGGTATCCGTGAGTTTGCAACCAATATCGGCACTGGTATGTTTGATTCCACAGTATGTGATATCTACCTTATAGACGAAACTGGTACCTTAAAAGGCCGTCCGATCCTAACCACTTGCATTGATGCTTACAGCAGTATGTGTTATGGCTATGTTCTCTCATGGAATAACGATACAAAGAGTTTATGTCATCTGCTCCAAAATATCCTTACCGATAAAACAGAATGGTGCAGAAAGTTCGGTATCCCACTAGACAAATCCCAGTGGAACGTGCAAGAGTTACCGGGCATCTTTGTAACTGATATGGGAAGGGAGTACACATCAGAATCCTTTGCGCAGATCACAGAAACAGGCGTGACTATGGTAAATCTTCCACCATACAGACCAGAGCTGAAAGGTGCTGTAGAGAAATTCTTTGACATCATTCAATCCATGTATAAACCACTTCTCAAGGGCAAAGGTGTGATTGATCCGGACTTCCAGGAACGAGGTGCAAGAGATTACAGACTAGATGCTTGCTTGACGATGTTTGAATTTGAGAAGATTATCCTGCGCTGTATCATTTACTATAACAGTCAACGGCTCATAGAACGATTCCCTTACACACAATCTATGATTCATGATGGAGTAAAGCCATATGCAGCCAGTTTATGGGAATGGGGAAGACGGCAACCAGGCGCAAATTTAATTTCATTCCCGCATGATACCGCGAAAATAATCCTATATCTGCTCCCACGTACCATTGGGACATTCACTAGGCGTGGTCTAGTGGTAAATGGGATGCGGTATAAACGGGATGATTGCGCCGAAAGATTCCTGCAAGGTGGAGATGTTAAGGTTGCTTACGATCCGGAAGATGTATCTGTAGTATGGACAATAGAGAAGGGCGAGTTTATTTCTTTTGAATTGGTTGAAAGCAGATATAAGAATAGAAAATTGGATGAAGTGGAACAGATCAAAGAACAGAGCAAGTCAACACTACGTTCTGAACAAATTAATGCAAGACAGGCGAAAATTGATTTGATGAATGAGATCGAGTTGATTGCTAGTGGAGGAGTTAAAAGATGATGGAAAGAAATTGTTTACCAGACATGCTTGCTGGGGATGAGCTGATAGAAAGACTGACTGTCAAACCTGTTTATGATGAAAGTATCCGTAACCAGCCGATGAATGTACGCTTGATTGAGTTAGCATCGCTGTATGATTTATACATTCCGTCCCAAATGTCCGTAGAGATATACAATAAAATGTATCTGTCCATCATGCGTTCCATCCAGAAAAAGACATCGAAAGAAGCTACCATGCAACGTTATAAGAATTATCAGACGCGACGCGGAATAACCAGTAACGGCATTATGGGTGGAATGGACAGCTATACGATCATCGGTTGTTCTGGAATCGGTAAAAGTTCTGCTATCCAACATGCCATTGAAGCGATCGAGGGCGAGACAGAAATTATCTTAAATGATCCGTATATGAAAGTTGTGCCATGTTTGATTGTACAGTGTCCGTTTGATTCATCGGTGAAGAACTTGCTACTTGAAATCCTACGTAAAATAGATGAAATGCTGGGCAGTGATTTTTACCCTACAGCAGTTCGATCAAAGTATACGACAGATGCCCTTATCGGTATTGTGAGCCAAGCTTGCTTAAACAATATTGGTCTGCTTGTAGTGGACGAGATACAAAACGTGGTCAATTCAGTCAACGGTAAGAACTTAGTAGGTGTGCTTACGCAGCTTATCAATAATTCCGGTATCTCTATCTGTATGGTTGGCACACCAGAGAGCAAGCCTTTCTTTGAGCAAAAAATGTATCTGGCACGTAGAGCTTTAGGACTGTATTATGACAAACTGGAAATGGGGAGTTATTTTTATCAGTTCTGCCACGAGATGTTTCGATTCCAGTATATGAAGAAGTCCACGAAGATCAACGATGCAATTGTAGAATGGCTGTATAATCATTCAGCAGGTGTGCTTTCTATTGTCGTGACACTGTTCCATGATGCACAGGAGATGGCGATTCTGAATGGGAAAGAAGAGATTACGATTGAAACCTTGAATGATGCTTATAACAGTCGGATGCAGTTTATGCAAGAGTACATTCAGCCAGTGGTTAAGAAAGTAAGTGCTAGGAAACAGGTACAGAATCGAACAGTCACAGTACAGACACATAATGTGATTAAGGAAGTACCTATGAAGGGTTTGCTGAAGAAGAAATGCGAAGTAAAATTTCATTCTGTGCAGGAATTAATTGACTGGGCGAAAGAACATGATAGAGATGTGATGGAGATATTGCGGGAATTTTGTGCTGTGGAGGTGGTTTGATGATTACGTATTTTCCAACACCTTATCCGGATGAATCGTTTTATAGTGTGTTTGCGAGGTATGGGGTAGGAGAGGGACTGTATTCTACAAGATATTGCAACGAAAAATTGTATTGTAAGCAGACTTACACAGATATGAATTATATGAATGACATAGCTCCAGATGTCAAAAGACTGCTAACCAGAGATAAGGATTGGAAAACAGTAATCAAAGAGCATACCATCTATAACTATATGGCAAGCTTCCTGCCAGCAGATCAGAGAGAAAGGGCGTTGGAATATCTGGCGCAAGGCGATGAATTGTATAGGAAAATCATACCGCCATTCCCAAAATATGAAGGAGTGACAAACCATATAAAATATTGTCCTATATGCTTGAAAGAGGATCGTGAAAAATACGGTGAAGCGTACTGGCACAGGGAATGGATGATTCCAGAGATACGGGCCTGTTATAAGCATCATTGTTATTTGTATGATGGTGTGGAAATGAATGCGACAAACGAACAGATACTTTGTCCGGCAGAAGTAAATATTCCAACAGATACAGAGCTGCAAAGAAGCGATGCAATTTCCGATCAGATTGCAAGCTATGCTCATGAGTTGATGAATAATGAACACACTTTGCAAGTTCCGCTGGAAAAGATATTGATGCAAGAACTGATCGGCACGGAATATATTTCAAAAGCTGGTGGCAAGTTGAAGATCAAGCGGCTATGGGACGATTTGATTTCTTTTTACAATGAGGATGCATTCTTGATTCGGAGACAGCGCAGGCTATCTGATATACTGCATGGTAAAATACAAGCACCATTTGAAATTATTCGGGTTCTGGTATATTTTCAGATTCCGATTGAAAAAGTATATGGTACAAAATCTGTGGGCGATCCTTATAAAGAAAGCTGCGATCAAATTATACATTTGTACAAGACAGGAATGAGTCAAACTCAGATTGCAAAGAAATTAAATCTCAGCCGCCGGAACGTGGAATGGATATGTACTCGATATATGAAAGAGCAAAGAGGAGAGCTGATTAAAATTCAAGATCGTCCGAACAATCAGAAACACAAACAGGAAGAGTTAAGACGAAAGGATACAGACCTTGCACGGCGATTGAAGATAATTATGGATGATGATTTCTTTTCTGACTTTGAAGAATGTATCACCTGCGAGAGTATCTTTCGTAAGCTGGAAGGGTACGGTATTTTTCTGAACAAAAATTGTATGCGAAGTTTGCCCAAATGTGATACGCTCATTCGGTCGTATTGTGAAAGTTACGAACATTATTGGGCAAGGAAGCTTTGTCGTGCTGTGAATGAGATAGAGGAAGAGCATGTTGGGGTGACTATAGGTCAGATTCAGAAAAGGACGTTTCTTTCTAGGGATAGGATTGTACGGAGTATGGAGGAGATTAGGAAGAGGGATGAGAAAGTGTGGGAAAAACTGAATTTAATTTTGAATTGAGAAAATCCCAGTGTTTATACGGTAAAATGATATAATACGACCAAATGGTAGTATCGTATCTATTATCGTTAAAGTATATTTTTATCCTGCTCCAGTCAAAAAATATTTTATGAATTGTTGAAAAATACTGGAATTATGCGGGAAAAGTGATATACTGTAATAAATAATGTATTTTCAGAAAAATTAAAAAATAGTATTTTATGATGATATTTTGTATGAAAATATTTATCGTTAAAAGACAGTAATTATGCGATATTTTTGCAAACTTATGTGTAAAAATAGATATAAAATATATTCAAAAATACACAATATTTATATGGGTGTTTTATGCTTTTGACGCTGAAAAATGATATCGTTAATATGTTTGGTTTGTGATATTGACTGGTTTACATAATATCGTTATGATGCTAATGATTCTGAAGTAAAATGAGGGGACTGATACAATGCTGATAAAGTGTAATAATTGTGGTGCAGATTATTCGGAGTATGCGGGCTGTTGTCCAAAATGTAAAGCGATAAATCAGAATAAACATGAATTGGAAAAGAATTGTTTTGATCCGTATTACAAAGACACATATTTTTCATATCTAAACTCCAATAAAAAGAAAGCTGCCAAACCAGTTAAAGAAATTCCGGAAGAAATCAATATTGATCCAAATGTTTTGGCTGCGCGCAGAAGACTTATAATAATGGGGATACTTGGCTGGATATTCTTAGGATTCTGCGTATTTAGTGCTGTTACTTTTTAGACTAAAGGAGATTAGATTATGTCATTAATACATTGCCCGGAATGTGGGAAGAAAATAAGTACATCTGCCCCAAAATGTCCTCAGTGTGGTTTTCCGTATGGGGAATATAAAGAAAAGGCTAAATCTTACGGAATCAATGTTACATCATCAAATTTTATCAGTTTATACGGTGTAGAATCTTATTCGTATAATGATCGTGATACATTAAGATACTGGAACAAAGTAACAGATCATAAATGCCCGGAGTGTGGAGAAACACTTAGCAGTGGAACGGTTTGTGAAAATTGTGGATTTGATGTTGCAGCATACAAACAAATGAAAGCACAAAAACAAATTCAAGAAACACAGAATACCATAGAAAAATATAGAGAATCAGCAGAAAGTATCCAGCAACCGCAAATGATACATTGTCCAGGCTGTCAGAGAGAACTAAGTGTGTATGCGGAAACGTGTCCACATTGTGCGTTCCCTGTTCAAAAATTTATTTCGGAACATAATATTCATGATATTCGGAAAGTATTTATCTGCCCAAAATGTGCAAATACATATTGTGGTATCAATTATGAGAAAAAACCAATTCATTTAGTATGTGAATTTTGTGGAACACCAATGATTGAAACGGAAGAGGATGGAGCTGGCGTCTATTATGCAAAAACACATCTGTCTAATTCAGAATTTGCAGAAATAACACGTAATATTGTAATAAAATATGGTGATTATGATGTTGATAAAAAGCTTTTCGAGAATCGACAGTCAGATATAGAATATAAAGAACGTCAAGCAAAAATGGATAGGGACAAAATGACGCAAGAGCAGAAACAATCTACTGCTCCAAATATACCGCATTGCCCGGTATGCGGTAGTACAGATATTGAGAAAATTGGCACACTAAATAGAGCAGTTTCGACTACGATGGTCGGTATTGCATCGAGCAAGATCGGCAAGCAGTGGCATTGTAAGAGCTGTGGAAATAATTTTTAAAAGTCATATGAGGAGATACATATATGGACGAACAACAGCAGTATCTACAAGAGATGGAGCGGTTTGACGATTTAAGCTTTGATTCTTCTATAACAGAGGAACAGTTTTTTGAATTTTTCCGAAAAATGTGTTTGAGCTACAATAATACTTCTAGAGTTCCATATTTGGTATGCGTATCACTTATTGCTGAAGAAATGCCCATGGAATCGTATTATCTGCAAGCATTATTATATGTATATGGATGGTATCAAATAGGAGATGATTTCTTAGAAGTATTACCGGTAGCATTGGGAAGAGGAAAAAATGATCGTTATTTGCAGGAAGTTCATAACATTATTTCCGATGACGTACAAGACGGATATGTAATTGCATATAGGGGGGAGTTCGCTACAGAAGAATACAATAATCTTGATTATACAGAATCTGTGAGCTATTCCCTCAATTATGATACAGCCAAAAGATTTGCAACAAAATTCAAAGGTTTTTTACAACTTACCAGAAGTGTTGTTCATACCGTCAAAGTTCCGGTGGATGATATTATTGGTTATTTGGAACGTGAAGAAGAAGTTGTTTGCATTCCAAAATGTATTGGCGGAAAGATGGAATTATTAAAAACAGAATCTTTTCTGTAAACATATGAGGGAGGAATTTTATATGGCACTGATAAAATGTCCAGGGTGTGGTAAAGAAATCAGTGATACAGTAGTACAATGTCCACATTGTGGATACAAAATGAAAAAACACGTAACGTTATATAAATATATATTATTAATTGCTATTGGGGCAATATCAATAATATGCATTATATTAGGTACACGTAAATCAAAGAATTTGGTCGATGATAAAGAAACAGAGGTTTTCGATACAGTATCGAAAGATTATTGGGATAATAATAAATGGGGGACAACATATTCTGAAATAGAAGATAAGTATAAAGATAAAATTTTTGATTCAACACTGGAAAATGGTTCGTTAGCAATGACAGAAGATAATGTTATGAACATTGAAGGTTTGAATACAATGATAAATTATTCATTCACAGAAACTGAAAAATTATATAGGGTAACTATTATTTACACAAATCATTCCCAAAAACCGGATAGTGAGATCATTAGCAGTATTAAAGATCAATTGTCGAAGGAATTTGGTTCCTATACAAGAGAAGACTCTTTTTATGGATGGTCAACAGATAATAGTGATATATCATTGTTTTCAACTAATGGTGGTTATGTAGTAGCTTATGAAAGTAAAGATTCTAGCGTATGGAATGAAGAAGAGGGTGTGAGTGAAGAATCTAAAGACAGCGTAAAGGATTTGATTGCCTTGATGTATTCGTATATTGTTGAAAAGAATGCCGAAGTAAAAGAAAGTTCATATACGATAATTGGGTACGGCGGAAGAAAATTTCAAGGAAATATAAATATAGGTATAAAAGGTGAAGAAGTTTATTGGCGATATGAAGATAATGAATATTTTGATAAATTATATCCTATTTTTGAAGAATTATACGGAGAACCTGACCGAGAGCATATAACAGATTCCGTATCATGGTATGAAGAAAATTATGAAATTCTTTTGCAAAATAATAATGGTTATACGCAAATATGGATCAGAAAATAAAATATTGATTGAGGGAGGAAAGAAATATGAAGTGTTCAGAATGTGGCAAGGAATTAACAGCGGAAGAGCAGAAAGTGGGAGCTTGTTCATCCTGCGGAAAAGTAATAAAGGTAGATGCAACGCCAGCTCCGTCACCGGATGATATGTATGAAACGTTTATTGGAAAAGCATTAAAAATCGTTGGTATTATTATCATTATCGGCGGATGCATCGGTTCTTTCGTATTAGGAAAAGATTCCTATGGTTATCTTTCTTATGGAACATTTTTCTTATACTGCGCTGTATCTATTATTAGTGGATTGCTGATTGCAGGTGTGGGTGAGATAATTAATCTGCTGTATACAATTTGTAAGAAAATGAAATAGCTGTTTTACCCAAGAAGCTCTCCTCCAACCGATGGACCCAAAATCTATCATAGGAGAGGGCTTCTTATTTTTTTTCGATTTTTAACACTGTATACAGTTACCGGTGTACCAAAACTTCCCTATAAGTTTAAAAGTCCCCCCGCCCCCTGGGGTGCTAATTTTGAGTTAGTGTGTGAATGAACCACATTCCAACTTCCAGGAAAACAGCACTCGACTTTGCGGTTTTAA